>Ga0307510_10011466_pt1 | contig 10528 bp, 16 predicted proteins | sample 12_EM_MG_FD_207224 | JGI IMG/M metagenome (GOLD analysis project Ga0307510, IMG submission 207224) | Populus trichocarpa ectomycorrhiza microbial communities from riparian zone in the Pacific Northwest, United States - 12_EM | ecosystem: Host-associated > Plants > Roots > Unclassified | place...
AGCACATGAAGAGAGGGGGGGAGGGGGCATGGTTGCCTGGAAAGCATGAAAACGACTTTAGATTTTGGTTGGGATTTGAGATGCCAGCTAATCCAGTCAAAAGTCGCGACTAAGCCAAGTCGAAACCGATGAATCGGTTTCCATAGCCGTGACCGGCAAAAGCCGCAGCTTGGGTGAGTCGACTCGCAGTTAGCCAAGCCGCGGCAACACTATGTATTGCCCTCACACCTCTGCGATTGTTTCTGACCAGGAAAGAACAGTTGAGGAAGCCTCCGAGTCAGTGTATAGCAACCGAAGTACTGAACTTCTGATGCACTGGCAAACCACTGGCAGCGCAAAAAAGTCCGACAAGGAAGTCATTCGACTTGTACGTGACATCCTTTGTCACCCCGAATTCAAACTTGATGAGTTGGCCAAATTCAATGCAACGCGCGAGAACCAAAAGGCCGACGCAGCTGACGAGAAATCATTCTTACAGTCATTCCAACACGTATCCGTTGAGATTGATGTCCCGTCTGGTAGCCCCCATGAAGCCTCACATGTGTTTTCTATTCCTGGCCTTTACTATCGTCCAATTACAACTCTAATAAAACAGGCATTTGAAAGCCCAATCTCATTGAAGTTCCACTTCTCCCCATTCAAATTATTTCGAAAGCACCCCAACAGCGAAGATAGTGAACACCTCTATTCTGAGGTTTACAATTCAGATGTATTTTTGGACAAGCACAACAAGGTTCAACGCGCCCCAACAGGTGACCCAACCTGCAAACGTGAGAAGGTCATTGCGGCACTCATGTTCTGGTCGGATGCTACCCATCTTGCAACGTTTGGTACAGCAAAGATGTGGCCGGTTTACATGCTCTTTGGTAACCTCTCAAAATATGTCCGATGCCAGCCAAATTCTGGAGCAACAATGCATCTGGCATACATACCTCCGCTACCAGACTCGCTCCAAGACCAACTCAAGTCATTTCACCATAAATGGGGTACACAAAAAAAGGAAGTCATCACCCACTGTCGCCGGGAACTCATGCACGCGGTATGGAAGTTCCTGCTTGATGATGAGTTCCTCCATGCCTCCACCTATGGCATGGTTGTGCACTGCCTGGACGGAATTGAGCGATGGGTGTATCCACGCATCCTGACCTATTCGGCAGATTACCCCGAGAAGTATGTGTTTCCTTCTGTTTCTTTACATTGTCACTCACTGCCCTCTTTAGGGTACTACTTGCTACTATTCGTGATAAGGGCCTTTGTCCCTGTCCGTGTTGTCTAGCACCGAAAGCCAAGCTGGATTGTGTCGGTCAAATTTCCAATACAAAGATTCGGACCAACCAAGCACGCAAGTATCAGGACATCTCTGAATCCGTGAACAAGGCCCGCGACGCAATTTACAAGCAGGGGGTGCCCATTGGTGGAGTGTATGTTCAGCGATTACTGAAACCTACTTCTACCGTCCCGACATTGGTGAGTTCATCTCCCTTTTGTGTTCAGGTATTTGAAGTGCTGTAATTCTGACCTTCTACTTGGTGCAACCTAGAATGCATTTACCAAGCGACTTGGTGGCGATTTCAATGTATCTCAAATGCTTGTGGTCGACTTTCTGCACGAGCTCGAGCTTGGTGTATGGAAATCTCTCTTCACACATCTACTTCGTGTACTCTATGCAGTCTCACCCAGTGGAGATTTGGTGGGGATTCTTGATGGAAGGTGCGGTAACAGTATGAGTATGCGACATTATAATCGGGACTGATTCATAATAGGTTTCGAAAAATATCCCCATTTAGCCAGACTATACGCAGATTTTCTGACAACGTATCTGACATGAAAAAGCTCGCAGCACGAGACTTTGAGGATGTGTTGCAGGTGAGGTTATTCCCGTCCATGTTACACAACACACTCACGGCCTCACTCAGTGTTCCATCCTGGTGTTTGAAGGTCTCCTTACGGGGACTGATAATAAACACCTCAGTAAATTATTGTATCGGACAGCAGAATGGCATGGTTTTGCCAAACTAAGGATGCACACCCAGTCAAGTTTGAAGCATCTAGAATCGCTCACAAGGGAACTTGGTCATCTCATGAGGACTTTCCGTAATCTGACTTCACGGTTCGAGACCAAGGCACTACCTTGTGAGATTGAGGCACAGAAGCGAGCGCAGGCAAGGGCAAAGCCCCCGAAGAGTTCAGGACGTTCAGGGGTGGCCGCCTCCAGCTCTGTTCAACGAAAGAAGAAGTTGAACCTATTCACACCGAAATTTCATGCACTGGGAGATTATGTTCAGACTATACAGAAGTTCGGAACCACGGACTCGTTTTCAACTCAAGTGGTATGGAATTTATCTTGTCAATGTATACTGGTATACATACTTACAATGCGTAGGGTGAACTGGCTCACAGACTTGTGAAAAGGTTGTATGGGACCACAAATAAACGCAATGCGACAAAGCAAATTGGACAGCATGTGAGACGAGTTGAGCGTGCTCAGCTTGCTGCAGATCGCCAGAGAATAAAGAAGCAAATCGATTCAGAGACCGTTGGTGGCGATGACAACATAGGACAGGACCTGGAACCACATTACCAGATCTCAAAGTCCCGAAAAGACCCTGTCAGCGTGAATACATATGTTCATGCGAACCATGGTGACCCTGCTTTCAACGTATGTGTGCCACATTCTTGGAATATACTGGTTGCATTGTTTGAGTCTGAGCCTGAGTTCATTCATAGAATTTTATCCCGAAATTGAAGGATCACCTACTCGGACGCCTTCTTGATCGAGACTATGAGGGCGACACTTACGGCAACTTCACTGAAGAAGATAGGAATACAGTACGCATATCAGGCGAACAAATCTATCGTTGCAGAAAGATGAGGATCAACTATACGACCTACAATGTTATGCGTGATGGGGACATCATCAATCTGAGGATGTACCCTGATATTATGGTCAAGTCCCCAGAAACAGGACCGCACGCGCAACCGTACTGGTATGCATGTGTGATTGGGATCTTCCATGCATATATCTTGTCAACTCATCCAGGTGTGGGGCGGAAAATGCTGTACCCAATGGACTTTCTATGGGTACGTTGGTTTGGAATGGAGCCTGGCCGATATCACCATGGATTCCGCCACGCACACCTGCCAAAAATAGGCTTTATCAAGTCCTCGGATTACCATGCATTTACTTTTCTTGACCCCTCACAAGTCATCAGAGGAGTTCATCTTATTCCTGCTTTCTCGGAAACGCCTGAGCGCACATCGGCTCTGTTGCCAGTAACAAAGTCTGTTGCACGTATTTTGAATCCCAACGAACAAGACGATTGGGTGAATTTCTATGTCAACATGCAAGTTATTTTCTATTCTATGAGTCCAGCGAAACACTGATTTCTCTTGACACTCAATGATGATCCCCTTTGCAGCTTTCTGGACCGTGACATGCTCATGAGGCATTTTGGCCATGGCGTTGGACACTTGCAGTACGAAAGGCAGCAGGATATTGACCTCACAATGGCCCCACTGGCAGAGGGCGACAACAACTACAGCGACGATGATGCAAGTGAGGCTGAAGACCCCGAAAGGGAGGAACGAATCAATGATGACTTGGAAACAGAGGATGATGAAGAATCCGAGCCTGTGTTCAACACAGATGACAGCAGTGACTCGGATGGAGAAAGCGAGGAGAATGATGACAATGATAATAGCAGCGACTCGGACCATAACAGTGGCGAAAGCGATGGTGGAGGTTATGCCAGTCTTTAGATCTTTAGACTTGGCTGGCGGATATGTAGAGTGCGTGACATAGATCCCAAAGTAAAGTGTCGTACTTTTGTTGTATCTCATACATATGCGCTTCCGTCTTGTTGTCTTGCACGACGGTTCGGATCGGAAATTGGCATTGAGCGGTTCGTAGGAAAGGCGGCTCAAAGGCAGCTCGACATCGCAATCTCATACTGATTTATTCTCCTTATGAGGAGAGTATGATCAGACATAAGCCTCACAACAATATATGACGATCAGACGACCTGAGATAGGGATCACAATTAAGTACAAGTCAGATATGAGCACACATTGAGTGGCCAATGAAATAAAATCTCATAAGAAGAGCGTGATGACACGTAATAGCTGTATGGGGGTATGACCTCATCCCAGCTCGGATCTCACTCACAAGCACTACAATGCCTCACATGAATTCGGCTGAATTCCTGATGTCAATATAATGTGGCTGATGAGCCTTGTGCTTGGCATTGCATCTGCCATGTTTGCGATATCGAAGCCGCGATGGGCGCTCAAATCCACCCAAGTTGCTATGACGGTAGGGCTCCTTCACCTTTCTGTGTTCTTGTTTCTTGGCAGCCTGGTGTTATTTTTTTTCACGATCTATAAGACCGTGGCTATCGTTATCTCGGTCACGGTCGGTCTCTTTGTCATAGTGTACCTAACATTGACCATACTTGCTTGTCTCCGCCGCAACTGCGCATATCATACTTCATTATCTGATGTGTGGTTGTCCAACGGAGAGCGACAGGGCTACAAGTGATGAATACATTTTGCGTGCTCTGGCTACTACTTTTTGCCTGCTCCGTTACCTTTTCCTTTGATGACAATGTTTGTCCTCCGAGCCTGGTGAAACTACTGTACTACTACTCTGCTTTCCTATTTCTTTTTTTTTTTATGTGCAGTTTATGGTCGGCCAACTGTGACTGTAATTACTGCCAGTGTGTACTTTATCTATTTACGTGTCTGACGCGCTTGCCCCGTAAGGGAAGACTTACCTTCACGTGATCCAGCACTTCGGATGGCGGGCCAAGCACGCGCTTAGCGCAAATGACGGTGAGAGTTCGACACAATAGGACGATTGCAAATTCACTTCCCACAAGTGTTTAAACCGCGCCTACGGCGCGGGCGTGGTACAGTATCTTTCAAGCAAAACCTATCCATTCATCAGATAGTATTTAAATATATACATGTTATGATGTGATACGGAAAACACAAAGAAATACGACCAAAAAAAACAACAGAAAAAGGGAACATACCACAGACAACGCATAGTCGCCATCCAGAGAGTGCCTCCTGTCAATGTCATTGCGGTTCCGGGCTGGAAGAGTGGGGCAGTGGTGAGGGCGGGGTACTCGGGCACTGAGAATGCGGGATGTACCGGTGTGTGAGGTCAGGCGTCCGAGCGAATGCGGGCACGATGCAGGCAGAGAGGGGTACTGGGAGGAAAGGTGGATGTGGCTCCGACGGTCACGAATGTAAATCAAGCTGTGAGGAGAGAGGTAGGGGCAACTCGACGTGAGGTTGAAGATGGGGTGCTCGAAATCGAAATATCACCGGCTTGAGGTCGTCGCCATCGGTTTTGCTTCGCTGGGGGTGGCAGAGGTCAGAGTGGTCAGAACACGAAAAAAAAGCTGAGACTCACTCAGAGAGGTAACAATGGTGGGGGAGAGGGGCTCATGCTGCCAACGTCCCATTGGTGGTCTTGGATGGCTTCAGGTGAGTTGAACACGTCAAAATGTTGCAGAACACAATGTTGAAAATTGCGCAGCATGGAGGGATCGACGTTGAGCTGCCACTCCAGGTCAAGGTCTCTTTGTGGGTCAAAGAGGGTGGTCGGTTGCGTCCCGACTGCAGGCCGCACGCAGAAACCATGGGTGGGACATGGGCGAGTGATGCACGCGATGGGTGCAGGCCATCGCCGTCACTGTCGTCGAGACCCTGCAATGGCACCGCTGCTTCAGCTTCTGGCCAGGCGAGGGTGGGGGTGCATGAGGACGGTAGGATTGGAAAAAACCCCCGAAAAGTGAACAAAAAAGAAAAGAAAAAAGAGAAAATGGACTCACCGGTTCGAACCCCCACAAAACAACGACCTCCACAGGCACCGCATGAGCCGTGCATGCGCGCGTGCACGGTTTGCTGCCGCTGCGGTTGTGATTCTGGTGTATGGATGTTGGTTGTGGGTGGCATGTGCATCTGGAGGTGATGAGCAGCGTCGAAACGGGAGGGCGAGGGTGTGTCAGTGTCGAGTTGTGTCACGTATTCATCTTGAGGAGTGGTGGAGCCTGGTCAGCCCCCCAAAAAAAAAACCAAGCGTCAGAGGGACATACCGGTGAGCATGAAGAAATGGCCCGTCCAGCGCAGACAGGGTATCCCGTCTGTTTGTGTCGCCGCGTCTTCGTGCTCAAATGAAGGCCCACTCACTGGAGAGGGGACAGCAAGGAAGGCGACGCCTCGGGCGGTATGGCAATGGGCACGGGCATGGCTGTGAGGGAGACGCGGGAAGATGCGACTGGTCAGGACATGGAAAGAAACCCAGCAACAGAGATGAACTCACCTCCAGTAGTGCTGGTGGAAATGGTGCGACATCGCCAGAGAAGCAGTGGAGGGACAGGTTGGACCATGGAAAGAAAGCGAGCTTGAGGGAGCAGGACGGGACAGGTCTGGATGCGGAAAAAAAAGTAACCTGGGGAGGGGGCTTCGGGACTGGTCAGGACACAAAATAAAAAAATAAAAAGCGAGTGAGGAGTACTCACTCGCTCAGGTGGGACTGACCGGGACACGGAAAAATGGGTGCCAGCAACAGGGGTCAGCAAGTGGTCAGCACACGGTAAGTGAGCCGGTATGGGCACTCACCGGGAGGGGGACTGGTCAGTCGGGGGGGGGGGGGGGAAGCAACCTGAAAAAAGCGAGCAATCAGTGAAAAAAAGAGAGGGAGGAGGGGACTCACTCCAGGGGCTTCGCAATGGTGCAGAACACCAAAAAATTGAGCGGCAACAGAAAAAGAAGTCACCTAAAAAACCAACCTAGGAGGGGGGAAAGTGACCTGTGGACCTGTGAGCAGGGAAAAGCAACTGTTCAGAACAGAACAGAAAGCGAGTTGAACGGCAATGGAAGAAAAGTCTGCAAATGAGAAAAAAAAAAAAAAGAGCTGTGAGGAGAAAAAGCGAGGTGCAAGGGGAAAAACCAACCTAGGGGGGGAGAGAAAGTGACCTGTGGACCTGTGAGCAGTGAAATTTAGTGAAAAGCGGCTGAACAGAAATCGAGTGAGCGAGCTTACAGGAGGACCGGGTTGGACACTGGGCCTCCGGTGTGCCGTCACGTGCCGGAAAATTTTCACTGTTACATCAGCGAACTTAGACCAAAAAGGGTGGCAGGGCACCCCAAATTGGGGACCGTCCTTCGTTAAATTATTGATGAGCTGCTCCAGGACAACATGGCTCAGCGTCCTACATTTCCTCGCTCCCACCTCCTCATTCTCGGCCCAAACTCAATAAAATCTCTTCTTCCAATCACTCCCATCTCCCAAGCAGAGACCCTCCTCGAATCCCATCGAATAGAGGATGTCATTCAACTCGCGGACCAACAACGGAAGAAGGTTCAAAGCAGACTCGTCCTAGATCCCAACGAGGTATGTTTTATTCTACCACTGCCGCATCTCCGCTCAGTCTCAAACTCTTTCAGGTAGACGAGCAAGCATACGTCTACCAGAGAATAGGGTTCCAGTGTCTACTCGAGACGCGCTTCGAGGATGCCGGTTTCTGCCTCTTTCAAGGGGAGCTCGACCCTCGCATACTCATCTCATACTTCCCCGAGCTCCGCGGTGCACTCCTCGATGCAGATCCAACAGTCGACGTCTTTTCAGGGATCGCCGAGTGCATGCCTCCCTACGACTCTATTGACGACATCAGTACGTCCACCCCTCTTCCCTGGCCCTTTCCCCGCCGTCCCCCGTCTTTTCCCCCGCTTCCGCACACCCGCAATGACGCGCCCTCCCCTCCTCCGCTGGCGGCTAACATTCAGTCGTGGCCAACTTAGTCCTGAACTATTCACCCTTCCTCGCGCCGACTACCCGTTCGGCACCTCCCACCGCAGAGCTCCGTCGCATCCTCGGACGCGCAGCGCATGACATGCTGGAGGAGTTCCTACGCAAGTGGAGACGCGTGCGAGGCGAGTCCAGTACACCGGCCACGCGTGCCGTGCGTAGCACTCTCCTCTCTCGCTCCCGTGGTCGGGCTGGAGGGTCGGCGCGCCTTACCTTTGTGTTCTCCCATAGATCGTCGACACCGTGCTAGCAAAGTTGTTCGCACGAGCCGAGAAAACGACCGACCTCATAGCGCTCCTCGAGGAATCGGACATCGTCGTCCTCGCCGAGGTCGAACCCGTCTTCCGCGCGACGAGCCTATACGGCGCGTTGTGCAAAATGTACTCCAAGCGCGGAGACGACGCGGCTCTGCTGGAAGTATGGTCAAAGTGCGCGGGTTCCTCTTCTCCGCGTTTGCGCGTGTCTGTGCTGCTTACGAATGGAACTGCAGACTTGTCGAGGGAGACTGGACAGATCCCGAGATTCCAGACCCGTTATCGGACATGTTTGCGCTGCTCACGGCCCGGCGCAATCGAGCGTTAATACAACAATGGGGCGTTTGGTTAGCCGGAAAAGACGCGGAACGCGCACTTAAGGTGGGTCAATGCCAAGCCATTTCTTTCGCCTTGGGGTACGCGTCTCACGAACGTTCGTGGCACGGTTCCACAGTTATTGACCGCTCACGGCTCCACAAAGCGTGGACAAACAGCGGAAGATGAGGCCGCAACACTGCAACAGATCCGCGCTGTGAATCCCGAGGCTGGGTTACGGTTCCTCGAACACCTCGTGCTGCAAAAGCGGAGAACGGTAGGCCCTTGGGGGGGACTGTGATCCCCGTCCATAGTCCTGTGCCTGATAATTTGGTTTCTCAGGATCCAGTCCTTCACACCGAACTCGCTCTCACGTACATCGACGAGGTTCTCGCTCTCGTCGCCGACGACGCGATATCGAAACTGTGGCGAGCCAAAGGTACGTGGTTATTATCTCGTATGTACCGCGTAGGTGCCAATGACACCACTCGCAAGCGGCGTCCTATGCGTCTTCTCCAAATCCCTCCCCATTCCTCGTCTATTTCGAATCAACGACCCCAACATCACCCGCCAAACACGCGCGTCTGCGCACGGCGTTATTCCTACAGACATCCACCGCGTACGACGCGTCCGCAGCAAGGGCGCGCCTCGCGCCACACGCTCCGTTGCTTGCGCCCGAACTCGCCATCATCGCCGGTAAGGTACGTCGCGTGTGCCACCAATTAATAATCACAATAAACGACGACAATAATAACAATAATCCCGTACCTTGGGGCCACTAGCTCGGGGACGCGCACGAGGCGCTTTCGCTCCTCGTGCGAACCGTACACGACCACACGTCCGCCGCGGCGTTCTGCACGTCCCACGGCGCGGTGGTGCCCCCGCGCGCAGCCGCACACCTCGCAGAGCGTGCCGGCTTAGCCGCGTGGGCGCCAGCACCCCCACCAACGCCAACACCAAGTGCCGACCCACCGACCGACAGCCCCGAGACGAAACGCCTCTTGCACCTCCTCCTAACCATCTACACCGCTGACACCACCACGTACGATGCCATCGTCCTTACCCTCCATACACACCCAGATCTCTCTCACATCTTCCTTCCCTTATTAGGATCTCCGCTGCCTCTCCGGATGCATCGAACCCATCTCCACCCCCGTCCGCAGCAGCGGAACCGCCACGATCACAAGCACAAGCACCACCCTCGCCAACACCACCATCAACGACCACCGAAACAGCCGCCGCGCACCTGCTCGCCTCGCACGCTACCTCCTTCGATCCACAAACGGCCCTCTCGACGCTTCCATCGCGTTGGCCGCTCCGCACGCTCTCGCTGTACCTCGTTCGCACCCTGCGCACTGCCGCGCACACCGCCCACGAACGCGCGCTCATCAAAGCACTTGCGACTGGGCAAAATCTCGCTGTGACAGATGTGGCACACGTCCAATTGCGCGCGGCTGGGGCGCTCATCGAGGAGGCGGTGGACGAGGAAGATGAGGACGCGGATGTCGGCGGCGGCGGAGAATTGATACTGGATGAGAAGGCGGCGCTCGCATCGGATGCGCCTGCTTCAAGGGTGGTGGATGTACCCCTAAAAAGCGAGACGGAGCGCGCGGACACGAATGCGGATGCGGATGCAGTTGGTATCGTAGGGTCATGGATGTCGGGCCGGTCAAGCGACACAAACCCTTCCAGAGATTGATTACAAAGATACCCAACGGTACGGTCGCAGCACGCACTAAAAACTGAGAAACAACGCGAAATTGATTTATAATGTTTGCTAGCCATCCACGTCATCCTTGAGACCGAGTGTGAATATACTGACTGCACAACGGTCATCGGTGTGACAATACGGATAAAGTCTAGCGTAAACGTACATAAGGATGAGAAGGGATGGAGCCCTGGGCTTCACATGCGGGTAAAGTGGGAAAAGGTCGGCGTCAATGGTAATGGGGATAGAGTGATGTGGCATGCTCAGCGTCTAACTACCTACAATGTACCACAATGTACCGATGATAAAAACGTGGGGAAAATTGAAAGGGTCAGCGCGGAGCATCTTCACCCTTGTCTGTGCTCTGTGGGGCACCGTCTTCGCCCGCGGTGTCTCCACGGGCAGTCAAGGAGCGGATCGCATCCTGTAGCC
>Ga0307510_10011468_pt1 | contig 10527 bp, 6 predicted proteins | sample 12_EM_MG_FD_207224 | JGI IMG/M metagenome (GOLD analysis project Ga0307510, IMG submission 207224) | Populus trichocarpa ectomycorrhiza microbial communities from riparian zone in the Pacific Northwest, United States - 12_EM | ecosystem: Host-associated > Plants > Roots > Unclassified | place...
TGTGACATTAATGATGGTGACAATGTGATAAAATGATGGTTGTAATGGTGATTATTTTGGAATAAGATGGTGATGAATGTTGTGATAGTGTTAAGGGAGTTAGAAGGTGATTGAAACACTCAATTAATAACGAGTTTTTGTGGTGACCATGATAGTGGAAATGGTGATGGAGTGGTGGTTCCATAAATAATCAAGTGACGGTGATAAGTGGTGTTGATATCTTGATGATGATTGTTGTGGTGGTGATTGAGATGATTAATTTGTTTGGGAACGCGGTGTAAATCGTATTCTTTTAATTTTTTTTTGTGTTTTCATATCGTTTTGATGTGCTGATATCAAAAATAATTTTTAGAAAATAAAAAAAATATTACTTTGATGCATTTCTAAGCAAAAAATACTAATTCTAAAAAGACACCCGAAATTGAAGGGTTATGGTGCGAAAGCAATAAAATAAATATAAGATGATAATTATAATTGCATCTATGGTGGTGGCTGATAGGGGTGATCATTTTCGGTTCGGTTCGGTTTTTATAAAAAAAAATAACAAAACCTAATTTTTTTTTAAAAAATAGAAACCGGTTCAAACCGGTTTGGCTCGGTTTTTCAGTTTGGCTCTGTTTGTTCGGTTCGACTTGGTTTTTGTCCAGTTTGGCTCATTTTTTTTTGTTTTTTTCGGTTTGGGTTCGGTTCGGTTCAGTTTTTTCGGTTTCAGGTTTATAAAACCGAAATCGAACTGAACCAGTCAGTTTTTTTAAAATTTTAATTAGTTTAATCAGTTTTTTTTTATAATTTGATTTTTTTAATTATATATTTTTTTATCTTCTCAGTTTAATTGATTTTTTAATTGTTTTGTTCGCCACCAGTACTGGCCAACATGTAGCTATAGCGGGTTGGTAATAAAACGGCAGCTATATTTCCTAAAGTAATCACTATCCTCAAACATTGATATCCGTATTAGTTGTCGGAAGGCTGCAAAAACAATAAGGTCTCATGTATTCCATTTTCTTGGGTTATTATTTCAAATTTTAAGTTGTCTAAAATTAATACTTTCTCTTAACGGAAGCATAAATTGCTTTTTCGAGATATCTCATGTATCATGTATGTACAAATTATATGTGATTAATGATTTTGTGGTTGGGAAAATTGTCAAATTTATCTTTAATTTGATATTGTATTTTAACTGTGTTTTTGAATTTGTTTATATTTTTAGATTATTTTAATATATTAGTATTAAAAATAAATTTTAAAAATAAAAAAAATATTATTTCAATATATTTTTAAATAAAAAAATATTTTAAAAAATAATTTTTATTTTCTTGGACTGCCGTGGAATATTCTTTTTTTTTTTTTGAGAGAGAAAAATAATAATCCTCCAATGAATAAATATTGTTGACTTCGAGAGTGGGACACCAACAAGGCGGTGGTCCGGCGACAGCCTCCCATTCAAATCCGGAGACATCTACCTAACTACCTATCATAGCTCGATAAGCAAGACTAAAAATTAAACTCAACTCCCAAAATAGCCCCTACCCTCATCAATTTTGAAGCTCATCGTCGAGAGGATCATTCTCGTAATTTAAATCAAAACGCAGACCGATTACACAACTCGAAATCAGGATTACCTATTTATTGCTTTGACAAGTCCATTTCTGCCCGCCTCTTGTTTTTCCCAATTTACTATTCTTCGCTATCCTAACGAAAATATAAATCCTCCAAACTCCAAGAATCTTTTTATTAACTACCCAGGATTTATAAAACAACGTTAAACACCACACAAATTCATAAAATTAAATAAACTTCCCCGATCGAGGTGATAAATTTTTAAGTACTTATCATCAAATTGGCTCCGTTTTTTCTCGAGCTGCATGGTCGATTGGTTGATTCTAAGGATTTTTCCGGATTTTGTATCTGTAAGTTGAATTCAAGAATTTTGTTTTGGCTTTCTTTCTAATTTTATTGCCTGCTGTAGTTTTAATTCTTTTTTCATTTCCTTTTCCCTTTTTATGTTGATTTGTTTAGTTGGAGGGAGAGTAAGGTTTTATGTTCCGTTTGGCTGCGGAGAAATCGATAGAATTTGGAATCTTTTTAGTTATTCATGATTCTCTTCTTGTGACATTCGTTGACCGAATGCGAATTTCATTTCCCAAAAGCTAAATGGAGAATTGGATTTAATTCTCCTTTTAAGGGATTTTTTTGGTTAGTTGATGCTTTATTTACTTGGAATTTATAAATTGAATGCAGGTTCTGCATAATAAAAGAAAACTTATCATTCCGTGCCTTGGAGGGAATAATACATATTCGATCTTGGTTGGAATCTTGAAGTGAAAAGAGAAGAAAGAAGATTAGGGAGTGATTTTAAGGAGGATTTATTGGAATATTGTGATTGTTGAGGTTATTGGTGGATTTGACCAGAATCACCAGATGAATGTTGTTGGGAAAGTGGGTAGTTTAATTTCGCAAGGTGTAAACTCGGTGGCAACCCCTTTTCATCCCTTCGGTGGGGCTGTTGATGTTATTGTGGTACAACAGCAAGACGGGACATTTCGAAGTACCCCATGGTATGTTCGATTTGGCAAATTTCAGGGTGTTCTTAAGAGAGCTGAGAAGATTGTCCGCATAAACGTCAATGGTGTTGAAGCTAATTTTCACATGTATCTTGATAATTCTGGAGAAGCTTATTTCATAAAGGAGGTTGAGCCTGGTAAAGGAAGTGAGGCAAATGGGGTAATAAAGGATTCTGATAGCATGGCAATGTCGAATGAAGATGTCAGTGTTGGTTTTAGTGATGTTGTTGATAATAACGTTGTTGGAATTTCTAGGCTTGAGCATAGTGTTTCCGATTCTAGGGTGATTCAGCTGCGAGAGGAAGATGATTCATCGGGTGCAGCACGACTTCAGAGGGCAGAATCTGATGGTGACCGGAGGTATTATGATCTTGAAGATGAGCAACCCTCTCTGGATGATTCAGTTGAGTTATCAGAGTATGGTTCTAACAGATATGACGGTTTGGATGGCGAGCATCCTGCAGTTTCACAACGTTCACATTCAGAAGTGATCCTGGTGAGTGTGGATGGTCATGTTCTGACAGCCCCTGTATTGGAATCAGAACAAAATACCGAGAATGTGCAATTATGCACCCCTCAGTTCCATCTGGGCCGAGGTGATGACACCGAGGAGTTTAATTCAGGTGATGATTCATGGGCTGCTAATTACATCAATACGCTGAATGCATCTACATCAAATGTTGCATCTGATAATGCTTACAGTGCAAGTAATGGTGATAACATTTGCCAACCGGAGGTTTGTGAGGGTGATGAGGAACATGCATGTCAAGGTCAAGAAATTCAGGACATTTCTAGATCAGAAGGAGATCTTCTGGCACAAAGCGATTCAGATACATCTGTTAGGATAAACAGGGAAGATATTTTCAAAAGCTGCTCGGCGTTACCAGAATGGGCCAAACAGGCTGGAATTGTTGATCTTGAGGAAATGGATTCTTCACTTGAGGTGCAAAAAGATTCACGTGAGGAGTCTCCTTGTAGTCCTCCAGCAGCTGATCAAACTACTGATGGGGATTTTGGTGAATTCACAGACAATGGCTGTAATGCTAATGGACTTCATGGGTCACCTACTTTGCTGGTTGAACTCGAAGCAACAGATAAAAATGCTTCGAGGACAGAACATTTAGGTGCTGACAGCACTTGTATTTCTGTTAGCATTGTTAACAGTTCAGATGAGAAGGGTGAAGAGTCTCATCACATATCTACAGTGTGTGATGGGTCAAATAGCAGTTTGCATAGACCTGTTCCCGAAGATGAGTCAAGTAAAAGCGAGACTGTGGAACTGCAGAGAGCAATCTCCATTGAAGAGATGCAAACTTGTTCAAGCAAAGGTAAGGAGTTATTTGTTGTATTCTGGATCTCAAAGTCTGTAACTGTAGTTTGAGCTTGGTCTATGTAGAGTGTGAAGCTTTTGTTTAAACTTTTTCTTTCATCATAATTTTTTGTAGGGTTTGAGATCTCCCTCTGTGGGAAGGAACTCCATGCAGGTATGGGCTTGGACGCTGCTGCTGAAGTGTTTGCAGCACATTGTGTATCTGCTGCGGAATTTAAAAATTCTGCAACGTCAATTATCAAGAATGAAAACTTAATAATCAGATATGGACAAAAGTACTTCCCGTGGGAAAAGGCTGCTCCTATTGTGCTTGGAATGGTAGCATTTGGTTTGGATTTACCTGCTGAGCCCAAAGATGCCATTCCTGTGGAACTGGATGAAACAGTTGCACAAAGGGATGATGATGCTGTGATTAGTTCCGCATCATCTAGCCGCATATGGAGGCTTTGGCCTATTCCATTTAGAAGGGTCCAGATAAGCAGAGAATCATCAAGTGAAGAGTTATTTGTTGATTCTGAATCTGGAGTGCAAAACACAAATGTTGAATCAACTTCAGCATCCCACGGTGGTTCTGTGTCTCCTCACAAGCAGTTTATAAGGACAAATCTTCCAACTAGTGAGCAGATAGCATCATTGAATCTGAAAGATGGTCAAAATATGATAACTTTCAGTTTCTCAACTAGGGTTCTGGGTACACAACAGGTTGGTCCATATGTAGCATTATTTTTCAATATAAAAATTAATAAATGAGAGCAACTACCAATTCATGTTACTCATTTTCAGCTGCTAAGTCCAAATCATTTTTAACAGGTCGATTGTCATATCTACTTGTGGAAGTGGAATGCAAGAATTGTAATTTCAGATGTGGATGGAACAATTACCAAGTAAGGCTCCTGACATCCCAGCTTGAATTACTTTGCTGAAATATTGGATACCGAATTGTAACAGTTTACTGAATGGTGGAAACTTAATGGAATGAATTTGGGCATGATCTTTTGAATTGAAATATTGAATGTGTTTCACTTTGTGTTAAATCTTAATAAAATTACATTACTAACCCTCCTATCACTTTCTGAATGAAGTGCAATATGACATTTCCTTGTAATATGTCAACGTGATTTTGTTTTGCTACATGATCTGTCTCTCTCTGCGCGCCATATAAAGCTTAATGGAGAATATGTTTTATTATAACGATAATAAACCTACATCATGCTAACATATAGTTTATCTGCTAACAAGCCTTATTTTCACAGTCTAGCCTCAGTGTCTCAAGCTAAAGTGACATGGTTAAGGTAATAGCTTATTGAAAAATAAAAGGCAAAAAGGAAAATTTCATTTCTTATGGGAATAAAAAGCTCATCCTCCATGATTAATTTTGTCACAGAGCATCCACAAGCATCCCTAGCAATGATACAGTACAAACCGATCAACTGTAAATTTGTACTTTAGGTTTTCTTCAGTTTATTGTAGATTTGATTGTGGGGTATTAACTTGATGATTCCTGCCAGGTCTGATGTTTTGGGTCAGTTCATGCCCTTGGTTGGAAAGGACTGGACACAATCTGGAGTAGCTAAACTTTTTTGTGCCATTAAGGTATCATTCTCCTTTCAATCTTTGCTAACCAGTGGTTGTTAATTTTTTTTGCAAAATGAATTTTCAATGCTCTGCCAATGTGTGAACAATATTTGAAAGTGAATGAAATTTTGTCTAAGGGAAGTATGTTGTGTATTTAGTATATCATATACTTCTAATTTTGATACAAGAACTGTCTTGCTACATGTCATCACTTATGTCAATAACAAAACTGATCATCAATCACAAACTACTAGGGCCAGCTTCATGGATCATTTATTTGGGCCAAAGTTTTTAACAAGAACAAAAAAGAGGCATAACATCTGCTTACCGCCTTATGACCCTATTCCTTTAGTCCATCCTCCTTATGCTAGATTGAATTTCTATGCTGTTTGTTTATTTTGCAAGGAGACTTTCTAAATATCAAATTCTAAAGGGACATATTTCATGCACAGGGCTTGCTACTTCAACCAGTAATAGTAAAAAGTGAAATGTAATTCATGCAAACAGCACATGCTACCCATTTAAGCTTTAGTAATTTAATCTGTTGATTATTCTGTTTCCTTGCACCTTTTTTTTAACAACAAATGTTATCGCTAGGCATGGTGTTTGGATTTGCTCCATGTTTTAGATCATTGAGTTGCATATGGCATGTTATGAACAAATAGTGTTTTTTTAGTAAATGGACATTAAATATTTAATTATGCATTTATGCAGGAGAATGGATATCAGCTATTGTTTCTGAGTGCACGTGCAATTGTTCAGGCATATTTAACCAGAAGTTTTCTTTTCAACGTAAAGCAGGTATAAATATTGATTCCTTGTTTACTTATTTTAGCATTGAGTGTGGGAGGTTCTTTGGCTTTCTTGATGACTAAGCTACTAATAGTCAGAGCCAGAGGAATCAATGTGCTAGAATTTGTTGGCACTAAGATTGAGTTTCTAGCTTGCATCACATGTCATGCAATATTTTGAGTTCTGATGAAGGGGCTCATTCCTTATCTTCTTCTGAAACCAATATTCTTTCATGATTCATATCATATCGTTGGCTGTCCTGTCCTGTCCTGGTCACTGTCTTTTCCCTCTTGTGCAGTCTGTCTCTTCTGTTGCTTTATACTGGGTTCACAGAGGTTATAGCTATGATGCTGCTGGATTGCATTGCATTTTACTGATTAGTGGCCTTTTATTCTGCTTGCAGGATGGAAAAACCCTACCAAATGGACCTGTTGTTATTTCACCTGATGGATTGTTTCCCTCATTATACCGAGAAGGTAGGGTCTTCTTCAAAAACTATCAGTTCTATGGAATTGCTTTATCTTCCAATAAATTTTATGATACAGTTATTGATGATTCCATCTTCATAATGAGGAAATCATGGAATGTGCAGAATCTAAATGTTGAAATATGCATTTGTGTGTGGGGGTGTGTGCATAATGGGTGTTAAAGTGCATGGATATTTGATTTTGCACTGCTATAACTGGACATCAATGACAACATTTCTTATCCCATTCTTCCGAAGTAAGAGAAGAGCTATGATTAAAAAAAAAAAGAACAGCAAGAATAAAAATGTGATTTGCTATTTCTGCAACTAATAAAGTAGTTCTGCACTTTCAGGTGTGGCGATATTGTACTTTTAGTTGTGTTACTTCAGGAACATGAATTTTATGAGCCTGGCCTCAGGGTGCCTCCACCATTTTGAGGCCATGCGCCATCTGTTGGTCCATTCACAATTGCATTATTGACCCTTTGGTGGAAAAATCTTACTCCCTCCATCTCAGTTTGTTTCTTTGTTGTTTTAATTTGTATCCACGCTGCCAGCTTGATATACAGTCTGCATCTTCTACGTACTTTATATTCCACATCTTTTTCCCATTTAAATGATACTCTGACTTATCTCTGATATATGTTCTTGCTTTGCATGTTTATCAGTAATAAGAAGAGCTCCTCATGAGTTCAAGATTGCGTGCTTAGAGGTAATTCTGAAAGGGCAAAACCACTACGGACATGGAATCACTTTTAGTAAGCATTTGCATCTCATTCCAAACTAAAAATAAGCCCTGAATTTCATGTTTTGTAGGATATTAAAAGACTCTTTCCTACTGATTGCAACCCATTCTATGCGGGCTTCGGAAATAGAGATACCGATGAGCTTAGTTACCGAAAAATTGGGATCCCTAAGGGCAAAATATTTATTATAAACCCAAAGGTTTGGATTTTTGTTACTAATTTTCCTTTTTGGTGGCCTACCATGTAGGATTTACTTCTACTACTTTCTTTTTTATTGCTAATAACTTCTCGTAAACTGACAGGGTGAGGTGGCCATTAGTCATCGCATCGATGTGAAATCCTACACATCTTTACACACGCTGGTCGATGATATGTTCCCCCCTACATCGTTAGCCGAGCAGGTAAGCATATACTTAAGCGAACTCACATTGTGCGGTATGAAAAGGGTGAAAGAAAAGAAATAAAAAGGGTTAAGACAGGACACAGGATGAATGTTCAAATGCTCCAATACTGGTTTTACTCCACAATATCTTGAATGATCTCGACTCTCTTATATGTGCAGGAAGATTATAACTCATGGAATTTTTGGAAAGTGCCACTGCCAGATATTGAGATTTAGTTTATCTTACACAGAAATGGTTCCCTTGTAGCAACACGATGATAAGTGGATTGAAATGTCCACAAAAGTACAGATACGATGAAGATTATTCCATTCGTCCCAATTTTTTTTGTTTTGCCAGAAGTGATGCTGTGTAACTGTGTTAAACTATTGCATTTCGCAGCACTGGTGTACGATTTGTAAGCAATGCATCCTGTATTAGAAGTTAAGAGGTACTTTAAAAAATCCCTTGTTAACAAAAGCTTCTGTGATTTTGATGATAGCGTTTCCATTGTTGCTTCTACCTGTACATGCGGTCTGCCATTTCGTGGCTTTTGAGTTGCAATCGGAAATGCTTCTGGCTTCTTGCATTACTTGTTCTCATTTGTACTCTAATTACAGTTACATTGCAAAGAAAAAAAAGTCGTTTAGTCTGGTACTGTTTCTGGATTTCCTTTTTTGTCGATTGGATTCTAGTATTTTTTGGGTTGATGGTATCTTATATTTGTATATTATTAAAATTAAAGGTTTAAATTAGATTTTCAAATTTAATTAGATGCTGACAGCTTTAAAAAAAAAAACTGAAAACCAAAAAAACATGTATTTTTTAGAATTCCCATGAAAAAAAGTATGCTTCTGTTCACATATTCTCTGCATGCTTTTATTTCAGTCCTTTTAGTTTTAACATTTAATATTTTGATTTTAAATTTTATTTTGTTCATGTTCGTCTAAATTTAAATAGAGAAGAAAAACAATAAGAGAAACATAAAAAAATAAAGAGAGAGATAATTACTAGTCGATCATATTAAAAGTTAATTGTAGTGTTAATGAATTTTATATTCATTGAGATGTTTTTGACTTTTTGTATTGCTGGAAAAAGTGGATTGAGATTTGAGATTTTTTTTTAAATTTGAGATGATTTTTTATTTTTTAATTAATTAAAGATTATTTTGAGGTTATTTATGAATTTATTGATTTCATGTGGGTGTTTTTTCAAAAGAAAAAAAAATTGAGAAATTTTTTTTTTTTTATCCAAGTAGTCAAAACCTGACTTTTTAAGCACGTGAATTATTGGACAACACATTTTTTATCTATTTAAAATGAAAAGGAAGGCTAGGCGGCCTTTGGCTTTGGAGACCCTTGCAAGCTTGGCCTTGCCTTAAGACTGCACATTTTTATAGGAAAATTATATGGTGCTCAAAGAGTAAAAAGGAGAAAATAGATGATGAAATAGAAAATCAAAATTACAATCTCATAAAAAAAATTTAAGAATATTTTCTTTTTTTCCTCTCATCCTTGTGTTCATCTTAATTTCTGTGAATCTTGTCAGTACTCAGTACCGTAATCTTATACCCATGCTTGGATCGATAAAGAAAGCTTGTCTTTCCTCAGCAGATTCAAGTTAATTGGGAGTAGGCGCACTGAAGTATCACACGGGAAGTCTGTAAATCTTCTCCTCTTTTGATAATGAAATACAGATACCATAACCCTAAGCAAATGTAATCACAACAGTACTGAAATACCCAGATGATTATTTGCATTTCCGTCCTCCTACAGTGGAGTATCTGCTAAGGCTATGTATTCTTAGTGACCCTGTTGAAGAAAAACTCGAGTTTTTGATTGAAAAGAGATTACTCCATTAGAAACACTGGGTCCTTGCAAGTTGCAACTTCCTCTTTCTTTGTTGATGCGAGGGGAGACGCAAGGGTCCTCAGATCAAAAGAGGTGTCTGTCTGGCCTGGCCTGGCCTGGCATTGCAGCTAGCCTGGTCGTAATAAAGGATTTTGATGCCTCATCCTCTCCAGTAATGGATGGGATATTGACATTTGCTTCCATGAAGAAGATTGAGGTGGACGTGGACCGTGGGATTTATCGCATTTTTTTTTATGGAACAATCATTGGAAGGAAGTAGCACTCATGAATTGAAACTTTCAACTGTACAAATTAATAGCTAGAGGGTCTATAATCGAAAAGAAAAGAACTTCAGCTAGCGGTACCTTAAAACCCACTTGGAAAGGCAGCTTCCAAAAGTGACATCCCACTGGGCCTTCCTTGCCTTGAAACTTGTTTATCTCTGCCGTGTGGCATGATCTCCGGCTTCCTTTTACTAACTGCCCCCGGTGACTGACTAATCATGCGCCTGTGTGCATGGAGGCTAGCTGTACTATTCACACCCACGGCCAGGCAGGGAAAAGTCTCGTTACTGTGAAAAGTGAAAAAGCTACGTTAAAGAAAAGGTAAACATGTGGCCAGGACATCAAACATAACTTCGAGTGTGGTGGTCTGAGGAGCATCACGTGATCTTATGTGCTGTGGTTTTATCTCATGCAGGGAATTATTCGCCTGAGCATCATGTCCAATCCAACTAATCATAAATAGATTAAGGCAGCAGTTTGTGAATGCTAACTGCTAATTAGATCAGTTATTAAATTCATTCAGCATTGTCATGAAAAACT
>Ga0307510_10011470_pt1 | contig 10527 bp, 18 predicted proteins | sample 12_EM_MG_FD_207224 | JGI IMG/M metagenome (GOLD analysis project Ga0307510, IMG submission 207224) | Populus trichocarpa ectomycorrhiza microbial communities from riparian zone in the Pacific Northwest, United States - 12_EM | ecosystem: Host-associated > Plants > Roots > Unclassified | place...
TGGTGGAAGTATTTCTTTTGCTGTTTCTAATCTCCATCTTTCTTCTTTTGAACTTGGACAGATATATCATTTACCGACCTCCCCCTCTTTTGTTTTTGTGTTCTTTTTTAACTCTATTGTCGTCCGGGTCCGCTAGTGGGCCCGGGAAGTAATAAAATTAAGCCTCCCCAAGATCTTAATGCCCGCAGGCCGACAATCTTTTCCGGCTCTCAGGCTGCAGGTACCAACCATTGTTTTTGTTTTGCGTTTGGCCATGGGACAGAATCCTTGCCTACGGTCCCTTTTTGTGAAATACCATGGACTTGCTCCAGATTACGATGTCTACATCCATCCAATGTCTACATCCATCCGATATCTCGATACAACATTCTCGACTTTTTGCCTATCAAGAACCAGAATTCCTATCCACCAAGTCGAAGCCTACCTAGGAGGCAATGTACGCTACGTGAATGGAGTCCTTATACATGCTAGCAGGACCTATCCAACTTCCTGACGAGACTAACGGTGTGTTGTGTTTTCGTTTGAATCTTTTCCCACTTATCAAAAGGTTTCTATGCACACCGGTAGCTAAAGTTCTAATACGCCGACCACAGGGTGGCGTCGGTTAGTAATAAGCCTTTAGGCGAGGGGCGCCAGTCTTGTGGCAGATCATCTTTGTCGTCCCGTCCGTCGCCTGCTTCCACTACCTGCTTGGTTTTCTTCAGCTATGGAAGACAAACCCACAGCTAAAGATGGGCCCGAAGAAGTAGGAATGACAAAAGGATACCCTCAGCAGATTGGTCTGTGCCGCTTGGAATCCGAAGTCTCTCCAACTCCGAAACTACTCAAATTAGCCACAGAGCCTGACTCGTCGGCAGAAAAGAGTGACAGGATGTCGAGTTCAGTGAAAAGTGACGACGATTCGATCATCGCCGGTTGTAGTCGCTTGCGTTGCCAAAACCTCGATCCTCTTCATTCGTTTTTGTGTCGGACGTAAGAGAGGTGGTATCGTTCGAGTCGGAGTTGTGCTTGTGCATGGAAGTGGTAGACGCCGAGTTTTCTGCGAAGGTCGGGGTGATAACGTTCGTGTTTGAGGATGGAGGGTAGGATGAGAATGGCTGAGTATGGGAGATCTGTGTCTGGTAGGAACCGGGCGAAGGTGTGCGATATTGTTGGGCATGTCGGAGGGATGAATGAGGTGGGAATTGAGACATGGTGGCAAACATCTGCTGTGCACATTGGAGAGCTCTCAGTCCCGCTCTTTTTCACGGTACGACGGGGAGAAAACTATTTCTTCAAAGCTTGATCTAGAAGGGCGGTACGGAGATTCGTCGGGATGGTGTTCAAAAGGGCCTTAGGCGGATATACCGGGTTCATCTCTGACGGGACCCTTACATGGTTGAGTACACATGAGAGGATTTGCGAGGAGTTTGTGTACCTTGTAAGCTTTCTCCACTATTTCTTCATTCGAGCGTATGCTCAGGTGATGCTGCATGGGCTTTTACACACGTCCCAGCCTTGGGCAGTCCAAGTGTCCTCGGTATCTTCTTGGCAGGTTGTATGTCTATTTCGATGGGAACCTCGCTCTTCTTCGACTAGGAGAGGAACAATGATCGTCGGGTGAGAGCCTAGATGATGCGAGTCCACTCAAGGGCTTGCCTTCCGTGAATTCTTCAGAGATAGGTTGGCTTGGTTGAGGCTGAACTCGGCTGAGGCCATAGATGCGGAAAGTATTGAGTTGCTCGTGAGGTCGACTCCGTTGAAGAAGGGCGCGGGCGGTCGAACATGCTGAGGGAGTCCGAGCAAGGATAGGGAGACAAGGAACGAGTATTTGATATTTTTGGCATCTGGGGGTTTCTTGGGAGATGAGGCTTTTTGCCGTTCGTAGGATTTGGGGAGTTCTTGGAGGATGGATAATAGTAGGTGATGCTGCAGAAGGGGGCACCCATCCATGACTCGAGAATTGGGAAGTATCGGTGATCTTGGTAAGTGTAGATGTGGTTGGCGAACATGAGGAAACGTAGATCATGTCGATCTCCCTCTCGAAGGTCAGGAGGTCGATAGGGACATGAGTATTCAATGGATCGAGGGCATGTGAGCTCCACTAAGAATCAGAAGATATAGGTCTTGATTTTCCGGAGGAAGGCACTGCCTTCTGGATTTCAGATGGGTCAGTTCCATTGATTTGGTAGGTCCTCTTAAACTTACTAGGTTTGGGAACGAGTTCTGAGAGCAATGCAATGCCGAAATCCTTTGCATTTTCTTTTTAGTTGCACGTCTTGGTCTAGAGGCAACGGAGAGAGGTTCCGCAACATAGACGGACGGGGTCTCAGGTGGACGATGAGAAACTATGGGTCCTGTCATCGAGGCGAAGAAAAACGACACTATCCGCACATCCTTTTGCGCTGAGAGAGAAGATGCGATCCCCTGTCCGAGAAGATAGAAAGAGCCATAGTGATACTGGATGGGCTGCGAGTCCAGATGAGCTTCGTATTTTTGAGCTTGTTCGGAGTCTCCATCGCGCGGAAGGTATGACAAGGCGGAGGTTAATCCAAATAAACGTCGCGATGTAAACAACGCCGTCACATCACAGTCAGCTTTCCAACTTTCTACAATGTCGACGCTCTCACTCAACTGCCTTCTTCTCAATGATGATTCAACACAATTCTTCACTGTCAAGGTTCCCGAGTCCGATAATGTCAGCATTCTCAAGAAGGTGATTAAGGAGGAGAAGGCCCCTCATCTCAATCACCTCGCTGCCTCGGATCTCATCCTCTGGAAGGTGAGAGTACCTACTGATCGGTCTAAAGCTCGAGTCTGACCCTACATTTGTAGCTGGGCACACCAATACCTCTGTCTCGTCGTGATGGTGCCAGGGCTGAGATCAATGAAAAAATCAGAGCAGTTCAGACCTATTTGTCGATCGAAGCGGTTGAAGGAAATAGTCACGTTCAGCTCCTTGATTCTGTTGAGGATGTGTCCGATTACTGGGAGGACAGTCCTCAACCAAAACATTTACACATTTTGGTGCAAAAACCCTCTGGTACGCCTCAAAACGCTTCCTAATATATTATGCTGACAATTTCTCTCATTCATCGTCTTGCCCTTCTGACTTTTAGCAGATATCCAGGCACCAGTCTCCAGCTTGCCCCTGCCGCTCTTGTCGCTCCGCTGCCACCTCCTCGGCGATCAACGAAATACGTTTTTCACCATCGAAATTCAGCAAACTAAGGACGTCAGCATTCTCAAGGAGATGATCAAGTTGAAGAACTCCATCCAGCTCACCAACTTTGATGCTCGCGAGCTCATTCTTCATAACGTATCTCTCTCCCTTGCCGACTTCGAGACCCAGTTCGATACCCTCAAACTCGAGTCGTACCCAATGTTATCAGATGCCGACAAGATATCGACAATTTTCCCTAATACTTCGGATGACCGTCGTGTACACATCGTGGTAGATTTGCCTTTTGGTACGCCCGCCTATACATCTTTCTCAAAAAACTCCTGAGAAACAAGTGCAGAGAATACTTCACCCTCGTCGCGCCATGCCCTCTACTCAATCGATGAGGAGAACCCGTCTATCTGTATGTCACCTCGTCCCCATCTTCAAGGATCTGAATACGTATCCTCTTTTCAGTTCCACGGGAAGCTGTGGCTACCGCAGCCCGCAAACGCGACCCCCCCTCTACTGGCGCGAAGAATTCAACCCTTCGCAAAACCCAGAAAGAGAACCAAGCCGACGCAATATATAACGGCCGTCCTATCAACCTAACTGCGCCTCCAATCGAAATTTATCATCCTATCTTCGCGAAATTTCGAAGTGGAATATCTGGGTCGATCGACAAGTCCTCTTTTACCCCTAACGAACTTAGAATGGTTTGCGACCTTGTCACTAGTTCGTTGGCTTTCTACGAGAATGAAGATGCTCGAATTAAAGACATCACAACGGCGATGAATGCTCTTGTGGACGACCAGGTGCTTCGAAGAACTGAAATCGTACGGGACAATGGCAAGACCTACAAACCGGACGGCGCCGTATTTGTTCAATGCGAGAAATTTGTAAAACGCGACCAAGCTGCTTCCGCGTTCACCGAGGGCAAAAACGGTATTGGAGAAGCAGGATCAGACCCCATCCACCAAGCGCAGTGTGACTATGTCCTATACAATTCTGCAGATGACGTACGTTGTTCTTCCTCTCTGCTTAGCAGATGTTGACTGTCTTGTAGCGTCGGCACATTCGAGACGTATGTTGTTGTCCTGCATTCTTGATTGGAATTGCTGGTCCATACATGATCATCTCTGGTGCTGTCTTCGCGGATCGATTCATTTCGCAACATCTTACGGAATATATTTTTCTTGGAGGAACAAACCTTAATAGTCGACTTTACGAGATTGCCAGGGTCCTGAAGACTCTGAAGCTTTGCCTTAATGAACTCAAGACATTTTATAGGGACCTTCCTCCCGCTCCCACCGTAACCCGCCCTTCATCTGTCAGCAGAAATCAAGCCACAAGTCCGCGTCCTTTACCAGGCACTCCCTCGCGGAAAACTCAGGGGCCTTCGTTGTTTCCCCATTTCAGTCACTTTACAGCCAATGGTAAAGATTTCGAACTCAAATATGTCACACGGCTTGTCCCTCATCACTCCGAGAAAGCCGTATTCAAAGCAACTGTCCAACACGATGGCCAAAGCCATGCTGTTGTTGTCAAATTTACTCCAACATATTGTGCTCATGCGCATAAAGTTGCACATAAAATGGGTTCGGCACCGAAATTGTGGTTCTGTGATGAGGTAGAGAGTGTCGGAATGTTTGTTGTGGTGATGGAATTTGTTGAAGGACGCCGTCTTGATGATGATAAGCCTCACCTACCTGAAAAGGTTCTTGCGCCACTTCAAGAAGCTATTTCTGCACTGCATGGTGAGGGGCTGGTCCATGGAGATTTGAGAGGACCAAATGTCATTGTTTCTGAAGGAAGTGGTGGTAAGTGTGCAATGCTTCTTGATTTTGACTGGGGAGGCGAAGAAGGAAAAGTGTATTATCCGGCTGATATTAATATGCAATTAACCTGGCATGACGATGTTGAGCCAGGCACGCTTATCCGTCATGAACACGACCTGTTCATGCTTAGATGTTGGGCTTCAGCTGGGAAAACAGAATGTTAAGAAATATGTATTGCATGTGTCTATCGGGATATCACTGTTTTGAATGCTATCACTATTTGCGTCCGGGTTTACTAGCGAATCCGAGAAGTAATAAAAGTAGGGCCCATCATGATAGTACCCCGCCTAATGTCGAAAATTTGAAGTTGTTGACTCTGGTTACGCACGAACGAAATTGAATAAGTCACTAAAGAATTAAGTACGATACCAAAGCAACATAAAAAAAGAGATTACCCAAAATAATACATAGAGGACACTGATGAATTAACCAATGGTCATCGTCCTGTTCCATCGCTTCTTTTTCTAACCTCTTCTTCATTGCGCTCACTGGTGTTAAGGTTAGCGGACCGCATCCCAACTGCCCTAAACTGAAGAACGTACCATCTCGAGAGATATGACCCGACGACATCCAACCCTCCGGGAAGGTAGCAACGATCTGTGATTGCTATGTATGAGTAGTCGAAGGAGGAAAGCATAACTTAACGCCTACCTTTTGGTAGAGCACCTTGCGGAGTCCCTGATCTGACACTTGGACTACAGAACCTTCCAAACCACTGAAAGCAAAGACGTGTCATGCTCCAACATTTCCACGGAGAAACTAGAAAACCCACTTTTTCTCGTTCTCCAGGCGGCAACACTCATTGCTCAACACAACTAGCTCCCAAATGACGGCTTTCATGGCATCTGTTAAGCGATACCGTTTTGCAGGCGGCTGAGGTTGTGTTTGGGCAGGTCCCAAGTTGTCCACCGTCTTTTTCCTTCTCTTTCTCCTTTCCATCTTCCTCTTTAATACCACCACCTTCCTCGGCATCCACATCCATTTCCTCTGTCAGATGGCGCGTAGGTGCAGCCGAATTGGTCCCCGTAGCACCACTAGCTTCGGCAACTTCTTGACGCATTTTTTCCTGTCTTTTATCTGAAACAGAGAGTCAACCAAAGAATGTAATGCGAACAAGTTTCATCGGACGTACCCCATGCAACCACACTTTTCTCCCACTCTTCCTCCGCTTTTGCAAACCCAGCTTGAGCGAGCTCTTTCAGTTGTTTCAAAAGCTCTTCTTGGCGTTCCGTCAGGAGGGCCATGTGTTCGGGGAAGACTGTACGCTTAATGAGTTTCTATTTGGCCACAGCGAGGTTAGAAGAAGAAATCTCGGAAGAAGGTTGGAAGACAAACAGTCATAGTGAATTTGTTGTAAGGAAACAACTGGGGCATTAATGAAAAGAAATCATCGTCGTACTCGTCCAGTCGGATAGCGAGGAGGGCGAGCTTCGCAAGCGGAGGCTTGAGCGCGGGGGGAAACTTCCCTTTCTGTTCCCATGACTCTGCATTCCATACGTCAAGTCCACGGTTTCATGATAAAACACGTAACCAGAAAACGCACCACTAGCAATTAAAACCTTCATTTCTGTAATTGCCTTCTGCAAGTCAGGATGGAACGCGCTCTCATCCACCTTCTTCTTCTTCTTTCCATTCTCACCAGTGATTGTGACTATCGCCGATCTCTTCCGCTTTTGACCGGTGAGGCCAGACTGAATGAGAGCTTGATCAGCACCAGGTGCATATGACAGCGAGGGTTTCAAAATCGTTGATGGTTGATTGGATGGCCCAGCAGCACCAGGGAGTGCATCATCGTGGTCTACTGGGATGGGTGCTTCACGCGTACCTTCCGGACCTGGCGTGCTAGCTTTCCGGACGGTAGTTGGTTCCTTCTTGGTTGTTATTCCGAGACCAGAGAGAAGATTTGGGCGTTTTGATTTTGGTTTCTTCGGTGTTCTGAGTGTAGTGAGCAATGCATCATTACGGTCGGCAAAGATATGCCACATACTTGTCCTTGAAAAGGGCAACTTCCCCACTAGAAACGTAGAACCCTTGTTGTTTCGTCTGAGCAAAGAACTGGCGTTCATCCAGTGCAAGCTCAGAGTCGTCGATAAAAGGATCCGAGGTGTCGTAGTACTCCGAGGCCACATTCTTCCGCTGCACCGAGACACTTTCATTATGAAACACTAGAAATATTGAACGCAACATACCTTTTTTTCGCTTTGGTTTGTCCTTCTTCTCGTCGTCTTCGTCTTCTTCATCACTACTGTCCGCGACCTTCGTCTGCGGAGGCGTGGGCTCGCGCTGACCGGTCTCCTTGGACTTTTGGCCAATATCAACTTCGTAATTGGATGGTCCGCCCAGGGGTATATCAAGACGTATGGTGCGTAGCGGTATGACCGGGGCGGGTGGAGGTGGTGAAGGAGACGGTGACCGGGCCTTTGGAGTTTTGGTCGACTTTGGCTTGGTTGCTGATACGGGTTTCGCCGTTGGCTGGGGTTGTGCAGACTGAGAAGGAGCAGGAGAAGGCAAGTGCACGAGAACTGGAATTGAAATTTTGCTGGGCGATGTATTTGTGACTTGAATCTTTACATCTTCCATCTCAACGTCCGAACCCATTGTCGTGGTGACTGTCCAAGTTCGTGATTGGCTCAATGATCAACGTCATGAGAACATTCTTCCATCTTCATATGTTTTACATTAGAGCGGCATTTTACGCCATGAAATTCCATTTCACTACTAGAAGTAAATCGCCAATGTGATATATTTGATTCGATGCTAAAAATTGATAGAAATGTATACCGTGTCTAAGTTCGAGAGTAAACCGTTACACTACGAATGAAGCCAGAACCTGAATTGGTAGTTGGTTTCGGACGGTTGTTCTCAATGCCAAATTTTGCATTTCCCTTACCAGTTCGGGTTTGGTGAGCTCGAGTCCAGTCAGCAGTTGGTGGGACGTAGATCGGTTGGCGAACGTTGGGTGTGTAACCACTTGCGCGCAATGGATTGTTCCTGTGGCCATGGGACGGATTCCCAGCCTGGATGTGCGTCACCTCAGCAGGGTAAAGGGGTTTCTGAGTCTCGTTCACTTGCCTGTGATGGTGACTCAATTGCGGACCCATTGCGCCACCTCTTTCAGTGAATGGGCGTCGATGGATGAACGAGCGGGGATGTGCCGGAGAATGGAGCTGACTGAAGGTGGAAGCAGCCCAACTACCTCCAAGCAAAGGCATTTTCGAGGCAAGTGGCGGGAAAGCGTGTTGATAAAGATTGATTACTGGATACTGGCGCCGAGAACTCCCAGGCATGCTGAAAGGAGTGAAAGAGCTCGGCATTGTGAAATGACTACCGCGCGCATAAACGGAATGGATAGTGTGAGGGTGCAAGGATGGAGGTCTTGGAGCAAGAACCCCTGGTAGATTGACAGAGGCATCTGCAACAGATCTCCAATCAATCCATTTGTGAACGGGATGATGAGTTCGCCAGTATGTTGCCAACTTTCCGAGCAATGTCGTTGACCCATTGAATCCCAAAAACGCTGAGCTCGACACGATGATCATGCCTTTTCGGCATCGCGTCAGCAGGACATTCAATCGCTTTGTAGATTGCAGGAAGCCGGCATGAGCAGTGCGGACGACAGATATCAATACATAATCTGCCTCGTTTCCTAAAAGCGAGCGGTTAAAAACATCGGGTGTGACACAGAACCGAGTTAAAGACCTTGAAAACTGTCCAAATTGTATACCGTTTCCCAGGGCAGCTTCTCATTCTCGAGACTTTTCTATATCGCGGCACGTTGGGCATCGTAGGGAGTGATAACACAGAAATTCAAATTTCGGTAATAATGCTTTATAAGGTTAACGATGACATCGATTTCGCCAGGGTTCTTCCAATGAGGGATGTTGGCGATGACCGACATGATTAGAGGAAATGACGGTGACTTACCCGACGACTGGTCCCAACCTTTTCTTCAGCTGTGCGACTCGCATCAATGAATGCCAGGCAATCTGGGCTTTGTATTGGGTGCTGGGAGAGAAGTTTCCGGTCATAGACAAAGCCTGAAATAAATGCGGCGATGGGACTTGGCATCCGATCTAAATTTTTATTTACATAAATTTGCAAACGGTGACACAACGGGTAACCTACATTGAATGTTCAGAAAATGGCAATTTCCCGCCTGCTTCAAATGTTCCAAGTCAAAGATCGTTTTCATGTCAGGGACATCCTCCTGTCCATGGGGGGGAACTTCAACGAGGGGGCAAATTATGAGCATATTGTAAAATAGAAAAAGGAAGAAAACATGCGCTGTTTTGGATCACCAAAGAAACAAACTTTTTCAAGATTCTCTTGGAATCTTTCAAAGATGGTCTGGAAAGAAACATAAACCGCTGCCACTTGAGATCTAATTCAATTACAAACCACGAATTCGAGAACATTGATTTGAGAGGCTTCATCAATGATGAGTCGCTCAGGAGGAACGATGTCAAAGGTCCCATTTTCATACAAGGCAGGATTTGATAGCATGCTCAGTGTGCATAGGACGATACTAGAACCAGATATCATCCTTTCCATGCCCCCCTTGTCCTTTGGAAGTTCGTCTGACCGAATCAATCTTGTACAAATTTCTGCATAGAGGTGTTCGTGCCTATGATCCAGACGTTAATTGTTTTCCACAACTGTGCAAATGATAAACCTCTAAAGCTGACCACTCTTCATAGAATTCCTTTGAAACGAGGAGTTTGAAATCTACTTCCTTCTTAAACAGGGTTTCCGCGATATTCTTGACGGCAACGTTTGAATGCGCAACGATCCAAATGGGAAGTTGATGCAAATCCCATATTCGGGAGACTGCGGCAATTGTCGTCGTCTTTCCTGTGCCCGGAGGACCTGTGAGATAAGCCAATAAGTCTGAATGTTCCTATTCCTTAGACAAACCAAACGTACCATGCACAACGATGAGGGGCAGGTCACCAACCATCGCATGCATAGCAGCGCGCTGCGAATCATTCAACTTCATTACACCTGCCATCTTTTCAGCATACTCAAATTCGACCACAGTGGACTCGTAGTCGATGCATTTCCAACGGGGAAACCAGAGCCTCCGAATGAAGGGGGATCTCCGTAGGCTTTTGCGACCGGTTAGTATGAGGTAGATGAATTCATCGCGTGCTTTCTCTACCATCAGGAAAATAGAACAAATATAATTTAAGAAAAACCTGCTAAATCAATCTGAATTAGTCAGGATTGGCTGGAAATATATCACATTACATGTTTTACAGAATTAGTTTAAATTGGGAAGGTATATGGTAAGTGTCATGTTAACTTTGTTATCTAATGGCTAATTGTAGTTCACTATCTGTTATATTATATGGCAATCTTGTAACTCCTGTTCTTATCAATGGTAAATTGCAATTGATTGTTTGCAAATCTATTGTAAATAGTATGTAAATTTCTGCTAATTGCAGTTGATTGTTTGAAAATCTATTGTAAATTGTATGCAAACTTCTGCTAATTGCAATTGATTGTTTGAAAATGTATTTGTAAATTGTATGTAAAATCACAAAATTTTAC
>Ga0307510_10011472_pt1 | contig 10526 bp, 14 predicted proteins | sample 12_EM_MG_FD_207224 | JGI IMG/M metagenome (GOLD analysis project Ga0307510, IMG submission 207224) | Populus trichocarpa ectomycorrhiza microbial communities from riparian zone in the Pacific Northwest, United States - 12_EM | ecosystem: Host-associated > Plants > Roots > Unclassified | place...
GTTCATGGGGAGGCGGAATTCACGGATCTTGCACCTCAGATGCCCGCTGCGAGTCCCGATTGGTCCCCGGTCGGCCGGTATCGGCGATTGACTTCAGTCTCGCAGCGGTCGGCCAGTGACTGCTGTGGTGTGCCCTGCGCCGTCCACGGCCACCGCCACTTGTTCGCTGCGGCCTCGTCCCCGCCCGTCGCTAACCGTAGAGCGTTCTGGGCGGGCCTTGGTTGCGCCTGCGCGTTTTGATCTGACTCTCTGCAGGAGCTTGCATGTCTTCAACCACCTATGTCGATACACAGTATCGGTATGTCTCAAGATCGACTGCGGGTCTCTGGCCAGGTTTGTGCATCGTGGGTATCTGCATTCCGTTCCTCGTCAGCGGGGTCTTAAAGGCGGCTCATCCCTCAGCGGCCGCCGCCGAAGTCGCGGGCCTCGGGTTACCTGCCGCGACGCTTCTCGTGTGGCTCACCGTTGTCGTCCAGTTGGTTGGATCGTTCGCGACGATCTGGGGTCGGCGACCGATTGCGGTGCTAGGCGCACTTAGCCTCGCGGGCTTCACTCTTCTTGTCACGTTCGCTGCGCATGCATTCTGGAGGATGCCACCGGCACTCCAGACCGCAGAGTTCAATGTGTTCCTCGAGCATTTGTCGATCGTAGGTGGCTTGCTATTCGTGGCTTGGTGTAAGTGGACCGCGGGAGATCGTGATGCGTGACTGGCCGATTGCGATCGCGCTAGGACTCGCCATCGGAGTGAGCTGCCGGTGGTTTGATCTCCCTTTGCCAGCGCCACCCAAGCTCATTGGCGCCTTGCTCGTGGTAGCCATCACGTTGGGATTTCTTGGCGCGGATTGGCTTGCACAGGGGGCGATATGACTCCTGCCTGGACGAATCGAATCAAGGTTAGTCTTGGGCTGATTTTGGGGCTCGCTATCGGCTTCTTCTGCCGAATCTTGGACATTCCATCCCCGGCGCCGCCGGTGCTCTCGGGATCCATACTGGTCGTCTCGATGACGCTTGGCTATATCGGCGCTGACCGATGGGCAACTCGTGAAGCTCGACAAAAGTCCCGTTGCGGCGGACCGGACGGATCGACGAAGGGTCGAGCATGACCACGAGAAATCCGGAGGATTTCGACGGCTCGCAACAGGAGGTCGAGGCTCTCGCGATTGGGCTGGCATTTGTGGCCGGCTACGTGGACACCGTGGGCTTCGTTGCACTGTTCGGCTTGTTCACCGCTCATGTGACCGGGAACTTTGTCTTGATAGGCGCAACCCTAGCCCGATCGACCGGGAATGTATTGCTCAAGCTCTTGGTCTTCCCGGCGTTCGTCCTGGCAGTCGGCATCACACGATTCGTCGTGGTTTGGATGGACCAGCGTGGTCAACCGGCGTTGCGACCGTTGCTGTTCGGGCAGTTGGTACTGCTGATTGGATTCGGTTGTTTTGGGTGGGCAGCGTCGCCCGCCATTCAGTCGAATGCACCCCTCGTGCTTTGGACTGGAATTCTGGGCGGTGCAGCCATGGGTGTCCAGAACGCTGCAGCGCGGTTGGTGCTCGCCTCAGCCACTCCAACGACGGTGATGACTGGGAATGTCACACAGCTCGTGATCGACTGCGTAGACCTCGCACTCGGTGTGGGCAACAGCAAGGTGCGGCGTCGCGCGATCAAATTCTTCTGGTCGATCGCCGCATTTGCGATTGGAGCAGTCGCGGGCGGATTCGGTACCGTCGCCATGAACTTCGCTTCGTTGATCATCCCAGTAACAGTGATCGCTTGGCTCGCGATCAGTCAGACTCGATCAGATCTGCAGACCCAGATGAGCCGAAGCGCATGAGCTACTCTATCGGAGTCTGTCTCCCGACCCCGTCGGAGTTCATTCTCCGTGGCCCGCGCTCGCAATCACTGCAGTCTCAGCAATGCTCTGCTCTGCAAATGCAAGCGATGGCGCCATCGTCTACGGTCGAATCACTGTCTCTATCGAGGCAACGTCGGGCACGCAGCACCTCAATCGCTTGAGCCGGTCCGTGCTTGGCTTCAGCGGCGAGGGGATCGAGAAGAGCGCCCGTGGCAGACACCAAATGCGACATTCGGAAGGCAGGCCATGGGCGGCAGGGCGAGGCCTTCAACAGCCACGCCGAACTTCCGCAAGCGTCTGATGAATCCGCCTTGATGACGGGAACGGAAATCAGGTGTACGTCATCCCAATGCGGGCATTGGTACGTGCCAGTTGTCGCTGCAGGATGTCGTCATATTCGGCGGCGAACTCGAGCAGCTCTTCAATCTTGGCCACTGTGGTACCAAGTACCGACAGTTCAGCCCGGTCGTCGATGCTGTTCGAATTGGAAGCTCGATCCTGAAGCGCAGCCATCGTCGCCTTAGCCTGGTCGATGGATTCCTTGATGCGGACGGTTGATGGGTTCATGCGCGTCTCCATTTGGTGAAGTTGCGGCGAAGGTTGAGATGGACCTCCGTGCCATTGATGCGATCGACGAGTCGTGCGTCGCGTCCTCCCCTGAACGGCGCCCCTCCGTCTCGGCTGCCCGGCTCGACGAAGAGAATCCGTTCTGGGTTGAACCGACCGAGCGCAGAGGCTGGATCCACCACAAAGGCCTTGTAGAAAGCGCTGTCAGCCGAAATCGCGTCTTCCGACGCCGCACGTGCATAGGCGATCAGGCGATCCTCGACATTGAGCAGCGGCAGGACGATGGTCTTGACCACCAATCCCTTGACCTTGTCGAGCAGCCGCTCGACACCGTTCAGATGATCGGCATGTGCATGGGAGATGAAGAGAAAATCGAGCGCCTGTTTCGCTCCGACCACCGCCAGGTACGCATCGATCCGTGCGTCACGCCGGCTGGCGTACTTCGTCATTGCTCCGCAGTCGACGACGTACCTCAGCCGAAGCGTGTTGTCCTCGGACAGTTCACCGGCTTGAAAGTAGCCCTGGCCAACCGCGTACTGCCTTCTGATGTTCTGTATGGACACTGGTTTCCTCGCTCCCGCAATTCGGCGGAGCCGTTCGATGGGCTCCTTCTTGTTCCAGGTGACCCGGCATTGTGTCTGCTGCCTTAGTCAACCACCACCTCAAGTGCTCCGATGCTCAACTCGGCGCGTATCGCCTGGCCCCCGTGCCTGATGGCAAATAGCTTCCCGTCCAAGCACACCGGACGCAACCAGCGTGCTCGTGGCCACCCGCCAGCAAACCGCGGGCAGAAAATTGCCCGCGCTTTAGTTTCCGGGAGACCAGCGTTTCCCTAACCTAAGGCAACAGATTCGAGGTGCCCCAAGGCGCCGACGAGGCGGCCACCGGGGCCGACTACCAAAAGGAGTCACGCATGGACGACCCACAAGAACCCGAAATCATTCGTTTCCTTCGCGCAAGCGGGCTGGATCCGACACCTGAACAAGTGGAACAGGTCCTTCAGTTCCAGCGCAAAGCCGATGAGGCCCGTGATCTCTCGAATCGTTTGGGTCCGGCCTATCCTGTCAAGCGAGACATGGTGGCGCTGAAGTCGCGCTGGGAGGCTAAGGATCCCAACGTGGCGTGCCTGGATCACGGCGAAGGCCGCGTCACCTACGAACTGCACTTCACCGCGGAGCAACTCACGCAGATCGAAGCGGGCTATCTGGCAAGCCGGCCGCCTGTGGAGGGCTACCCGCCAGGCTGGTCGCATGAGGCGAAGGTCTTCGCACGTGTCGTTGAAGGATGGGCCGACGCGATTCCCCTCTTTCAAGCCATCGCGCCGGAACCGCAGAAGACCCGTACTAGGGCTCTAGAGTCGGTGGCCAACGCTCTCATGAAACTCGATCAATCTCTCTCGGATCTGGACAGCGCCGCGCTCGGCTACTGGTATGCGAAAGTCGTCGATACGCTAGCACTCGACGGCGTTCAAATTAGCGATGCCGACGACCGCATCACGTCGATGCAGGACCACCCTCTGCGGGCCGTCGTCGAGGCTGGCGAACTGCGTCAAACCATCCGGAAGATCATCGCGGAAACCGTCAACGCAACGAACAGCGCCAAGACCGATCTGCCGAAGTTTGACCATCGCGAGAACGACGTTCGACTGACGACGGCTTTGCAGCTTGAGCGGTTGATCATCGAGCACCAGATCGCGTTCGAAACCAAGGAGACGGGCTTTGCCGCGATGGTGTTGCGGATGATCTTCGAGTTGGCCGGCCTTCACGTCGAAAAAGTCGGCTACTGGCTGAGCAACGCATCGAAGGACGAACGCTCCCATGCCCGGTGGCTGCAAAGCCTGCGGGATCGACAAGGCGATTGACCGAAGGCCGTGGCTCGAAGTTTCTGCGCAGTTTCTCTGAAGCGGCCGTCGCGCGAAACGGATGCACTTAGCGCGGTGACGGAATCATGTGCGAAGGGGATGAGTCGGTCACGGCTGCCGAGGGCGTCCGAGATATGCCTCGATATGTCGAACCATCGCGTACGTGGTGTCGAGGATGTCCTTCACGTAGGCGCTCGTGAAGACTTCCAGAGGCTTGCCTTCCTTGGTACGGCCATTCCGGTGGACGCAGTCGTGACGAAAGTGAATGGCCTTGAAGAGCTTCTGTCGAGTCTCGGGATCCGGCCAAATGTCGAACTGGAAGGCGACTTCATAGAGCTTCGCAACTTTCGCGAGGTTGTGATAGATCAGACCTTGAAGGTGACGCTTGACCGTCTCGTTGACGATGTTTGGGTTCTCGAAGGCGAGAACAATCGGGATGCTCATCGCCTTCAGCTCCTGGTCACCGCTCAGTAGACGGCGCATTGCGGCCGCGTCAGCAAAAACGCCATTGATCAATGCATCGCCCAGGTACGCTTCGAACGCAGCGATCTGCTGCGTGAACGTCATCCGGTTGATGAGGCCCCCGCTGTGGGGCAGGATGCCACGGCCGCCCACACCGTATTCCGGCAGGATGTCTCCCAGGTGGAAATAGGAGTCGATGAATTCATTGAATGGGTCAGCCGGGACTTCCTCGTTGCTCCAGTCCTCCGTTGGAGCCGAATAGAACGCGTACTCGGCCGAAACCCTCACGTCCGGATAGTCATCCAGCGTCACGACGCAGCCTGACGAACTGTTCTGCACGTAGGCTGGGAAGTACTCGTTGCAGAGATTGCAGGTGACATCAGTCTGGTCCTCGGACATCAGGTCAGACATTCGTTCGCCAGCGCTCCAGTCCGGCTCCGGAACGTTGATTCGCGTATTCGCTTCTTGGCCACACTTCGGGCACCTGAAACGAATGGCGGTTTCGAGCCGCTGAGTTGTGGGTTCGTCTTCCATGCAGTGCGCGTAAACAGTTCTGGTCGTGATGGAAATCGCTCATCGGGCCTCGGTGGTGATCCTGCAGCGTCGTATTTCTTGACCCGTTCAGTGCTGTCGGACCTCATGTGTGGCACACCCGGCGACAATGGCCAGATTGTGTCGCACGCAGGCCCCAATGACACCCGAGTCGGATCTATCACCAGAAGCCATCCTCGAGTCGCTCCGACCAACAACGAAGACTAACGTCATCGATCTACTGGCCGAGGCCGGTGTCGACGTGTCCCCGTGGCACTACCGGGCGGACGGGACTGCGATCGAAGCGCCGGCCGAGAACCCCAGCTACTGCTACGACTGGGCATTCGGGTCGACGTTCGAACAGGTCGTTCTGTGCGTTTGGCATGGCTCCCTCGCGGTTGACGGCAACACCATCGTTTACGCCGAGAACATGCGGAGGCTTGGCACCGCATTGCAGCGAATTGCGGCTGACCCCAATCGCGACGGCAGGGACCGGGACCGCGCGCGCCAGCAAGCCACCCGCGCCAGAAACTTCGATGAATTGGTGAAAGCAGCATACGAGCGACTGCTGCCTGTGCGTCTCATCATCAATGAAGGCAACCAGGCAAGCCGAGAACAACTGGGCGCCGCTTCATCGAAGGTGTCCCGCCGAGAACTCGACGCCGAAGCGTGGTTCGTGCACGAGTACGACGAAGTCAGCGGTAATGGGAAGTTGGTCAGAGGTATGCGACCGACGAATGACTTACCGGATCACGGCCAAGCCGACAACGAGTCCAGAGGCCCAGACGACGCACGTCAGATCGCAGCCATCCGCATTCGTCGGGGACAGCGAGCGTTTAGAGAAAACCTTCTTTCCGCTTGGAGTCGGAGATGCGTTGTCAGCGAGAGCCGCGTTGTCGAACTGCTGGAAGCCGCGCACATCGTGCCGCACGCCGAAGAGACCGATTACCGAACGTCCAACGGCCTGCTGCTCCGTGCCGACATACACACGCTATACGACCTGCAGTTGCTCTCGATCGACCAGCACCTGCGCGTCCATCTGGCCGATTCACTGCTCAACACGGAGTATCGGCAGTACCACGGAAAGAAGATCGAACGTCGTCCTGAACGTGGCGCCGATGCCCCCTCCGCAGACGCATTGCGGCAACGGCACGAGCGATTCCTCAAAGCGCACGCGCCAATCGAGCAGTAAGTGCCTCGCCTGTCATGGGGCGTACCCGAGACACCCGAGACGATGGCAACCATGACGGAGTGCGCAACGAATCTCTCGACTAATGACGCCACCAGCGCGGTTCAAGCTGCTTGTTGCAGCTCATTGTTGGCGCAATTGAAGAGGAACACCCAACGAAATGCACTGCCACGCAAGCTGCCCATTGCTTCGATCGCGGACAGCAGGATGCCCCAGGCATGGTGTCGGTACACCGATACGTCATCGAAAGCGATAAGGAGGACCGTGTTCGGGGGGTAGGACTTCGCGGCCTTCTTTCCGAACAGCTCCACGATGACGTGCGCGACCGCTTTGATATGCTGATCGTGATCGACTGGAACCGTCGCCATTTCAGCGACGACGTTGCCAGTTCGCTTGTCACGGAAGATGGGGCCGGCGCCTGGGACCACTCTTTGGGATACGAGGAGCTCCCTTCGTAGCGACTCCTCGTAGTCGTGAGAGCACGTCACTTCCACATAGAACTCTTCAGCGCGGAAGCCGGCAATCGAGATATGACCGTCCACAGGCCCGTCTTCCTCGAACGCTTCGACTTGCACGTGCAATCCAGGTACCTTGAAGTGCAGCGCGAGGCGACTGATGGGGAGCACTTCTTCCTGAAGCCACTTACTCTGACGGCGCCTGAGGTGAAAGTCTTCAGACGATAGTTGCTCGATCATTCGATCAACAGCATTGGCGAACTCGAATGCGCTGAGCTTCATGTGACAGTAGCCGCCCAACGTTTGAGATGAGCGGCGACCGTGGGCATGCGCGGCATGCTGGAGGGTGTCGGCTCGACGGAAGGGTTAGAACTCATCTCTACACGTCTACGGCCTTGGCGAGAATCTCGGCCTCCAGACTCATAAGCCTGTCTTGTAGCGGCCTTCCGTTCGCTCGATGGTTGCCATCGTAGTTGGTGACAATGACGTCTGAATCTCTGTCTAGATCACCAATGGCCGCGTCTATCGCGGCGTCAATCTCCGGGATACTTTCGTCCCACATGACAACGTCGCACTCATAGTTGAACTCCTTGAGTTCACCGAAAGCCCGACGGGTAATGTTGCTACTGCCGATGATTCCGACAAGTGGTTTGCCAGCCTGCTTGGCAAGGAATACTTTCGCGTGCCACCCCATGCTGGGGATGCGCTTCTGAACGGCAGTAAAGCAGGGAGCCACATTCTTGGCCTTCAGCTCTGAGAAGAACTGCGCGTACTGTACGTTCCAGCTGTACGAATACAGTCCTAGGGTTGTGATGTTCAAGGGAGATCCAGCGCGGTGCGAGACCAAGTCAAACGCTGCTCCAGCTGAGTACTTGCTGTCGTCCTGAAAGAATCCACTGCAGACGAGCGCATCATCGACGAGATTGACGCGAAGCACGTTCAGGATGACTCGTCGGAACTTGTTGATGGATCCCGTCTTGCGGAGAAAGATGGCGACTCGGTGCATGAGCTCTCACGTTTGAGGTATGCGGCAGACGCTGGTACCCCGTCGGCTGTCCGCTTGATCGAAGGGTTGGGCGGCACGCGCAGCCTCATGATCGGGTGCCAAGCGTTGGCGCCTACAAGAGACCGGCACTACGCTTTCCTGAAGTAGAGCGGGAAGAACGGCACGATGGTTACCCAAAGCTTGTCTCGTTCCGGCGTCAGGTACAGGCCAATGAAAGCTGCACGCCAAGAGAATTCAATGCACTTGAAGCGCATACGTCTTTCCTTCTGAAGATATGTGGCTTGGTCTTGGCAGAAACCACCTGGGGTCTCCTACCGAGCGCTCACCTCATTGCTCAAGGGGCATGGCCAGAAGCCAGGCCACAAGGACCGATTGCGCAGGATCTAGGTGAGAAGGTGGCCACTCATTGTGCGGCGAGTGGGGCGTAGATTTCCTCAAACGCGTGATCGGGAATCCAGGTTTCGTACTGCTCGCTCGTGCCGAGCCGACGAATGACCAGATAGCCACCGAAGATGCGGCCATGGCTCGGCGGGGCCTTCATGTTGTTGATCGAGCCCAACCTGCCGAAGCGAGCGGCGTACTCGGAATTGCTCATCTCCGTGGCTCGAATTGTTCGGCCGTACCTTCGGGCCACTTCTTCATCTGTGGCACGGTACTGTGGAAGTGAAGCTGCATCGACAAAGGGCCGTTCGAAGTCGTATCCCGCCATGTGTGTTCCTTTGCGAAAATTCTCGCCTGTGCGCGCAAAGTACGCTCGGTTAACTCTTTCGCGGCTTCATCGCTGTCCAGAAGGGGATGGAAACCCGCTCGAAGTCGGGGCTGCTGACCTTGCCGACAGATCGCCTTCCATCAGCGCCGTCGAGAAGTACTTCGCCGATGAGCGTGCCCAAAGCATCCTCGAGAAACGTGTTCATCGTGGCGAGTAGCTCGATCATCTGTCCGATGAGTGGCTCAACTGCATCGCGTGCGTTTGGGAGCCCGTATTGGCTAAACATCCAGGCCTCTGCGATGGTGTCGGCAGCATCGTAGAAGGTGTTTCCTGATCGATCGGAGAGGAACACGCTGTCGTCCACCCAGGCGTCATCGGGCACGAGATACGGCCTCCATTGCTCGAACGTCGGCATATGAAAGCCCATGCCATTGCGCATGGGCGACAGCCACTTCGCGGCGTTGACCGCAGCGTTCAGCGTCTTCAGCCGCTCTCGTCCGCCGGACATCTTCGGAAGCACCAGGTTGAGCAGCGTCGAGGCCAGGTGTTTGTTCTCTCGGATGGCCTTGATGGCCTCCCAGATTTTTGCACTGGCCAGACGGAATAGGAACATCGCCTGCGCATGCTCGGGTCGCAGACGAGCCGGGCGGGTGTCATCGTGCTTCGGCAGTGCAAAGGCGATGAGCTTCTGCAAGCTCATCAATTCGTTGAAGATGTGCCCGAGCAGGTAGTACGAAAAGCGATCCTCGTCGGACAGCTTCTTCAACGCTTCGAGCGGTATCCGGATCTCGTACATCTCAACCGTGCGATTGGTCATGGCTTCCTTGTTGAAGAGAGTCGTCTGGGCAGCGGCTCACACGGTCGGGTCGGGCGCATCCAGCAGGCGCGACGCCTTACTGTTCACCGAGTGCTCCCGAAAATACCCAACCACCGACGCTGTCGACCGATGCCCCGTCATCGCCATCGTTTCGCCCAGTGGGATCTGCTGACGACCCGCCTCGGTCACGAAGCCAGAGCGCAGCGAATGCGCCGAGAAGTCTTCGTCGAGACCCGCCAGTTGGCTCCGTCGTTTCACGATATCTCGTACCGCTGCCGATGAAAGGGGCTCACCGATCACGTCGCCCCGTCGAACGCGCCGAAAGACCGGTCCCGCCTTGATCTTTGCGGCCGCCAGCCACGCCGACAGCGCGCTCGACGCCCGACCGGCCACGGGTTTCTCGTTCTCTGGGCGATCGACGCCGCTCTGGTTCGTCTTCGAATGCGCCAATGTGAAGATGAAGTCCGCTCCGGCGCGGCGCGTGTTCTCCATCGTCGCAGCGGTCACCTCGGAGCGACGCCGGCCGCCGCTCGAGAACGCGAAGAGGAGGAGGGCGCGATCGCGCAGGCCTACCAGGGACGCATCACAGGTCTCCAGCAGCGCTTCCAACGGCTCACGCGTGAGTGCCGGCTTCTTGTGGGGCAGGGCGCCGCGTTTGGCGTAGCCACGGCGTGTGCGCGACAGCAGCTCACGCACACGGACCTGTTCGCACGGATTGGCCAGCCCCTCCAGTTGGTGCACCTTGGACACGACGCTCACTCGGTGCAGCAGCGTGTTCAGTGCCGGCGCGCCGAGCTTGGTCTTGAAGCCGTGGTCGACCAGGCACTGGTCGATCTCGCTCGGCAGCTCGCTGACCAGGCGACCGTCGGCGTCGTGGCGCTGTGCGTGGTCGACGATGTACTGCAGCACGGCGGCTTCGGCCACCGGCAGCGCGATCGGACGCCCGTAGCGCAGCAGGTACCAGGCGGCCCAGTAGCGCAGCGCCGACCGATAGCTGCGCAAGGTGTTCTCGGATTCGCCCTGGCGCAGCAGGGCGGCTTCCGCCGCGCTGGCCATCGACCCCAGTTGTTCCGGGTCGAG
>Ga0307510_10011473_pt1 | contig 10525 bp, 15 predicted proteins | sample 12_EM_MG_FD_207224 | JGI IMG/M metagenome (GOLD analysis project Ga0307510, IMG submission 207224) | Populus trichocarpa ectomycorrhiza microbial communities from riparian zone in the Pacific Northwest, United States - 12_EM | ecosystem: Host-associated > Plants > Roots > Unclassified | place...
TTCATATACCCATCACACTTAGAAAGGAGGAAGACAGTCCCCTTTCCGATTGCAAAAGTTTGTATGCCGCCTACACCTGAGATAGGCACCCTCGGTATGGTTTCATACGTTGCGAAAGCTTCGCGTCGATGGGTAATATGGGATGTTGTCCCAGTGTCCACCAGCCAGTCATAAGTCTGACCATCATTGTATTCGGAGTCACTAGAAACATTTTGGTAGCTATTGTAGCTATTGTAATCATCGTATGCTTTTGCACCGGCTCCGTTGTTGGCATTAAGGGCTACCAACTGCCCGTGCAACGCGCTCTGCTGGGTGGTATCATCAGCATTCTGCGTGTCATTCTTGGATCTCTTGTTGGAAGAGGATCCATTGTTTTTGTACTTGCACTTGCCATTCTGCGACTGGTCATTGTCCTTCTTACATTCGTCCGCGTCGTGGCCATATCCATCGCAAAGGCGGCACTTGTTCTTGCCAATGTTGCAGCACTGGTCTGTGTAATGGCCGTTCTTGCTGCAATGCTTGCATTGGCGTTTGCCGCTCTTCTTGGATTTTGCCTTGGACGGGGGATCGGACATACGACTAGCAAGGGAAGGATTCGCGTTCTCTCCTTTCGGAGGAAGTGTGATCTCTTCTCGCTTGCGCGACTCCTGCAGCTCGTACTCCTGGCCTATGATGCCGATGAGCTGCTAGCTATTGATGCGCCGCTTCGGGTCTATGTTAGATTGGTCATCATCCTTGTACTCGCGCACGTATGGGCTCGTAAACTGATCCCAGGATCGCGGGAGCGACGCCGCGATCTGCTGTTTGAAGAAGTCATCATTGTATATCTTCTTCAGCTTGCCGGAGAACGAGATTTGTTCCCATTGGTGCTTGAGCTTGGTCAGATGTTCAGGAATGTCAACACCTTCCGCTACCTTGATTCCACATAGTACGCGGATGCGATCGGTGTGCACGAGATAACAAGTGGACTTGTGAATTGTTTTGAGATTGTTCCACATTTTGTGGGTTGTAGCACACCCTCTTGTGTGGACCTTCTCTTTTGGGGCGATGTTCTTGTTGATCAGCATGCGCATGTAGGAATCGTTAAACTCCCAGTTCTCAGCGCCCTCAGGATCAAAGCCTGGATCGGGGCATGCGACACGGCCCTCGACATACCCCTTGGCGTTGGCACAGCCGAAGAGGACGTACATGGACTCTGCCCAGCTTGCCCAGTTCTTCAACTTCTTGTCCAAGGTTTCGTCGATCTTAGAGATTGCCGCGAGATCTGCGACTTTGAGGCGCTTTATGGTAGGCAAGATAGGAGCAGGAACTGGTCCTGGCGACGGTGAAGGGGTAGGAATTGGCGTGCGGATTTCATTCCCGAGACGTGAAAGGAGAGGGCGTGAAGGGAGAGGCGCCGCAGGAGATGGGTTCGGAGTGAGGTTGTTCCGATAGAGATCGTCGTCTCCCAGCGGTAGATATGCGCCTGGCCGCGCCATGTCCATAGATTCCATAGTGGCGTAGCGTGGATGATATGAAGCGTGGTTTAGAGCATCCCGAAATTCGATGAAAGATGTGAAGAGGCTATTCGGGCGCAGGGCCCATAACCTTTAAACAAAAGTAGAGCGGTTATGCACGCACACACACGGGAATGGAGTGGGGATGCCCACTCGTACACAATCACTGTACTCATTCACGGCGGGTTCTACTTTATAAGTCACACACGGATGCATCGTTATCTTAGGGTATGAACCCTTGTCTGAGAGCGGAGGCCCTTTGTCTTACATTGTCTCAGATGCAGTGCCGGGCCTGTCCTAACGCGTTTCCCAACAGGGAGTGGTCGAAACAACAATCCGACCATTGGTGGTTCCCTGACCGTTACCCCTGCTCACATAGTATGCTCGTGCTTCCCGGACCCAAAAAGGCCTAAAACTCTGAGCGCTTCCAAGGCGCGTGTTAACGACGTGTTTCTTGCCAAATGTAATTATAGAAAGAAAAAAAGACGCACAAATTGGATGTAGTTGGGCCAGTGCCTTCATGAGTTCTTGCCCCTGTGCTCGCCCGTTCCCAAGAAGGGGAAAGTAGGCGTACACGCGATAGAATTTATCTGCACTGGACCATACGATCTTCTTGAAAGTCCAGACGACGATCTTGAAAGCCCAGACGATCTTGAGCAATCGACGGTCAGGGGGGGTGTCTGGGCAGGACCCCTAAGTCCACAGACCGGAGCAAAAAAAGCTCGTGTTTCCTCACCAAGTTTGTGACGGTATGCTTTCATGTACACGCCATCCCCAAAGCTGTCATACGAACCACCTGAAATCAAAGGAAATCAGGAACTGCACGTTGCAAGAGATGTCTGTAAGATTCCGCTCGACTGCGAAGATCGCTCACACTTCTCGAACTGGGGCTCTCGCAAACCAATGACAAATTGGCCCACCTCGACCATGAACTTATCCCCTGCCTTGGCCTTGCCTCCCATCGGATCCCGAAACCGAAGCCTTCGTTGTTCGATCATCGACCGCACAAAGTCGACGAGCTCCAGTCGTGCAGAATGTGCGAAGGCCTGCACCGTCTGTGCGTCTACTGTAGAGTATGGGAAAAATGACGGGGAGGATGCCAGGAGCTGTCGTTTCTCAAAGATGCTGGCCTCGCTGGCTTTTGAAGGAAAAGTGAGCGCTTTCACGCAAGGTGGCGCTAGCTATTTAGAGACTTATCCATGGACAGATAAGTTGAAGATCAGCCATCATTAATGCATCATTCCCTGTCAAGTCGACGTCTGTTATGAATGTGAAAAAAATATACAACATCAACATGCGATGGTGTGCGCTGATGTCCACTTGCACGATTTATGTCAGCCAATTTATTTCAACTATCCCTTCCCCCTTCCATGGCCTTATCATACAGTTATGTCCATCCGCTGGCACGTACCATTACCATGATGTCAGCTACCACATGTTCATTAGGGATTCCTAGCGCCGTCATATAAATCTTATGGCCGCTTCATGTGATTGTTTCCATCCCTTGCATCGAACTTCGTTCTAAGTCAGCCAGGCCCCAAAGGATCGTTCCGAGTCGTCCCTGCGTTAGCCATCGACCCATCAATCGCCCCACAATGTCGTCTCTGGTCCTCCAAAGTACGTCGTTGACGACTTCAAAAGCCGTCCCGCTCGCATCCCGGTCTCTATTGTCTAATCATTTAACTCCCAGAGTTATTGCCCACGCTTCTGTTCACCTCCCTGGCATGTGGGGCATATCACTTCTTGTTCGGCCACATCAACAAATCCGGCGGCGGCGCCCTCCTGGCCGCTCAGTGTCCTCCAAATCCAGGACCATACAGCACGCGCTACGTCGGCGTAGGGCCCATCGACGCCTTCCTCTGCATCCTCGTCGCCTTCTTCCAAACGAACCTGGAGGAACCGACCACCCTCCCGTTCTCCGGAGATTTCCTCGCTTCGCTAGCGGCACCCGCAGTGCTCACCTTCATCGAGGCCTCCCGCAACGGCCGCAACGTGGCCTTGTCGTTCCCTTTAGCCTTGGGTGCGCTCTACCAGACCGCAGGCGGCGGCGTCGGCTTCCCGCTCTTCTGGCTGGCGTTGATCCTCTCCGGACACCACCGCTTGGAACGTGGCGCGGCCAAGGTCGATCGGGCCAAGGCAGAAGCTGCTCTCTTCGCCGTTCTGGTCGGCTACGCTCTGCCGTCCAAACTCTTGTACACCTTGAAGAACCCCACAGTGACGGCCCTATGGCAGTTCTTCCCGCTCTGGATGTGGGCAGCAAAAGCCGGACATCTACTTTACCATCCATCTTCGCGCTACCACGCGTCCGGTTACTCGGTCGTTCAAGCGACATTCATCTTCACATTCATCATGTCCGCGATATCCCACATTGCCGCCCTCCAGGTAACAGCGGGTGATCTAGAGCTGCTCAAGTATCTCTACGTTCCACCAATCTCGCCCCCCGATCCGGCGACGACAACTCTTCATTTGGCCACGCACGTGTTTTTCCAATGGGACGCGACATTCACGTTTGGTTCAAGTCTATTGGGAACGCTTTGGTTCGGAAGCAACGCCAAACAAGTCGCGTTGATCGCGCTGTGGAACGTGGCTGCATCCGTTGTGGTTGGTCCTGGCGCTGCGGTCTCTGGTGTCCTCATTTGGCGGGAGTGGAGGCTTAATGGAGTACCCGAAGGGGCCTCTAAGAAGCAGTAGTTAGGATGACGCAGAACAGCTGTCCCGGATAATGGAGATGGACCACAGTGTTTTTCACATAAGCATAGGTGCGCCTCTGTACGTATACAAAACAGAGAACATGAATATAGCAAGGAGTCATGATATGTACGGTAAAGGGACTAGTGTTGTGTTCTCAGCGTTTCCCTTTGCCATTAGCTGCGGGCTTCTTCGGTTTGGCTGGTGCCTTTTTCTTTGGTCGGTCGGAATCATCCGAATCCTCATGAACAGCGTCAGCCCGTTTCTTGTCCGCTGTGGGGTAACGGCAGTTAGTCGTGGCCTATGACTTTTGGAGAGCAAGTTCGCCTTACACTTTGCAGCTTTCCTCTCGAGCTCATCCCAGTCTTCGCCTTGAAGCCCAAATTGAGAATCATAGCCAATGTCACAGCAACAACAGAAAATCCTTACCGTCGCTGTCATCGAAGTCAGAACCGCTTCCCTCATCCTCACTGGCATTGGAGCCATCAAAGTTGCTAGCCGAATTGTCGGAGTGCGCCTCGCTTGATGACACCGCGTCTTCTGCTTCAAACTCAGATTCGGTTTCGCTTTCGTCGTCCTGTTCGCTCTAAAGAAGGCTGAATCAAGAGAAAAAGGGCACAGGGAATTGAAGGGGGCTCTACCTCGTCACCAGTGCCACCCAAGAACGTCCAACCTCCACCTCGGAAGAAGTCATATGGGCTATCGTTGATCGTCTTCATGATAGGGCCCCAGTTCAGGTTGACAGGACCTTCTGCGAGTGGTATGTCGACGGAGCTAAAAGCAGTCAATTTTGCGCCGCAGTAGTCGATATCGAAACCTACTCCAGCCAGTTTTTCACGTCATCGAGTTGCATGCTTGGTATGGAATTGATATGGAGTGGGGCTTTCGTGAAGTCCTTGAAGACGAAGACCAGATCGAATTGCTTGAGACCGAATTGGACACGTTCCAAAGATGCAATTTCGATGTCTGCTAGTGTGGCCACCAAAAATGGTGGATCAGAGAGATGGACCAGACACTCGGTCGTGGGTTGGAGGCGAACATTCGTTCGGAAGGGAACGCCCTCGAATGATAGTTCCCGGAATGGAATATCCGGCTCCATTGCGTCGCCAGTCTAATGGGACGCTCGTGAGCAGAAATAGAGACCAACTATGAGGGGTCCATACAGAGTTAACGGCAGCTTCTGCGATCCTCTCCGAGAACGCTTTGAACTCTTTATTGAGCATTTGGCGCCGTTTCCTTTCTTGCTGCTCCATCTCTATCTCGTCTTCGTCGCCGTACCGGTACTTGCGCTTGCGGTTCCCGGTCTCGTCGAACTGAACATCCGATGCCTCTCGGTAGAATTGTATGTCCTAACCGTTAGGACGATCATAAGTAATATCCATGGGATATACGATGCGGCCCTACGTAAGTTTTTTTCTTGCCAATCATGATAGGTGCTCTCAAATGTATGTGAAGGATCACGAGAAGCTCGTGATCACACGGTTGGAAGAACACGTGCTTGACGTTACCGAACAATACATCTTGGGAAGAGTGTCAGTCTGTCATAGGATACCTCCTTCAACGACAGGGCTTACCGATTTTCTGTGTTCCCATGGGAGCGTGGTAGCGAAGCCCATTTTGATGAATCTCCACTTCCCCAGGCAAGCGTTTGCCGTCAGGGGCGGGCCGCACGAAAACTTCAGGAAGCTTGTGTGGTCTCCGACCTTTCATCTCGACCAAGACGTCTTGCTCGATGACGTCTGCGAGTTCCTTCCTCTGTTGCTCGCGCTTGTTCACTTCTTTTTTGAGGTCAGTGATCTGCCTGCTAACAACGTCGAACCGATGGCCATCTGTGGATCTGTACGTGATGGAACGGACGAAGGTAGCATCGGGATTTTCAAAGGGCTGACATCGGATAAGTAAAAACAACGATTGGGTTGTGCAGTTAACGAACCGTATCCTCCTTTTTGCCGGCAAGCTGACCTGGTGTCTGGAAGTTGACGCGAAGATAGGTGAAGTCGCCTTCGTCATTTTTACTGACATTCTTTATCGTGTTGATATGGAACGGAACTGCAAACCCATGAATGGGCAGAATAACTGTCTGAACTTTGCGGTCCACGAATATCTTAATAAAAGCGAGTTAGCGTGGTAGTGCAAGTGAGAAGGTCTCAACGTACTCGCAGCCCTTCTATTTCCTTGGGTAAACCAACTTCACCCTTGTAACTCTGGAACTTTTTCCAAGATTTGCCCTCCTTGCCATTTGCGCCATCACCTTCCTCGGAGTACCTGACTAGTCCCTGCTCCTGCAACTGGTGATGAAGTTCTTTTTGATGCTCCCCGATCTTTGCACTTATCGACTGCACCGCTTCTTCCTGTGCGGCACTTCGGGTTTTATTTCGTAACACTTTGCCACCAGCAGTCTTGTTTTTCACTGGCGAGGCATTGCCGTTAGTTTTCGCTGGCGGTTTTTGAGGGGCTTTTTCTTCCTCCGAATCTTCACGAGTAAGGTAAAAGAGCGTGTCCTTTACTGATTTGACGCCTTCTGTGATACAAATGCCTTTGTCCTGACCAACTTTTACACTGTCGTTGATTTGCAAAGCATATCTGTGGAGGAATCAGGATATTTCAATGACTGATGAGTGATACGACAACATGCCGTTTATGCTCTTGGTCCTCAAGCTCCTGGAAGCCCAGAGATAAACAGAATACCATGTTTGCCTTCAACTGCCGGCTGTTCTTAGGCGAAAGAAGGTAAGTCGAATCACGGAACTCCATTCCCATCTATTACCAGTGTGTTGGAGTAAGTCGGTGCACAAGAACTGCGTGACTCACCCCAAACCCGATGTTCTTTACGAAGTGTTTTTCAAGGTCGGATCTGTGCTTTTTGACATAGGATAAGGCGTGTTGATACAGGTCTCTGGCCACAGAGCCGTCCTTCATTTTTTGTATGATCTCTGCTTGGAGATTTAGCAACAAGTTATAGACCGACTCTTGCTCCTATGAAAATTTAAGGGCTAGGAAAGACAACACCCGTTATATGAGGCCCACCTTGTCGGGATCTACGATGAAGGTCCGACCAAGGTTGGCACAGTAACCTTTATAACGCATTCCAAGAGAAACCAAGAAAACGCCCTTATGTGACATGTCTTCAGGACTCGACTCCGCAGTAGGCTTCAAATCATAGCCGCCTGCAGAGGAGCGAGACTGGATGATAGGGGCATAGCAGAACTCCGTAGAGAGCCAGTCGACCTGTGGGAAACGGTGTGTGATGTTGGGAGAGATGGAGGTATGGTCGACTTACGTCATTAATGCCCCGACCTTTGCCCCAGACCTTCATATCAGGGCCCTTCGCATTGTCTGCTTCACCAGACCCCAACCTGGCTTCGATCTGGGTCGCAAATTGCTCATGAGAGATTTGAGTCTCTCGGTCAAGTATGGTCTCCAGCTTGACGGCCACGTAGTGTGTCAGGAGCGTCACTGTCAGGTTTGCGGCGGTCCTTATCACTTTCTACATTCCAGCCGTGAATTCCGTGGACAAATATATTCGGAACGGGTGACTGACCAGCTCCTCATCGTCCTTCACGGACATGAAAGTAGAGATGGACGAAGCAATGTCTACTACTTCAGGCTTCTTGTCCGAAGCCGCCAATGCGTTGTTCCACTCGTCAATGAGCTTGCCGGCGTAGGCTTCCTTGGATAAGGTCCCTATGCGCTGGTTGGAGGTAAACACGCTCAAGAACCGAGGGAGGGCATCAGTCGGAGGGTCCTTTGATTTCGCCAGAGTGAAGATTTCGACCGGGACGACAGTTCTATGCTTTTGGAGTTGCTCGAGGATCCTTGCTGGAGATGGAGTCAGAAGAACCTCTCACAACCGCGGGACTAGCTAGGCACCTTTTGTTGCAGAGCAAAGAATAGAGAGCTTGTCTTTCTGGAACAATATGAATGTGGATGGGAACTCATATCCAAGAAGCCAAGTCTATGGGGAATAAGACTTAAATGGACGCAGACAAGACGAATAAGGGAGAGAGAACCTGAAATGCTGTTCCCTTTCTGACGGGTTCATCCTCCCCAGCAGCGAGGAAGATGGCATCGACATCGGCTATGGCACTGTACTCATCGTTTTTGCCCGCTTTCTAATATCCGCCCGTTAGTTGTTGTTGTTGCAGCAAAGAGCAACGCCATCCGACACACAGCCCATGAATCATAAATGATTTTGATCCTGGAGTTTATGAGGTCCTTGTTCAGTTCTACCGACATGGAGAGTGAACGAAGAGAGTGGAGAACAAGAGAGAGGGTTTGGCGCGGCGTCGCGTCGGTGGCAAAACATAACGCGTCCAGGCATCTATTATGTAATGAAAGCAACCCTAATGCTTCAGATCTACGATCACAGCCTGTCCGTATCCTCCAACCATGGCTGCATTCACAGAAACCCGTTCAACCCCTTCGTGAATAATCGCACCATGTGCCTCATGAATGTGTCCAAAGACGTGCAACTTGCACTGCTTTAGCTCGTCCAGCGTCGCAGATAATGTCGGGCATCCCGCGTGCACCCCCATGTTCGCAAAGTCCAATACGCCGTATGGTGGTGTGTGCGTGAGTAGGATCTCCGTGTCTCGCGGTACGCGTTTATATATTGCTTCAAGGCCAAACCCACAGTCAGCCCCAAAACGAACGCGAAACCAAACCAATGTCAAGGGCCTCTCACCTTCCGCTTCGGCTTGTTCCTCATACTGGAAGGAACCCATCATGAATCGCGGGGTAGCCTGTGCGAAGTCAGACACACACACACATAATATTCGAGAAATGAGGGCATACGGGAGATCCATAGATCTTCCATGTTTTGCCGCCCGTTTCCAGTTCCATAGATTCATACTCTAGGTAGTGCACGCCCGCGGCTTTGGCAGCTGGATCTTTCGTCATAGAACGCGCTTTCGCCACATCCTAGCTGCATATGAGCTGTGCTCACTTCACAAAAACATCGTAGACTCACGTCTCGAGTGACACTGCTGTACCGAGAGCCCATGGCTTTTAAGCGGGCTTCGTCTAGGCATTTCTAGTAAGGTCGCGAAATGATATCAGTCTCTGACACGGTCCGTGGGGGGTGTTGGCAACTCAACGTCATGGTTCCCAGCGATGATACTGCGTACAGGACGAGACTGAGCACCGCGATGCATACGTGGAGACGACCCTAACTCACATTTTCTTTGGGTGGGGTAGCGACACCAGCCAGTCCATGGTCACCTTGAGCTGTGGTACGGAGCCCCAGCTACAAAGGTCGCCAGCATGGATCAATACATCACCGTCTGGCAAAGGAAACGTCTTGGAGTGTGTGTCCGAGACACACACAAACCGTGTCCAGCCTTGACCTGGGTGTAGAGGGACATTATTCCCGTAGTAGTCATGCACAACGATGGTGGATGAGTTGCCCTCTCGTGGAGTGCCCATATTCGAGGCCTGGGTGGAAGCTCGTTTGTGTTTACGGGAGCTAAAAGGTGACATGATAGTTATGAATGCCCACAACCCAGTGACGGTGGGTATATAAGACAGAGACTGCTGCTGTGCAAGCAATTACAATGTGTGCTGTGTACATACCCAAACTGCATTAGGCCAACCGAGGCGACGGCGGTTCGGTTAGACGTACACGAACATTCTCCGCACGCCACCGTCGCCACGTGGACAGGCATGACTCGAAATGCGCCGCGCTGCGTGTGTATGGTGACTCGTATGTACAGTATATTTAATACTCTTTGTTTCCCAAGATCGTCGGCAGAGACTGCATGCACGTAAAGCAATATGTATGATTTCTATTGTCCGGGTACGGGTAACTTTGTAATTCCACCAATAACCCGAGTGATGGAAAACGCGATTATGACAGCCTGCTAGGAGGTTCCCCAGTGGTTGTGTTCCAATCGCGACCTGCAGGTACTTCCCAGTCTCCATGGCAAGCCCAGTTCCAGTCCGTATTGGCAATAATCTTCTTCTGCGCAGCAACGAATGTCGGAATAGGGCACATCCCATGGGCATCGTCGGGGCATCCCTCGATGCCTGTGAGGGGAGCAACGGCGTCATTTATTATGACTCGAATCTGTTCGCTCTCTCGCGAGGGACAGGAAAGCACTACAGACTCATTCAACTCATTCGAACGTAGGGAATAGTGATCAAAACTCACGTTGGAACTGGACATTCGTTGAGAATGGCGCAAGTTCAGAAACACGGAAAGTCCTGTCCTTTGGAATATGGTCGGTGGGTAATGGGCCATTCGCCGCAAAGCTTGTGAGGTTGAGAGCAGTGATAACTACACCAGAAAGTGTTGAGTATGAATAAGCCAACAGAGAAACACTAAGCTTACTGTAGAGTACAAC
>Ga0307510_10011474_pt1 | contig 10525 bp, 11 predicted proteins | sample 12_EM_MG_FD_207224 | JGI IMG/M metagenome (GOLD analysis project Ga0307510, IMG submission 207224) | Populus trichocarpa ectomycorrhiza microbial communities from riparian zone in the Pacific Northwest, United States - 12_EM | ecosystem: Host-associated > Plants > Roots > Unclassified | place...
ATATTGGGACATCGCAAGGATTGCCTCACAGAAAGATGGCTAAGGAGATGTTGGATCACGCTTATCAGAATTAAATCCTGGGCTGAGGAAAGCTATATCAGTAGGTTCAGCTCGCGTCTACGCACACTGTAGACCAGGCTGAGCTCACAGCGTAGGGTTGCTATAGCCTTGTGCCACGTCTGGGTAGGTGTACACCGTCTTTTCTCAACGCTACCGTGCGCAACATGAGAACCAGATAAGAAATGAAGCGCTCGCTAGGTCCGCAGCGTACAGGAGTGGAATAGGCGAGTTGGTGCCCCGCACCATTTGAACCAAATATGTGTACCCCTAGAGAGATGTATATATAGCCCTCTGGTGCAAGTCTCAAAATCCCTTAATATTAATCATGTACTAATCAACTCGTTGCGTAGTACGTATCTTTCTACCTGTGCCATTAGTCTACGTCACATTCTCTCACACCTCCCAGTTTACTCCGACCCCGACACCAGGTGGTTCCGGCCCCGGTCCCGCATCTCCCTATGAACTTTATTTTTTCATGGGCTTGCGGCCCTTGTGCCCGGTCCTGGCCCCCGCTCCCCCCGGTCCTGGCCCCCCGGGCACCCCCGGCTCCCCGGCTCCTGGTCTCAGTCCCTCGTTCCTTACCAACCCGCTCCTACTCTATGTCTGGAACCCCGTTAACTAGGCAAATTTCAGCTCAAGTTCCTGCAGCTGAGGTGACTCGTGTGTATCCCTGTTCAATGTGCTGAAAACACGTGCACTGACACCCTTGGCAGTTGTGCGAGCAAACCTGTGACTGTGGAATGCAAGCACCGAGTGGCTGCTAGTATATTAATGCGACCCAACATTGTCTGTGTCCGTAATGTTGAGGGGAAGCTGTGGTTCTGCTGTTGTTCAAGTAGAAATGAGAATATACACGCGGCAGGCTTCAAGCTGGGTTCATCATATCAAAGTGCAGCAGCATGGTTGATGGCATGTGACTGCGTGTGATGGATGGGATCAGGTTAAACGGCTGTGCAAGCTCCCACAAGGAACTGGGCGTCAGGTGGGGCCAACAGTGTCATATAGTTATCTTAGAAAGGTAACAACCTGCGGACAATAAACTGTCTAGGTTGGCAGCTGTGTGGTGATACTACGTACTGGAGGTATTGATGCAAAGTGCAATAAAATAAAGGCGCAGATCGCGACTTTGCGAAAGGGCTGAACACAGACCGAAAATTCTCTGCCATTTTGCCGGGCTTGGGCTCAACCGTCTTCTCAACCGACTTGAAATACCACACCAATGGACAACCCTTGAGCTGTTGCTCATATTGCTAGGATATAGCCATGACGCAGCGTGCCCAACACCAGACGTGCTCACAGGCTGGCGCGGTACTGGTGCACGACGAAAGTGGTGGCAGACTCGGACCAGCCACCCTGTGGATAGGGCAAATCTTCATTGTCGCTGGCGGCCGAGAGCTAACGCAAGTGCACATGATGAGAGGACGGAGCGGTGCTTCCTGCCTCTTGCAGTGATCGCTACGCCCTCCGCTCAGAGTGTGGCCATGTGTCACTCTTCCTGTTCGAGATTCTATTGCCACCGCAACTTCCTTCGTTTGGTGTTCACGTCCCTCAAGAGAATCGCAAGCACAGCTTTTCGCTCAAAACCGCACCTTACGTGTCAACATCCTACGTTGCTGTAAACACGACCATGCGCTAAACACATTGCCCACATATGTGACTGTGGAACGGGGCCGGAATGTAGGAAGATGAAGGTCGAACCAATGGTCATGAGAGAATCTCTCACCACATGAGATGCCTCATTCCCATTGCAATTTTCCGGGAACAGTTCCTGGGCAGGAGACTAAGAGCGAGATTAATAATGTTCTTGAACCAGGTGCTTCGAGCCCGAACAGCTGTCGCGTGGGTACCAGCCACCAATAACGGGGTCGAAGATTTGTCCTGGAGCATGTCAGGAGGCTGGTGGAATCAGGGTATGACGAGGGACGGGCACAGGCAGGAGGAGGAGGGTAATGACCGGGGACGACACCAAGAGCGCTCCCTTGTCTCGCTTGCATTTCTAACGCCTCCGGCACATTTCTCTTGATTAAACTAATTTGATCTCATTCTTGAATAGGGCGGTGCCGCATGTATGCCTAAAGGCATCGCCGCAATGCATTTCCAATCCTGACAAAGTGCCCCTGAGCACGGACCTCCACACACAACGGGCATCTCATGCCCTGGTTACCTCTTATCTTTTCCCCCCTTTGTCGATACGACTCTTTGCCTTCACCTCAGTATAGTGGAGTCACTTAATAGTGCTCCACATCCTTTTATTGACCTCTGGACTACTTAAACGTGCCCTCAACAGGCTGGCAATGTTATCTGCAAATCTCTTCCCACTTGTGTGTGTGTGTGTGGTCCTCCCATTTCTGACAGCTTCCCACCGCTTGTCTCCAACTTGTTGTTCCCCTTGTGCCCGCTGCGCTCACTTGTTCGATCCCTCAGCAAGCTCATAGGCTCTCTAGGTTATGGGCCCTGGCCTTAACAACAACATGCACTTCGAAGACAAGATCACCATCCCAAAACTCTCCAACAATGGCTCTAACTGGGTCAACTATTGCGACCGTGTTCTGTGGCTCCTAGAGTCGCAGACCATCGACAATCACATCAACCATGACTCCCCACCCACTGCCTACCAGAACCAAGGTAAAGTCAGAGGGGTAGAGTACGCCGATTGCTGGAAGAAGGAAGAGACTGCCATCAAGCAGGTCATCGGTCCCAGCATCCCCTGCACCACCTTCTCTTGTATCAAAGGGCAGAAGAACATAAAGGGAGTATGGGACATACTGAAACAGATTTATGAGGAGAAGACAAGAGCGTTGGCAGCGGACCTCATGCAACAGTTCCAGAACACCAGATGCGGTGATAATGACAATGTATGCACTTATTTCGAGAATCTGTGCAACCTCAGAGAGCAGCTGGCCAGCATGGGCAAGCTGATCAGCGACGAGGACTACACTGACATCCTCCTTGCTTCTCTTCCCACTTCATATGACTCTTCATGCTCCTCCATCAGTAACAGCACTTGTCTTGGCAGCCAAGTCCTCACTGCTGATATGTTTGAGAGCCTCATCCTTGATGAATACACTTGGCGCAAGCTCAAAAAGCCATTGTCAAACTCCAAAGATGAAGCCTTTGGCGCTGACGCTCCCAGGTCCAAGAAGCAGTGTAGCAACTGCAACAAGCATGGCCATCTCAAAGCCAACTGCTGGGCCAAAGGGGGTGGTAAGGAAGGTCAAGGGCTGAAGAGGAACAAGGACAAGGATAAGTCCAAAGACACTTTGGCCATGGCGGAGGAGGTACTGCTGCTGGATGCATGGGCCGCCATAGAGGAGATAGAGGATGGCACCAAAGAAGCTTGGGTCAAGACTGTGGCTGTAGCAGGGAGTTCCCTAGCACGGCCTGGGCAAGCGCATCACACCACAACAGAGATCTATGACTCAGGAGCCTCTTGGCACATGTCCCCCTTCAGAGAGCGGTTCCTCAATTACAAACCAATCGTGCTGCTGCATGCGATTTCAGCAGCAAACAAGCAAGCATTCTATGCTGTGGGTGTTAAGGTCCAAGGCCTTAAAGATGTGACGTGCGTGGGTTGGTTTGGCAATGACTGGAATTGCTTAGTGGGTTGTCCTCCTAAGGCAATGATCACGTGAGTAGCGCAGTACCAGTTGGCTACACAGTATAACAAGTAAGTCTCCAATGATAAGGGCGACTCCTGAGTGTTCTGATAGAAGTAGAGAGGGAGAGCTTCAAAAGGGGGTTTGAAGTGACTAAGGGGTTTGGGCTATTTGACTCTGAGAGTCCTGGGTGGAAGCTACAAGTCTTGGATTGAAAACCAAGTTAGGCTTAGGGCCTAACTGCTAAAAGTATGGGTGCTTATATACAAGTGAGAAGTTAACAGGTCACAGGAGTCACAGAATAATAGAGTCACATATAGTAAGGTTCATCATGAGCTGGCAATTCTAAGTATAGCTCCATCATGAGCTGGCAGTCTAAGAATAGTGTATTATGAACTGGCAACCCATAAAGGGTTAAATGGTGATGCTGTGGAATGCTGCGGACTGCAGAGTGATGTCATGTGATATCTGACTGCGGAATGGTCAGGTGATCCATCAGGTGACTTGTCAGGTGATTTGGTGGCAGTCCGAGCAGTGCGTAAGGGAACAAGTGGGGAACAAGTGACCAAGAGCACAAAATAAAATGGGCAAAATAGCAGAAAATAAAAGATGGGGTCCAGGATCGTAACATGATGCCCTTCCTAGAGTGGTCGTTACCATACAACCTATGGGGAAGAGGGTTGCAACCAGTTGGAGGGTACACAAGGTATTCTGATGTCCCTGCTATCTGGAGTGGATTGCCTGGTATCTGTGATTTCTCCCTCTTCCATAGATGAGTTTGAGTCAGATGTTTCTCCTTCTTCCATTGATTTGTCTTCAACTTCAATGATTGTTTGAACTGGAGTCCCATAAAGGTTGCCAAGCCCAAAGCTAGAGGGTGTTGATATGGCTGTAGTTCTAGGGGAATCAGGAGGGGTAGGGTGTTCTTCAGAACTCATTGATTGTTCCTTTTCTGGGTTGCTTTGCGCACGTTTGAGTGGCATTGCAACATGTCATGGTGATTCTTGTCATTTCCCAATAATGGTTGATGTTTGTGTACTTGACCAACTAGGTGGTCCTTCCTTGTTAACCAATGGTTTGTCTTCTGTGAGTGGGTGCTTGGGTAATGGGGTGATTCAAATGGGTAAGACTCATGGTGGTTGTGACGATGAGGCTACAGGGGGTGAGGGTCTTGTCTTAGGTGAGAGTTCCTTTCATTTCCCTGTGACTGGGAGAACTTGGACTCTTTTCCATTCTGGAGGAGTTGGTCTGTTGACTAGTGGTTCTTCCTCTGTGAAGGGGTTCTTGGGTAACAAGGGGGTAGTGCGACTGGGTGTCATTGAAATGATAAGGGGAAACTCTGATGAGGGTGCAGTTGGGGGTGATGCTTGTGGTTCAGGAAGAAGTTGCAACGATGATGCAATTTGGGGTGTTGATTGTGGGGTGATCCTTGGAAAAGGGGGAATATCCCATGGGAGAGGGATGAGGTCAAGTGAGGAAGGTGCAGTCCGCTTGACTGGTGGTAATGGTATGCTTTCTGTTCATTGAGTGACTGGTATTGATATTGGCAATGACAGGGGTAGAGGTATATTGACTGGGTCAGGTGTTTCATCCATTGGAACCAGTGGTTCGTATTGTTCCATTGATGAATACTCTTGTTGATGTGATGCCCAGGGGACTAGGGGAAGTGGTGGTGATGCGACTCAGGGTGGTTCTACAAGTGGTGGGCTAGGAGGGATGGGTAGTGGGACGAATGGTGATGGATCCACAAGGGGTGGTGCGGTGGCTGGAGCTGATGGCAGTGGTTCTGGGATGACGATGATAGATTCTCCTGCTCCTCCTAAAGGACTTGGACTAGGTATGAATACAGGTGATAGTGACTTGCTCCTTATAGTTCTTTTGCGACTCTTGAGGAGGGTTCGGAGTCCTTCAAGGAAAGTCTGATCCTTCAAGGTCTGGTAGTGAGGGGATAATGTGCTGAAAGGGAGAGTGGTCCTTTTCTGAAGGTCCCTTTCTTTTATGATTGCTAAGAGGATTTCTTTTGTGACCATGTTGTAGAGTTGTTGGTGGAAATGATAGAGGTAGAGGGCGGCATTGCTGTCCTTCTTTCTGAACATTCTGGTGACTGAAGTATTCTTGAATTGGTTATTAAGGAGGGTCCACTTGTCGCTGAGTTGGACCATGTCTTTGACATATTGCTCATGTTTCTTCTTGAGCGATGTAAAGGAGGTGGTCTGGGGGGAGGAGTCTGGTGTCAGTGTATTGCTCGGACTGGTTGTCGTCCTCTGTTTCTTCGATGGGAGTAGAAGGGTCGGGGTTGGTGACATGCAGTGGAATGTTTTCCATTTCTTCGGGGGTAATGGCTGTTTCGTTGCTGCTGCTCTTGCTAGTAGCGCTAGTGGGGATAACATGGTTGGTGGGATTTCAGGGGTGATACTGAGGGGGATGGGGAGCGAAAGGGAATCTTTCATAATCGACAGGGATCCTGAGGATAGGCTCTTTGTTATCAACTGGGACCATGACTGCTTCGTGGTCGATGTCAATGGCATCAAGGGTCTCTCTTGGTCGCCAAGTGGTCCAGTGGAATTGGATGTCGAAGTGTCCACGTTGGACAAAGGTTCCAAAGAAGTGGAGTTGATTGTTGTTGGTGTGTATACAGATGAGGATGATTCCATTGTTGGTGCCCAAGGTGAAGACGGTAGAGGTGGCAAATCCTGTGCTGGGGAGTTTGTGGTTAATGGAAGACATGGGAGTTGGAAATAGGAAGGGTCGTCTGAGATTCCGAGGGTTCTTATACCACTTGGTTGACTTTCAAAGTCTGCTAGTAACTCTGGAGCATGGAGATCCTTGGAGTTAACCCAGGAATTATGAGCTGGCAAGTACCCTTTCTAGCGCACAAGGTATTGCTTCTTTTTCCATCGACTGAATAGTCTTTCTTTGAGTATTTGCTTGACTTCCCATTCTGGTTCGCCTTCTAGAATGTCAGGTGGTGGTTCTAGGAAATTGGGGCCGTGTTGATTGGTTTCTTTGTATGGCATAAGCAGGGATGCATGGAAGATGTCATGGATCTTCCAGGTAGGGGGTAATTTGACTTTGTATGCGACTTTGGATACTTGGGAGACTACCTTGAAAGGTCCATATCTCCTTGGTGATAACTTGGGTGTGATGTTACTTGGGAGTCATAGGTTTGTTCCTTCTAACCAGACTTTGGATTTGACAGGGAATGGTGAATGGCGTGGACATTCTTTGATCCAGGATTCTTGCGCTTTATGTTGTGCCTCTTGGGTGGTTTTCCTGGCTTCTTCAATGGATGAGAGTTGTTGTTCAAGGGATGGGATGTCTGTCTTTCTGGTTGGCTGATGTATTTGTGGGGTGTAACCGATAAGTAGGTCAAATGGTGTTTTCTTGGTCGTAGCAGAGGGCCAGGAGTTCTTAGTATACTGAGTGAGAGGTAACCAAGTGTGCCAGTTGTTTTGCTGAGTGCCGCAGAATACTTGTAGATATTGTTCAAGGGTTTGGTTAGTTCATTCGCTGGCTCTGTCTGTCTAAGGGTGATAGGCTGTACTGATGTTCTGGTGAATGTTCAGGATGCGACATAGTTCTGTTGAGAACTTGGATACAAAGCAGATGTCACGGTCCAAGATTATTTTGTGAGGTATGCCGTAGTGTGGGATGACGTTGTTCAAGTAGAGTAGAGCAACTCCTTCTGAGTCGATTGCTTCATTACAGGGGATAAAGACAGATGCTTTTGAGCAATCTGTGTCGGTAATCGTGAGGATGGTATCATATCCTCCTGATAGGGATAGTTTGGTAATGAAGTCCATGGTGATAGTTTCGAAAGGTCAAGTGTTTTCAGTTGGGGTGATAGGGAACATAGGGGGATGAGCGGGATGAGTGTTGACTTTAGTCATTTGGCAAGTAGCGCAGCCTTTGATGTACTCAGTTATGAAGGTTTTCATTCCAGGCCACCAGTAGTAGGGTGAAATAAGTTGGAGGGTTTTGGTAATTCCGGCGTGTCCAGCGGTTTCATGGTCATGAAAAAGGGATGTTACTCCCCTCCTAAGGTCATTGTCTGCCACAACAACAAGTGCTGTTCCATGGTACCAGTGAGTGCCATCCAGTAAGGATAAGTTGTGAACTGGTGCCCATTGTTTGAGTTTACTTTGTTCTTGATATTGCGCTAATTTGACTCTTGAGTCCAGATTGTCTCCTATGCTGTCCATGTTGAATATGCAGATTGAAGTATGTTGGTCACAGAAATATTGGTCTGGCCATACAGTGACATCTTCGTTGATTTCATTTGGTCCTTCATAGTCAGGTCACCTAGATAGTGCATCTGCTCAGTTGGTAGCCCCAGGTTTGTACTCCAGTAAGATGTTATATTGTTCGTGTTCTGGTAAGTAACCAGCAATGCATGGCCCAATTTTGCGGGGCTCTCTGTAGTACCTAAGGTTTGCGTGATCAGTATACACCAGGATGGGGATTGTAGTTCCTTTGAGCAAGTGGGACCAGCAGCAAAGTCCTCTCATGACTCTGAGGAATTCACAGTCATAAATTGGGTAGTTTTGCTTGGTTTGCATGAACTTTTGGGAGTGGAATCCCACTGGTCGTCATGGTCCTGGTTTCTGGGTGCCATCTGGTTTGGTGATAGGGGGGTCTTGTTGATAGAGGATTGCTCCTGTACCAACTTGTGAAGCATCGGTTTCGAGCTCAAATTGTCTGTCTGGGTCGGGTCTGGTTAGAATGGGTGCACTGGTGATTAGGGTGATAAGTTTGTCTTGGGCCTTGATTTGCTTGGGTCCCCATTCAAAGGGTACATCCTTTCCAGTGAGTGCTGTAAGAGGTGCAGCAATGATTGAAAAGTTGGGGCAGAACATGCAGTGGTAGCCAGCAACTCCTAGGAATCCACAGACTTGTCGTTTGTCTTTGAGTTTGTGTGGGTAATCCCTGAGTCCAGCGACCTTAGCTGGGTCGATGGTTGCTCCTTCCTTTGAAATCCGGACACCTAAGAAGTCCATTTGTGGTTGCATGAAGATGGATTTTGACAGTTTGAGGTGTAGGCCATGACGTGCAAGTAGGTCGAATAGGAAGTGAATAATCTCAATGTGTAATTTGAAGTCTTTGAGGAGGGTGCCTATACCACAGTCGTCCATGTAGTTCTGGAGGATGCGCCATATGTTGTGTATGCCTTTCTTCTTGAAGTGTTCATATAGTTCTTCAAGAATACCATTCATGAATTGTTGGAAGCTGGCTGGTGAGTTACTCATCCCAAAGAACATTACTTTGGGTTCGAATAGTCCTTGACATGTTTTGAATGTGGCTTTCCATTGATCACCTTCCTGTATGCAGATGTTGTTGTAGCCCCAGTGGATATCAAACTTGCTGAATAGTTCCATTCCTTGCAAGTTTTTGATGCACTGTTTGAGATTGGGAAGTGGGGTGATGTCCTTCCGGGTGACTGCGTTGAGGGGGCGATAGTTGATAATGTATCTCTTCTCCTTCAAGTCTTTCTTAGGGACCATGAAGGTAGAGAAGCCATAAGGGGAGTCTGATAGTGTGATGTAGCCTTTTTCCAGATTTTTGTCAATGAACTTGTTCTCTGCTTCCTGCTTATCTCTTGAGAGCAGGTAGACTTTGCAGTTGAAGCGGGTAGGGGTGGTGTCCATGAGTACGATTTTGTGGTCTCTGTCTCCACAAGTTGGCAGGAACTTGTTTGCCTCTTCATCCAAAAATAATGCCATATGACATTTGAATTCTTCCGGGAGGGTGACTTCCTCCTTCCCATGTTCTGATGTGTACTTATGGGCCATTTTGACTGCTGTGTGGGTGCAGTTGATTTCTACTGGGCCTTCCCTCATTTCTGAAGGAGTTACTTCCGACCATAGAGTGCACTGTTGTGCCTCAAGAATGAGGTCTTCATTGTTTTGATTTGTCTGTTTGAGCCATGTTTTTGCTTGTTGAAGGGTACCATAGAGTAGAGTTTCAATTTTGACTTTTGGTCCCTTGAGTTCGCTTTTCTCCCAATCAATATCTGGGTTGAATTTCTTGAACCAGGGGTAGCCAAAGAGCATTTGGTTGCTACCCAGATTGGTGACAAAGAATCTTGTTCATTCCTTCTTGTTTCCTTGAGTGACTAGTAAGTCACATGCTTTGGTGATGGTTCTGCTTCAATTGAGGGTTCCATCGACATTGAATATGTTTCTGGCATAGGGGAGTCTCTTGGTTCCTAAGCAGAGTTTGTTCACAGTTGTTTGATTGATGAAGTTTTCTGTTGCTCCAGTGTCAAGTAGAATTGTTTCTTCTGCTGTCCCTCGATAGTGTGTGATTGGAACTTTGAGTTGTATTGAATTTGATTTATTTACAAACATACTATTGAGTCAGAAAGCCCTAACTAAGGCAGCTAGTTTTGGGCCTTGGGAAAATCCTTTGGCATAAGTTTTCCAATGAAGTCCAGCTTTGTTACAGCTCCTTCAATTTATCAAGCATTTATGCAGTTAAGTACCACTTAACGATGCGCATTCGCTTATATCAGCTCTCCTTCCTTATTAGTATGATACCTGGTCTGCGTTACCGCTTTCCCGCACTCTTGGACTTACCCGTTATCTAGATACATAGCAGCTATCACTTAATGCATACTAATTACATTACAGCCACAGTACCTTCCTATTCCGACCACTACTCCCACGCATTACATCAGCCAAACTGTACAAGTCACTTCGACTCATTCAGAGTCATACCTCTTGGTATATCTCTAACGCGTGAGGCAGTTCTCTACTGCGGACTGTAATCTCTTTTGCATATGATAGTTTACCTTAGTAACTACTTACTCATCCATTACCAAGGCTTGCTGCGCATTCCTTGACTCGTTAGATAGATGACTAGGTAGCTCA
>Ga0307510_10011476_pt1 | contig 10524 bp, 9 predicted proteins | sample 12_EM_MG_FD_207224 | JGI IMG/M metagenome (GOLD analysis project Ga0307510, IMG submission 207224) | Populus trichocarpa ectomycorrhiza microbial communities from riparian zone in the Pacific Northwest, United States - 12_EM | ecosystem: Host-associated > Plants > Roots > Unclassified | place...
TATAACCATGTTCCATGTATGCGTATTTATATCTTTTATCCATCCATAATGATATTTGTTATATAATGTATATCATAATTATTGTCGCACTTGTGCGGCGTCGCGATGATATTCCTCTCCCAGTATGTATATCTATCTGGCAAATATGGGGAGACAAGGGATTCTTTTCTTTTATCAGCATCGCGATGATATTCCTCTGCGTGTGTAGGGGAAAGAGGAGAACAGTGTCGTTCAAAACGACACTGTTTCAATTTTTTTTCTTTTTCTCTTTTTTTTTTGAAGGTTGGGAAAATAAATTAAATTTGGGGAATAACCAAAAAATGGGTTATGACAGTTGCTCCCCTCTTTACAATGCTTACAGAGCAAAAACTTTCATAGTAAGTTTTGTAAAGATAAACAAAACTGAACTTCCAAAATTGATCTTCTCAAAGCTTGGTTGATCTGAAACTCTTTCTTTACAGCAATCCCCTTCAACCGGAAACTATCAAAATCATGCACTACTTGGTTATCTTGAGATCCCGATCAGGCGATCTTCTAAATTTTGTCTTTGGTTGGGTTAAGTTGAAATCACATCTGTCGATTCCTTTTAACCGGAACCTAAAACTGTTCTTCTTGATGGCAGGGTTTGAACTTTATTCTCTTTCTTTTTTTGAGAATTTCCTAATGGTAGGGTTTCTCTCATTTTTCTTCCAATGTTAAGATAATGTTGGTGGCTTGGTCAACCTGAGATCCCATCTGGTGATTTCCTTTAACAAGAACAAAAAGTCTTTGTGTGTAGCTCGGTCAACCTAAAATTCCTTACGGCGACTCCCTTTAACCAAAGCTAAAATATGTGTGTTGGTTGGGTTAACCTGAGATCCCTTCTGGTAATCTCCTTTAACCAGAACCAAGGAAATTGTGTGTGTGGTCTCATTGTAATGGGTGACCTACCCAAGTGGAAAAAAGAAAGAGAGGTCTCATTGTAATGGGTAACCTACCTAGATGGAAGAATGATCTCATTGTAATGGGTGACCTACCCAGAAAAAATGATGGTCTCATTATAATGGGTGACCTATCTAGGTGGAAGAATGGTTTCATTGTAATGGGTGACCTACCCAATGGGAAAAAGGGAAGAGTGGTCTCATTATAATGGGTGACCTACCCAGGTGGAAGAATGGTCTCATTGTAATGGGTGACCTACTCAAGTAAAAAAATACAGAGAATGGTCTCATTGTAATGGTTGACCTACCCAGAAAAAATGATGGTCTCATTATAATGGGTGACCTACCCAAGAGGAAAAAGGGAAAAGTGATCTTATTATAATGGGTGACCTACCTAGGTGAAGAATGGTCTCATTGTAATGGGTGACCTACCCATAAAAAATGATGGTCTCATTGTAATGGGTGACCTACCTAGGGGAAAAAAGGAAGAGTGGTCTCATTGTAATGGGTGACATACCCATAAAAAATGATGGTCTCATTGTAATGGGTGACCTACCTAGGGGAAAAAAGGAAGAGTGGTCTCATTGTAATGGGTGACCTACCTAGGTAAAAAAAAACACGGAGAATAGTCTCATTGTAATGGGTGACCTACTTAGAAAACAAATGATGGTCTCATTGTAATGGGTGACCTACCTAGAAAAAATAATGGTCTCATTATAATGGGTGACCTATCCAAGTGGAAAAAGTAAAAAAGTGTTGAAGAGACGACAAGATAGGGCTCAAAGGCGCACTCAAAAGTAGGTAGGGTTAGGAAACACACTACCTGAAAGATGAGACTTAAAGGTGCACTTAAAATGAGGTGAGGGCTCAAAGGCACACTCCAAAGGAAGTGAGGGCTCAAAGGCGCACTCGAAAAGAGATAAGGTTAAAAAACGCACTACCCGAGAGGTGATGGTGAAACACGGATCTATCAATGATGAAAGCAATGCATTATGATCCATATGCATGTGTGCTTACCTGAGAAATATAGGTCCCCCTTTTTCTTCATGGAGTCTTCCCTTTTCTCAAAAGTTTAAGTCTTGGTGGTAAACTTCGATAGCCTTTTCTCTCTTGCTTACTCGAGTCACATCTTGTGATCTTAACCTCTGAGAAGGGCTTCATATCATCATACTTTTGTGTCCTCCAACCTTTATCTCAAGGGTCACCAGCTCTGTCCTACATTTCATTTTCTTAGAAAGAGAATCATGGAGCCAGCTCTACCATGTATTTTTGGATTGCCCCCCAGCTTGATCATGCCCCCAAGTGTTCAATTTGGGTTTTCTTTGGGGATGAGGCTATGTGAAGGAAACTCTGGTTATTTACAAGAAGTTGTTTTCATGCAGAATTTTTGGAATTTCAAAGCTATTCTAGACACAGAAATCATTTCGACATTGGTTTTAAACAAACTCGTTATGAAGAAATTCAAGTGATTCCTATGGACAGGTTTTCAGAAGTGATGAAAACTTTTTTGTTTTGCTTTTGGTGAAAATGTGTAGTGATGTTTTGTTGGTCAAAATGGTTCAAGATTCAATCTGAGAGTTTCAAAGAACCAGTCTTCAAAGCATTCATTTTATTTGTATGAATAATAGAGCTTGATTCTCAAAGATGGCCTTTCCTCATCTTAAACACATACACTTAGGATCGGTAAGTCTTGCTTTCATGCGAGTATGCAAAATGGTTTCTCATTATTCATTCAATTAAAACTAAGCTTTTGGAGTCATCTCACGGTGTTTGGGTTTTTTCTTCAAGCTTTCTAGGAGTATGGTTACCTTTTTATGGGATCACTTGAATTTCCAGAATTTGTTTGTTTGGACAAACACCAATATGATTTCTGTCTCGTACCAAAAAATTTGAATTCCCAAAAATTATTTGTGAACAAGTGAGATCATGTATAATTTTAGAAGGAAAGGGAAACATATTAGTGGTTTCATGAGTAAAGGTTATGCTCAGTGTGTTACTTGCATGAAACAACAAGAAACAATGAAGGCATATCATGAATACTAGAAAACACATGATCTTATTAATAAAACAAGGCTTATGAACAAAGAAAGTCTTGCGGCATGAGCAAGTTATGGACAAGACTAAAAGAGGTTGAAATCAAAATAAAAAAAAGTTTTACAGGTATGATCAAACAGAGGTAGTTATTTCTGTACACAACAAGAATAGGCTCCATTCTCCAACTCTGGTAAAATTCCCCTTGGATCAGCCTTCCTACGACAGCTTTTGCAGAAATACTGGGTTGTGTTGAGGCTTTTGACCATGTTTGCCCCTTATTTCTTCGAGCCAAGTCGTTGTTGGGGTCTAATTGAAAGTGACGGGTTGGGTAGAAGGACCTTCACCAGAGGTATTTCCTAGTATTTGCTCGAGTAAGCTAGAGGTGAGCTATGCTTGTCTTTAGAGACTCTAACTCTTTTTGAAAATGGGCTTCATAATGAGCACACTCTTCATCTTCCAGGTTTCTTGTTCAGATTCGGGTGTTGTAGACTCTTTGGGGACCTATACTTCAACCTGATGCATATGTGTATGGATGCAAATGTATGTACATGTGCATTGGGTATGGATGGTGAGAACCACGGTGTTCTGGCCTGCCCCCTGCGGGGGAGAGGCTAGGCGCTGCTGGGGCCAGCCCGACGTCGCTGGCCGCGGCAGGCGAGCTGCCGGGTTTCCCGCATTCCTACAAGAAAACGTCGTGCTTTCCACGTGAAATCAATCCAGTAAAATCAGCCATATTTTTCTAAGGCTGCCCACTAAATTTGGGGTCATTCCGGGCCGGTTCCTATTTTTGCGAATTTCCTTGATTTTTAATGGTTGGAAAATTAAAAAAATACCTCCCGACCTCGAAAAATTCTGGAAAAATTAATAAAGATGGATTGGATTTTTGCCAACCTCTGTGCAAAATTTCAGCTCAAAATACCAAGAAATGAATTTTTTAGAGGGGGGTGACAGCTGGGACCTAGTAGTGTCTACCCCTACCAGAGCTGAAATAACACTTATTGCTCTTTAGGGGCGTGCCCCCTGACTGGCCATGGGGCGCGCTGGCCTGGCGCCCATAGGCCTGCCGCGGGGGATTTGCGGGCTGCTGCTACACTCGGACTAAAGTGGGGGGCCTCATGGCCCAAAGTTTTGCCGGCATCGATGACCCGTTTTCCGGCCGGCGACGACCCGATTCCGGCCACCGTCTTCGGGACCCGCTCCAAGCCGCTGGGCACGTTGGGGCTGCTTATCCGCGGCGTGGGCATGGCATTCATTTGCCGTGCTCGTGCCAAGGTGCTGGCAGCTGCTGCGCGCCCGTCTGCTTGCCGCAACATCACGGCGGTGGTGGCCGCTGCCCGTGCTCGCAAGTTGGAGGCCTGGCCGACTTGTCTGGTGCGGACCGCCGAGCTCGGGGATTGCGAGGAGAGCTCTATGCTGGCGTGATTGTGGCATTAAATTGTCGTGCGCGCGCCCATGCGTTGGCTCTCCTCGCCATCCCTGACCTTGGGCGTGACGTGCCCGCTGCCGAGGCCTGGCCTCCGTCTTCCGAGCTGGGGCAGACAGCCCCCCGCATGATTGTCCCCATCATGTCCCCCCGCGGCCTGTTGCTTGTCCCTTCTAGATCCTTAGCGTCCGGCTTGTTGCTTGCTTGTCCCTTCGAGATCCTTCGCGTCCGGCTTGTTGCTTGTCCCTTCGAGATCCTTCGCGTCCAGCGGTGCGGGCACGATATCGCTCGGGTGTTTCCACTTGCTCTCGTGGCCGTGGTTCGCTCGACGGGATTGTTGTCGCGTGTACGCAGAGTCGCAGAAGCGGTAATCGGGCTGTCCATGTTGGTAGGCTCCGTGCTGGTGCACCGAACTGTCGGCCCACTGCCCCCATCACTCTCAGCCCAAGGCCCTGGGTGCCTTGCGGCGAGGCGGGGTTCCTGTGCTGCGTACCCACTTCGGTGGAATTCGAATGTGAAGCTGTCCCTCTCAGCCGCGCGCCTCCCCGGGGGCGCGGGGCGAGCCTAGCATCGGCGTCCGTGTTCCAGTCGAGCGGACTCCCGCCGAACTGGCCCACGCGCGATCGCTCGAGCCTAGCAGCGGCGCCCGTGTGGCTATTGCGGCAACCGGTGTTTGTTGTCGTTCTTCTTCTTCTTCTTCAAAGTGCAAAGGCACACTAGTCTCCGTTTTTCTATTTATCTCTTCTACTTTTATTTTTGTTCTTCCTATTCTCTTGCTTTTGTTCTATTTCTTCCCTCTTGGTTAATTTTTTTTTCCTTTTTTTTTCTTTCTTCTTCCTTTCCTCTTTCCTCTTCCCTGTTTTCTTTCTTTTCTTTTTTGCCTCTGTTTCCTCCCCTTTTTTTCTTTTTTTCTCCCCCTCCTAATTCTTCTCTGCCTCTCGGTATTTATAGGCAAAGGGAGAGAGGATCACCCTACCTTGTCCTGTCATGGTGCAGGGCAGGGTGGCGTAGGGCGGCTCCTGTGCAGCCGCCCCTGCCTTTGCAAGGCATGGTTTTCTTCTTCTTTCAGTGTGGTGACAGGGTAAGGAGGCATGGGTTGCATTAATGGTGGCAGGATATGGGATGTGGCTTGTCAGGATTTGTACAAGTGGGAGGGGAAGAGAGTGAAATGGGCGTTGTAGGGGAACAAAACATCTTCTTCCCCTGCCTCTGCGTGTGCAAGGGAAGGAGGAGAACAGTGTCGTTCAAAACGACACTGTTTCAAATTTTTTTCTTTCTCTTTTTTTTTGGAGGTTGGGAAAAAAATTAAATTTGGGGAATAACCCAAAAATGGGTTATGACAAATATTGTGGTTGATATGTATGATGATGTTTGTGGGATTGAGACCCAGGATGATTGGGTCGTGATTGAGTTAGGAGATGCGGCTTATTAGAAGTGTAAACAGGTTAAATGTCGATAACTTGGGACCTTCTAATATGTCATTAGTCGAAGCTAATAAAAAATCACAACCCGACCATCCGTCTTCGATGTCATTAGCCGAAGCTAATCATCCTTCTAGGATGCCATTAGCTGAAGCTAATCATCAAACGCAACCCGATCATCCTTCTAGGATCCCATTAGTCGAAGCTAATAAAAAATCACAACATGACCATCCTTCTAGGATGCCATTAGCTGAAGCTAATCATCAAACGCAACCCGATCATCCTTCTAGGATCCCATTAGTCGAAGCTAATAAAAAATCACAACATGACCATCCATCTTAGATGCCATTAGCCGAAGCTAATTATCAAACGCAACTCGGTCATCCTTTTAGGATGCCATTAGCCGAAGCTAATCATTAAACGCAACCCGGTCATCCTTCTAGGATGCCATTAGTTAAAGATAATAAAAAATCACAACACGACCATCCATCTCAGATGCCATTAGCCGAAGCTAATTATTTAACGCAACTCGGTCATCCTTTCAGGATGCCATTAACTGAAGCTAATCAACAATCACAACCCCGCCATCCATCTCGAATGCCATTAGCCAAAGCTCATCATCAAACGCAACCCGGTCAACCTTCTAGGATGCCATTAGTTGAAGCTAATCAACAATCACAACCCGGCCATCCATCTTGGATGCCATTAGCCGAAGCTAATCATCCATTACAACCCGACCATTCGCTTCGGATTTCATTAGCCATAGCTAATCATCTATTCATCTCGATCATCCACTGAGGATACTATTAGCTGAAGCTAACTGTAACAACCCGACTATTCCAAGCCAAAAAATGGTAAATTTTTTTTCTACACAACATCATTCCAGAAATCTATAAACCGGTTTCCACTCATTATCGAGGTACAATCCATACACAAATCATCAATCAACATTTCATTAAAAGTAGTTCTTACATATGCACATAATATTATGTTTGTATGATTACAAGTCCACATTGTAATATACGTACATAATCATAAGTTTGCAATCCTATACTACTAATAGACATCACAACTTTAAATAAAAGCAACTAATATCAGTTATACATTTAGTATACTTTGTTCATACAAAAAACATCGTGATTTGAAATGTGACTACATGATTCTTTGCAAAAGTAGGTTCCCGTGTAATAGGGTTCTTCAGAACCTTGTTGGTGTGACGTTCCTACTGCAGTACAAATATTTATAATTAATTAAAAATAAGCAATTAAGTAGTTTGATGAAAGCATTAACATCGTTCTCTGTTTAAAGCGTAATCAATTGTAATTCTTTCATATACTTGGTATATACAAAACATAGTACACATAAACACATCAATTCTTGAAACTACTTATAACTCCCAATTCCAAGAATCATCTTAGGACACTATTAGCCAAAGCTAATTGTTTATTCATCTCAGTCATCCACTTATGATGCCATTAGCCGAAACTAATCATTTATTAATCAACAAAAACTCCCTTGACGGTTTGGTATTTATACTAACGTGATATTATGACATTCATGATAAAACATTTCATAAATTAGCATTATGAGAGAGGAAGGTGGAAACCATCTACCTGTTCCACTTGTGGGGTGTCCTTGTCCTGATGAAGGTCTGATCCCGGTCGCACCATCTAAAACATCAATGGCCACAAATCAGTATATTCATATTCAATAATCACCCAACTCGTCACCATGCATACTTCAAGCATACACAAGTTCATATTCAAGTGTTCCACATGTTGTAATCACACAATGAAATCATTTTAACCACTGGACCAATCCAGATATGTAAATCTCCGACAAAAATTTGTTAGCAAAAAATGGTTCACTAGTGATGGAGATTCATCAACAGACTAATTCACTGAAATACAGAATCGTTAGTGGACTGATTTGCTGAAACACAGACTCGTCAGCGGACTGATTCACTGCTGACACCACAATTCAGCAACAAAAATTGCTTCGCTGCAGACACCTCAATTCGGCAGCCAAAACTAATTCGTTGCAGACAACACAATTCGGCAGCGAAAACTGATTTGCTACATACAACACAATTCGGCATGAACATCCATATGCATTTCGGTTCCAACACATATTTTGTTATTAGAATCCACTAGAATCACACAATTTCAAGCATGGAAATCTACATGCAATTCGGTTCCAGCACACTGTTATTAGAATCCAGCAGAATCACACAATTTCAAGCCAAAACAACGAGAGCAACTGTGACAACCCGACTTTTCAAGCCAAAACAACGCTAAATTGTTTTTTGTATAGTGTTTACATTCTTGACACAACATCATATCGGAATTCGATGAACCTGTTTCCTCTCATTATCGAGATACAATCCATACATCAACATCTGTTAACATCTTGTTTAAAAGCAATTCTTACATATACACATAATATTATGTTTGCATGATTACAAGTTTGCATTAAAATAAACATATATAGACATGATTTTGCATTCCTATCCTACTAGCAGTCATCTCGAATTTAAACAAAAGCATCTAATAATAGTTATAAATTCAGTACATTCAGTACATTTTGTTAATACAAAATACATCGTGATTTTAAATGCAACTACATGGTTCCTTGCAAAAGTAGGTTATTGCGTATTGGGTTTCCTAGGAACCTCGTTGGTGTGACGTCCCTGCTGCAGTACAAAATATTTAAAAGAATACAGTTAATTAATAATAAGCAGTCAGGTAGTTTAATGAAGCATTAACATTATTCAATGTTTGAGGCGTAACATTCGTAGTTCTTTCATATACTTGGTATGCACAACTCGTAGTACACATGAATGCATCAATTCTTGCAATTACTCATAATTTTTAAATTTGGCTATACTCTTAAGGCATCATTAGTCAAAGCTAATCATTTACTCATCCCAGCCATCCTCCTAGGATGCCATTAGCCGAAGCTAATCAATTATTTATCCTGGTGATCCGCTTAGGATGCTATTATCCGAAGCTAATCATTTATTTATCCCGACCATCCAATTTGATGCCATTAGCTGAAGCTAATCAATTATTTATCTCGGTCATTCACTATCCCGGTCATCCACTTAGGATGCCATTAGACGAAGCTAATCAATCATTTGTCCTGGTCATCCATTCAAATGCCATTAGCCGAAGCTAATCAATTATTTATCCTGGTCATCAATTTTGGATGCCATTAGCCGTAGCTAACCATTTATTCATCAACATTTACTCCTTTGACAACTTGGTATCTGTACTAATACAATACGGTAACATTCATGATAGAGAATTTCATAAATTAACATAATGAAAGAGGAAGGTGAAGATCACCTACCTGCTCCACCTACGGGATATCCTTGTCCTGACGATGGTCTGATCCCGGCTGCACCACCTAAGACATTAATGGCCACAAATCATTATTACATTTGCATCCTTAAATCACATTCATCACCATACTTATTTCAAGAGTCCATATGTTCACATTCAAGTGTTCGACATTTTACACCATCATACAATGAAATTGTTACAAGCATTTAAGTCATTTCTTCCCGGATGGTCTATTGTAGAAAATCAGCAGCAAAACTGATTCGCTGCTGACCACATAATTCGACAGTGGAAACTAATTCGCTGCAGGCCGTACAATTCGGTAGTGAAATCTGGTTTGCTGCAGGCCGCACAATTTGGCAGTGATAATTGGTTCGCTGTCGGCCCCACAATTCGGCATCGAAAACTGTTTCGCTACAGGCACCTCAATTTGGGTAGCGAATGCTACTTCACTGCAGCCAACACGGTTTCGGCAGCGAATGCTAATTCGCAACAGGCAACTCAATTTCGGCAGCGAATCACACTTTCATTGTAGACAACACAACTTTGACAGCGACTGCTAATTTGCTGCAGACAACTCATTTTCGGTAGCGAATCAAAAATTTGCTGCAGAACACACACCTTTAGCAGCGAACACTGATTCACTGCAGACAACTCAATTGTGGAAGCAAATCATAAATTTGTTGCAAACAACACATTTTCAATAGCAAACATTGATTCGCTGCAGACAACACAATTTCGGTAGTGAATGCTAATTCGTTGTAGACCACACAATTTCAGCAGCAAATGCTAATTCGCTGCAGCAAATGCTAATTCGCTGCAGCCAACACACTTTCAGTAGTGAACGCTGATTCGCTGCGGACAACACAATTCAACAATGAACACGTAATTTGCTACGGACAACACAATTCGGTAGTGAAAATGTGATTCGCTGTGGACAACACAATTAGGCAGCGAACACCTGATTCGCTGCGGACGACACAATTCGACAAGAAACATCCGCATGCATTTCGGTTCCAGCACACAGTTTGTCATAAAAATCCAGTAGAATCACATATTTTCAAGTATGAACAACTACATGCAATTCAGTTCCAGCACATAGTTTCTCATAAAAATTCAGCAGAATCATATATTTTCAAGCATGAACAACTACTTGCAATTCAGTTCCATCACACAGTTTGTCATTAAAATCCAGCAGAATCACATATTTTCAAGCACGAACAACTACATGCAATTTATCACACAATGTACTCTAGCCATCCTTCAGCTATGGCCGACCCTTTTTCATGCTTTGTTCATTCCATTTATTCATTTTTCTTTGTTAAGTGTTCTGGAAATTTGTCCCATTTCATCCCTATTTTCTTGTTCTCCTTGTTGATTTTTGT
>Ga0307510_10011480_pt1 | contig 10523 bp, 10 predicted proteins | sample 12_EM_MG_FD_207224 | JGI IMG/M metagenome (GOLD analysis project Ga0307510, IMG submission 207224) | Populus trichocarpa ectomycorrhiza microbial communities from riparian zone in the Pacific Northwest, United States - 12_EM | ecosystem: Host-associated > Plants > Roots > Unclassified | place...
CTGCTAGCCTGCCAACTTCTGCCTCTGACAGCGACAGCGACAGCGAATCGGAACATGAGGAAGAAGAAGAGGAAGGAGAAGACCAGGAAGACGTCTGGAAAGCAATAAGCGCCGCCGGCCCAGACGCATTCTCCGCCTTCGACTCAAGGGTCGCCTCCTCCTCCTCCGCATCCTCCAGTGAGAGCGAAAGCGATGCTGGGCCCCATCACCACGCCATAGAGGAAGACTTGTCCGGATCTTCAGCGCCAAAGTCCGGATCAAAGCCAACACAAAAACCGGGAACAAGCACCTTCCTCCCCTCCCTCCTAGCCGGCTACATCTCCGACTCTTGCTCCTCCACCTCCAGCACCGCCCCACCCAAACACAAGAAAGGCCCCCCCGAGAAAAAACAGCGGAAAAACCGCATGGGCCAGCAAGCCCGTCGCGCCCTCTGGGAGAAAAAGTACGGACAGAACGCGGCTCACTTGAAGCAAGAAGCGCAGCGCAAAGAGAAAGCGCAGCGCAGGGAGAGGAAGGCAGGGAAGGAGGAAAAGAAGGAGAAAAAGGAGGGACAGACGGAGGGCACGCTCCACCCATCCTGGGAAGCGGCAAGGAAAGCTAGGGAGGGCAAGATGGTGGTTGTGCAGGAGGTGCTGAAGAGTGGCGGTGGTGGGGGCAAGAAGGTTGTTTTTGATTGATGCTTGTGTCATGCAGTGTGAAGCCACACTGGCGGGTGTATATAAGTTACTTTGTAGTATTTAATAATATCATGGTAGAGGTGGAAAAAAATGCTATTTAGCGCTCATCCAAACCTCACCATTTCTCACCATTTACTTTTGCGCTCACTCGCGGAATATATCGTCAAACCATGGTATCATACAAAAATACTCCAAGTATTTTTATCACCTCCTCCTTCACCCATTCATTCACCTACATACCGTATAATACCAACCCAACCTACCTGATACACGGCAGGGGCAGACAGGGGAAAGAAAAAAAAAAGCAAGCCTGATGCGGGGGTCGAACCCGCGACATTGAGGTGTTCTTTCACGGGATTTTAATCCCCCGTAAAAGCCACACGCTCTACCACTGAGCTAACCAGGCCGGTCGATGTATGACAAGAAGCTTTTGCATCCATCATTCACAAAACGTACCGTGACCACCGGATGGATTATTGAACCCGGCGCTAAGACGTCCGGAATCCCCTCTCTTGGATGGGGGGGGGGGGGGCACTGCGAAAAGCGACCGCTTCAGCCCCAGCTTGGAAAAAGACAGCTCCCTCAAATGACGTCCTACGGTAGGTACCGGTAGGTAGTAGTGTTCAATTCGAAGTTGTCACGGGGTTTTTCACTACCGTAGACTACGGTAGGTAGGTCAATGATCAACTTCCGTAAATAAATAAAAATAAAAACGAAAGAAGGGAAAAAAGAAAAGGCGGGCGACCCTGCGATCGGGGTTTTTTTTTCGAAAGACCCTGGACTGCTGTAACTTACTGTGAACTTCCAGGCACTTTTTTTTATTTAAAGCAAGTTACATCAACTTATTTAATCTGTGTGCGGTCTCCGGGGGGGTTTTTTTTGGCGCAGTTAGCAGAAGGTAAAGTAGTAGTGTGTCCAGGGAGCTCTTGCTGTGACCGGACCAGGAGAAAACATCTGCGCGATTGCCGCGCTTCAGCTATTCCTAATCTCTGAATGTCGTGGGGGGCCAAAACGTGGGGAATAGAGACAGAGGGGTGCAAGTATTTGTATCCCCGCAGGTGTGGTCCTATGGTGTTGGAGGAATTATGGCCTGAGCCTACACATCAGCGAAATTCTAGTGGTTTGTGGGGAGTTGCTTATGGGCATGTCTTAAACACGGAAGCGGCATGAAAATTTGTACTCGAGATGTTGGTCTAGGAGGTAATTTCTTTATAAAATAAACAAGAAAAAAGGGAAAACCTTCATTACCACAACATGGCTAGAGCTACTTCGTGACTGAGAAACTTAGGGGATACAGCACGAAAGGAAAAAGGAAAACGTCCCCCCCCGCTTCGCCGTTGTATCGTAATTACACAATCTCCACAACCTGGGAGAAATTGAAAAATGGTATGACATAAAAGCTAATTAAACTCAAACAAGAATGAACCTCCTAGCAGGTAATACATCCACCCATTCATCCGCCCATTCAACCGACTTGTCAGTTGTTTGGTTGAGAAATATAAGTAAGCACTACAAAAAAAGTAATAAAGGGAGGAGTTGAATCCGATGTATCGCTCCCTATGGAAACAAGGGTGAAAAAAGAAGAAAAAAGGCAAGAAAAAGGTTCAAGGCTATCGTGTCGCCGAAGCGTGGGGCGGAAATATGGGGGGATGAGGGAGAAAATGCCAGGTCAATCTTGGTCAGGAGTCGACCCGAGTGGCAGGCTATCAATCATTTTCAACATCCTAATAGTTTGCAGAGGATCACATGAGAAATTAGCCCAACCAAAGAACACCATAAAAACCAAACGTACCCGCAGATCAATAGGCACAAGAGTCACAAAAAAGGCACAATTCATGGGGTCGCGAGTGGTATACACACCTAGAATTTTCCCGTGTCATTTCGTCGTTATCGGCTTGCAGCTGGCCAAGTTGTGCTTTGAGTGCGGCTACCTTTAATATCACAATTCTTAGCCCCGCATGTTCATTTGTATAATATTATAGTTGTGAGAGGAAACATAGTTTCCTTAGCAACTCACATTAGCAGAAGGAGATTGGGTGGCTGACAATTCCTGTAATAGATGCTTTCTTAACTTCTGGAGTCTCCCCGGTTTCTCCCCCGCGAGAGGGCCTGTCTTCTGTGCTCACCTGGTTTTTGATTCGTAGCTTCAGTTCGGCTAGCTCTGCCTCAACTACTTTCATTTTGGCCGCCGATTCGTTCTGGGAATTTGTAAGCGCCGCTTCCTTCTCCTTAACGAGAGCTTCGGCGACGCCCAGCTGCTCCTTCAAAGACGCCTCCAATGTCTCCGAGTCTGTGATGGCCATTTCAATCGCGGATTCCTTAGCCTTGATAAGCTCCTCAAAACCCTCGACCTGTGCCTTGAGTTGCTTCATCTCAGCTTCCAGATCAGACTTCTCTTTGGTAATTATTTCTAAACTGTTAGATTTTTCTGTGCTATCGGCTTCTAACGAGGAGACCAATTGGTTAGTTTCCTCGAGGTCAGTTTCCTTTGCCTTCACGGCCTGAAGAGCGGTCTCTTTCTCCTCCTTCAAGATATTGAGCTCTCCTTTCAAAGATTCTAGCTCGGCGGTGATAGATGTCATAGAGGCTTCCTTCTCCTCCTTAAGGACTTCCTTCTCTCTGTTGAGGGACCCGTTCTCACCCACTAGGGCAGCCTTCTCTTCCTCCAAGACTTCTTTCTCCCTCTCGAGAGCAGCCAATGTAGCTTCAATTTCCTTCCTCTCGGACTCAAGCTTTTCAATGACTCCGTCCTTGCCTTGCATGCCGGACTCCCCAGCCCCAAGCTTATCCTTCAAGCTCTTGATCTCATGCTTCAGGTCACCAACCTCCACCTGGTAAATCTGGTCCATCGACTTATAATCAGCATCCATCGACGCGCGGAGATCCTTAACCTCTTGCTCTGACTTCTCAGCCGATGCAGTCTTTTCGACCAGCTCCTTCTTGGCCTCGGAGACCTCCACCTCGAGGACTGAAGCCTTCTCGAGAAGCCCCTTATTTGCAGTCTTCTCCTTCGCAGCCTCGGACTCGAGTCTGGATTTAGATTCCTCAGCTCCCTGTAACGATTCCTGCAACGTTTTGATCTCAGCATCCTTAGATGTCTTAATCTGGTCAAGTTCTGCCTTCGCCATCTCAAGGTGTTTCGAAAGGGCGTCGAAAGCAGATTGATCAGGGACCGCATCTAGAGCGGCCTGTAGCTCCACTCGAGAGGCTTTCTCGGTTGCAAGTTGGCCCTCAAGCGAAGAGATGGTAGAACTATGGCTCTGCAATAATTTTGCCACGCTTTCTTCCGCCCTTTTAAGTTCCCCAGCCATGCGAGATACCTCGACGGTATGTGCCTCTCTGGTTGAATCCAGTTGGGCAACAAGCGCCTCGTGCTTTTCAGAAAGCAGAGTATACTTTTCCTCGTTACCAGAAGTGAGCTCGGCCTTCATTTTCTCGATTTCCGTAACATGTTCAGCCCGCTGAGAATCGAGGGCAACCTTATGGGCTTGCTCAAGCCTAGAAGCCGTCTGTGTAAATGTTAGCGACTCGGTTCTTGCGGAGAAAACAGTTGCTACTAACCTCAGCGCTACGTGCCATATCCTCAACAGTTTTTTCAAGATCCGCTTTGATTTTTGCTAGCTGACCTTCCTTGTCCTGCAATAAATCTTGTGAGCAAAAGAACAAATGATGTGTGCACATATGGAACAAACCACCAGTTCCTTATTCAAGGTCTCCAAAACGTTCTGTAGGGCGGCGACTTCTTCCTTCCCTTGCTCCTGTGCAGACTCGATCTCAGCTTCGGATTGCTGCTTAGCTGATTCCAATTTTCGTGAGGTTTCTTGGATCTCCTGTTTTGCAGCATCCAGCTGGGCAGTCAAATCGCTGACTTGTTCCTGGTTTGACTTCGTTAACTGGTCGATCTTGCCCCCCCACTCTTTGTCCTTGTTCTCAACGGTGCTAGAAGCTTCCTTTCTTAGGACTTCAATAGTTGATTCAAACTGCTTTTGCTGAGCTTCATTCTCCTGTATGACAGCTTCAATTTTCTCGGCCGCTTCTTTCTCGGTAGCCTCCAAAGCTTCAGCGCCTTCCAACCTAGCAGCCTCAATCTTCTCTAGCAGGTCCTCCTCCAATGCCCTAGCGGCAGATTTAGCTTCACGAAGTTGGGCAGACAAAATCTCGGAACCCTTTTCCAACTGCTCTCGATGCTCTTGAATAAGCTCCTCGAGTTTGATCTTAGCCTCTTCGGCCAGTGTTTTCTCAGAGTTGACTGCCTCCGCTAATTCCGCTACGTGTTTCTCTTGGAGTTCTTGGATAGCCTTTTGTTCACTAGCCTTGCTTTCGGATGCCACCTTCTCCAATTCTTCTTGCAGGGCATTGACAACATTACCGAGGCCGTCAATTTCCTTCTGGCGAGACTCAAGTACCTCCATGTTCTTTTCGGCGTCACCTTTAGAAACTTCATGCGCATCCTCAATCTGTTTCTTTAGCGTTGCAATCTCTTCAGTAAGCTTCCTAACAAGGTCCCCCGTATCAATTGAGTTCTGGCTGTTGGCTTCCTTCTCGGCTGCAAGAGCAACATTAAGAGCCTCAAGCGCCTTTTGGAGGTCGCCGGTTTCAGTCGCAGCCTTTAATTCGGCGTCCTTAAGAGCCTTCCGCGGAATTAGTTTATAGCTACACATCTTATCAAAAATAGAAATACCTTTTCAGCCAAGGAGGTGTTATTGGATACTTCCTCAGCATGGCGCGCTTCTAGAGACTCAAAGGAAGTTTTCAGAGTATTAATCTGTGCGAGAAGGTCTCCTTCTTTTGTACCGAAGTCAGCCTCAAGAGTCTTGAGTTCTTTTGCATGCCTGGCAATCATCTTGTCATTTGTATCCCTCATCGCTGCCGCAGATTCCTCAGCTAGGGCTGCAAACTTTGCCCCAGCATCCTTACATTGAGCTTGTAGCTTCTCGTTCTGTACGTAGCTTGTTAGCCTCGGATCTGCTATGGTCTAACATATGATAAAACCTTACCGCTTCTTGAATGGTAGTAATCCTTGCTTTGAGGTCCGCCAGTTCGGACTCTAACTGTTCAGTAGCTGTCTTGGCATCGCCATTGGTGGTAGGGTGGCCGCTGGCGTTGGAAACTTGTTGTGAAAGCTCCTTGTTCTTTTCCTCCAAGTCAGACACTTTGACTTTCAACGCTTCCAACTCCTTTGAAGAAGTGGTACTCGATGCACCAATAGACCCACTTGGTCCCGTAGTTCTCGAGCGTAGAGTTGAAGTGCTGGGCCGAGAAGAAAGAGTCGAAGTGCTGGGCCGAGAAGAAAGATTGGAGATTCCAGTGGCTCCCCTTGCAGCCGCAGAGATGGGTCGCCCGGCGGCGGATGGCGGCCTAGGTGAGATAGCATTCTCCCGCGCCGTGGAAGCGGCCGAAGGGCGCCCAGCAGTTGCGGTATTAGATGGCGCAGACATCGAAGGGCGTGACCGATGTGAAGGTGCTGTAGGTGTGGTTGTAGAGGTAGCGGCCCTTCTCACATTGCTAGCAGTACTTGAAGTGCTTCCACCGGAGGACCGGCGATCAGCGGCAGGACTAGTCGAACTGCTTGAACTGGGCGCCGTCCCCTTCTTCTCGGGTGAGCGCGTAGCATTTGCAGCTGGAGGAGCGATTGCCGATGTTCTCCTTAAAATACCGGATGCTGTAGCCATTCTCGAACCAGCAGCTGGAGGGTTGTTGGGAGTACTGCTAATCGATCCAGAAACGGTCCTACGTGTTGCGGTATTGCTAGCCGTGCCGGTGGCTCCATTGATTCCGACAGCAGACCTCTGTGGTGGCTTTGATAAACTTGTGGTCACGGTCCTCCGAGGCGGGGGAACGGAGGCTGGAGCAGCAGAGCTTGATCCAGTCCCAGCAGGACGCCTAGCCGTTCCCGTCACGGTTGGTTTCTTGGCTGCCTCCTTTTGCTCTTCCCGATGGGTCTCCTTAACCGGGTCGGGATCAGCTGAAGACCCCTCACCCATCACAAGAGTAATAGACACGTCCAAGCCCTGAGGGGTTGGAGCTAGTACTTCTTCAGGAGAGTCAGACATATTTGCTATCGAGTAGTGATTAAAGATTTACAAAGATAAAAAGAAATAAAAAGGGAGTTTGAAGGACTATTTGTTCCGAGGAGGGTGGTCGAGGTGAGGGGTGATGCCTTTTGTAGGAAAGCAGCAGCAACGGACTAGCGTGATGAGATAGGAGGGAGAATAGGAGATGTCGAGGATACGATGAGAGAAACGATGAGCGAAACTAATGCAAGTGGCGGTCAGTCAAACAAACGCGTACAAGTCGAGCCACGCCGACAAACGCATTGAGATGGATGGATAGATGGGATGTGGGTTTTGTGTATCCTGGCATGGGCTTGGAACTGCGGGGTGAAAACGAAAAAAAAGAGGGAAGGGGTAGCAAAGCACCAGATAGAACGCAATGAATGATACGGCAGAGCACCGGTAGATGATTTTGTTTAGGGGTGTAAGGGAAGGAGGGGAGGGTGGGCCGGTTATTTTATGATATGCAGAGAAAATAACGATTTAGTAGGGATGGGGCTAACTCACATTGAAATTGCCGGCGACAACGTTGCACGTTATCAACAGAAGGGTTCGTCCCTGACTTCTGATTGGAGATCTCGAAACACACTCTTCCGAAGGCGAGCCCTGGGATAGTATGGATGAGTGTGAGGACGTGTGTGTGTGTACGAGAGAGTCTGTGAGCGTGCCTGAATGAGGAGGAGGGGGAGAAGAGGAGGAGGAGGAGGAGAAGGAGGAGGAGGAAGAAGATAGGAGAAGAAATGGGAAAAGGAGAAGAGAAGTGGAAAGCGAACGGGTGGGACGGGAGAGAGAGATCAAAATTTAATGTAGTTCATCCACCTCTCATCCTTTTTTGTTACCAGTCTCAAGCCAGAGACTCGAGCCATGCCAAAGATCTCTAACTCGACCAGGCTTAGCTCCGCGTCTGTACTGCCCCATGCGGCTATAGAAATCGCGCCAACCCAAAAATTTACAGTTACTACTCGTACTGTCTGATGATACTGCTACTGTTCCGACAAGCAAAGCAGGAGCCTCCCCCGAAACGACGCCATGTTTCCGAGTAAAAACCTCCTCATCACGCACACAAACATCGAGGAGAGAAAGAAAGGAACTGCTATGGTATCGGCTCTCTAACAACACACATACCCAATACCCGATACCCGATATCGAATATATCGACTCCCCTTACCCTCCTCTCTACGGTACCAAGTGAGTCGAACGCAAAGCAAGCGCGCAGTACCGATAACGGTGGTTGCGACACCTCCCTCCGTTATCGAAAGTACGAAATAATCAGAGTCTGTACCACGATGTCCCCATACCCGGCAGGGTGCATGCTCGTCAGAACCTTTCGGTTGTACCTGGTGCGTACGGCAGCAGATCCCCGTCGGAGAAAAAAAAAGTATCAACACATACTCGAGCACTAGTATGATCATAGATGCAGCGTAGTGGTGTAATGTAACGGCATAATTAATTTGCGCCCGCCCCGCGAGTGCCGTATTATATACCATACCATGGGGATGTTCCCATAGTAAAAACAAACTTAAACTAGCCAAGTTAGGGTTCTTTTTTTTTTCAAAAATGAAATGAAAAATGAAAAACTGTAGTAATCATGTGGATGCTAGGAGGAAAGAATGAAGGAAAGGTAAGGAAGATAAGTACAGTATCCCCGCTCCGTTAACCCCAAGCACCGATAAGAATTATGCAATCATTTCCTGAAAACCCGCAAGTCACCGAAACCGCAGACACAAGTCACATGCGCAAAAGCAGAAAAAATGGATGTGTAAAGAAATAGCAGCTTTAGCGAAATCGGAATAGTAAAGACCCTCGGTAGAGGAGAAAGGCTGACCCATGCTTTCAACCTTACCTTCGAAACTTATATTAGCGTTGGTGGGGTGGAGGTGACCTTTTCTTAAGGTCCCCTGTCTCAGCGACCCGAACACCCCCGGTTCCAACACTACCCCTTCTAAGTCTGCCCTCTTCACCTTCCATAGTAGCAAGCTTGCTATCCGGAGAGCTAGTCCTCTTAGGCCCGAGGTTTGCCTCAGTTGCTTGTGTGATATCTGGGGAAGGGGGGTGTTTATCCGCTTCGCTGGTAGCCCACGGAGCTCTCGCATCTTCCATGCTGGGCTCTCTGCCAGGTAATGGGCGGGGAATGGTGCGGGGGGCTGAAGATTCGGCAGGGAAACGACCGACTGTGGATCCAGTTTGATTCACAGTAGAAGCGGGGACGCCCCAGGGCGCTCTGGTGGTGAAATCAGTATTTGAACCAATCGTAGGAGACTGCGTTGGGTTTCTAGCCCAAGGTGCGGCTGTGCTGGTGATAGGATTCTCGAGCGCCCGAGTCCCGAGAGCAGAGGTAGCACTAGATCCAGTTCCTACCCCACTTCCAGTCCCGGCTCCTGGACCACTTGCATGGGGCGCTTGAGTTCCGGTAGTAATAGCCGCGGTATTAGCAGAGCCATCCGGCCTACCCCAACTGAAAATGCTCCCAAACCTGAAGTGCTGAACAACCGGAAACTTCCCCAGAACTTCTGCATTAAACATCTTGATCATTCCCTAGGCCATAACCGTAAGCAAACCCTGTCAAAACATAAATCCTCGGGGGATGCTTACTTTGTTTATTTTGCCCCACCCTCCTTGAACACCAGAGATATCATATAAAATCGGACTATGCTCCCAGAAAGGGCCCTTCTTGACATCGTATATAAAACCAATGGCCCCAAAGTAGAGATTCCTCAAACGTTCCCTCTCGACGACAAGACTCTTGACCACATCTCCGGGCTTCGGCACATCTTCCAACCCTTCGACGCTTGCCAGAACCGTCGAACCCGAGGACGAATCAGTCGGGGGATGGGTAGTCAACTCGGCACTACCAAAGATATACGGGAGGAACGAATGATCATCGAGTCCCCAAACCCCATGAGAGCCCGCGGGCTCAAGGGTGTATGTGGTCACCAACCGTCTAACCAGATGGAGATATGCATCGAGGCACTTGAGAGCCAATCCGAGCTCATCTCTCCCGGCCTGAAACCCACCGAGTACCCAAATCCCGCAGAGAAAGGCTAAGAAAGAAAGCTCGTGTCCGGTACCGTAATCCAGGCGCTGGGAAGATCCGAACGAACCGAGAAGATATGGGAGTAATTCCTGCTTGGCGATGACTTCACCTTTCCCCTTTGGGGAGAGCACTGACGCAGGTAGGTGTTGGTCGAGAAGACTGCTAGGACCCCCGAGAGCGTCCTCGACGAGAGCGTACCAATGACGGTAGGCGGTGTTACCGAACCTTCGCGGGCCCGGGTCCGGTGGAGCTTGGGTCACCAAGGCTTCTAGTTTGTGAATGATCTGGATGATGCCGTCGACCTCGGGGGATACATGAATGGTCGGGGAGGTCAGTGTATAGTTCTGCGGGTTGCGGAGCTCGCCAGTTACTGGGTCCAGTGGAGATGCCGAAGCATTAAGGTGAAGGATGAAATTGGTTATCAGTTTGTAAGCTGGCGAGGTGATAAAATGCGGAACGTCTTCCTGGACATGAATTCTTTTAGCTGGGATAGCGAAGATATGTTTAGCGGGGTCGATCGGATGAAGGTCAGGATTGGAAGCCATGGTGAGAGATGACTGTGGAAATGGGTACAATAAGTTGATGGAAGGATGACGGTATCTATAAGAAGGAGGGGAGATGAGGGTCTGGAGAGTGGAAAACACTAGCTGAGCAAGGAGTTGGATGGATGGATAGTGGCGGTAGTGAAGGGTTATGAACGGGGAGGCGATCTAGAGCGAGGTTGTTTAGGAATTTCGGACACGGGGATCAGGGATCTAA
>Ga0307510_10011481_pt1 | contig 10523 bp, 9 predicted proteins | sample 12_EM_MG_FD_207224 | JGI IMG/M metagenome (GOLD analysis project Ga0307510, IMG submission 207224) | Populus trichocarpa ectomycorrhiza microbial communities from riparian zone in the Pacific Northwest, United States - 12_EM | ecosystem: Host-associated > Plants > Roots > Unclassified | place...
GAGATATGACCGGGTCAAAGGTGAAGTCCATCAAATCAGCATGTTGACTTGGGAAACAAAGGTGAGAATTGTGAGATCTGCTGTTTGATCTAGGACGTAGTTTCCGCTCCCGGTTCCATTGATATTCACAGGAGCAGGAACGGCATCACTCGCTCTAAGCCGTCGGATCGGTGTTCAGTGGGACTGATTGAGCCAGAGTTGGAGCGCCGCTGACATCTGTCGCGAACGAATTCGGGGTTGTATTATGGATGGCGGTTGCTGCTGCTGCTATGGTTTCTGACATACTCACCCCGTCACGCTTGTGCTTCGCCAACAAGCTCGCCAGGAAGCAGGAGTACAACTTTGGTGTGACGCTCATCGATGACACCCTGTGGACCCAATCGTGTTAATGAGGCGTTTGATTACTTGGTACATTCTTGTATCCAGTCCGTGGGGGGTGAATCACAAGCCGTCCGGGCGTAGGGGCTATGGTGGGGCAACGTCAGAGGCCGACCGAATTCGGAGTGTAATAGAAGGTATGAGTCATTTTGAGCATGGACGCCGAGGTAAACGCATCAGATACGAAGTAGGATCTATTGCAGGAGCGGTATTAGCGCTGTCAATTGAAATGTAGCCGGGGTACTCACCATCTAGCACGAAACGTATGTAATCCGTCGATATCATTGAGTCAACAAGATCCATGACGAAAGCCTCGGCACTTTCCAGGCTCCTTTGAGAATTCCAGGGTGACGTTAGTCTTGGTCGATACGGTACAAGTGAGTGAGATCCTTACCCTCGAGGAGAGTCCTCGTCGTAGGGCCTGTAGCTGCGCTAAATGCCTCTTCAAACCCTCAAGGGAACATGTCCAGCCTCACGTAATTCGAGTTGCTAAGAGCGGAGGAAGTGCACATGAACCCGACAAATCAGGAGGTGCAAACGCCGTGACACCTTGGGGTTGCAGCCTTTGCGCTGGTTGATCATCGAACTGATTCTGAAGAGAAAGGTGATTGTATTGCGTAGCATCGGATGTGGTGGAGATGGGATGCTGAGGGAAGATTGATATTGATTGTCATGTCATGTTGTGGTTCCGCTCGATGCTCAGGGTACGGGTGGAGTGCCAATGACCGTACGAGGACGCGGAAAGTGGAAGTTGGTGTTGTTGTTCGCAGAGAGTTGTCAACGCGTGATGATCCTGCCTCTACGGCCATACTTGATGACCCAAATGGTAGATAGTGTTTGGGTGATTCGATGAGATACCAGTGACTGATAAAAAAAGTGGGTGATATAAGAAGGAACAAAGAGGAAATGGGCTGAGGGGGGCTCCTTGAACCACGACCACCACCAGGCGCGATTTTCCCACGGTTGAAACCGGGGCAAGGAGAGGTGCAAACCACAGGTACAAATGCCCCCGCGTAACCCATAGAACAACATATAATAAAGCACCAATGCGTAAAACCAGAAGAGAGTGTCAATTAAACCAGTAATGCAGTAAAAAACACATAAAACATGGAACAGAGATAATAAAACCGTAAATACTAGCAATCCAGAGACCCTTGCCAACCGGAACGACATATGGATGCATAACCAAACCAGACAGCCCATGCAAAATGAGCTTGTCACAACCCTTATAACCCACAAACAGAAAAATACAGGTGAGAAGGAAGGAGCGGCAATCTCTGAACCTAGTGAGCATCACCTAAGGGAGGAAAACGAGAAATGAAATAAGAACAAGATGCCACCGCGTGATCAACCAAAGACTCACCACCAATAAGGACCGCAATGAAAACCAGACAAACAAAGTCACGAAACTTGTGGAGGGAACCTAGGAACCAGCATTGAGGGAAGAAAATGAAATCCAGCACACCATATATAGGTGCAAAGGCGGAAAATAATCATGTAGGGAAAGCCATCTGAGAGAAAATAAGAATGCAAGGAACACAAGCAAACAATGAGAAACTCACCACCAACAAGAAAACCATGATGAAACCCTGGGAACCAGCACTGAGGAAAAAAGAAGGAAACACCAGCATGTGTAGTGAGGTTTTAGTGGGTAGGACTGCATGATGAGCCCGCCCCAACAGGGCGGGAAAATATCATGCTTTGAGTCCCACACTACCCCTAACCCAGGGGTGTGCATAACAGCATTTTTCCCTCACATCTGGACCTCGGTCCGGCTATAGCGCGATAAGTGGGGCTGGTTTATCCTCCTGCCGCTTATCACTTATTTCTGAAGAAATAAAGCGCTCTCAAAAAAAAAAGGAAATGGGCTGAGGGGAAAGAACCGACGGAGAGTTGTTCCTGCCTCCGAGTTGAGAAGGGGATCGTGTTGGTATATCTCTGCATCAAGCCTGGGGTTATTGAATCTTGAGAACTCTGGGCCCAGAGGCTATAGTGGGGTAAGTGAGAAAGGTTGACCGGATTCACTGTCAAATTGAAGAATTAGCGAACCTTGAATACGAGAACCGAGGCAAATCAAGCGAATACAACAATGCGTATTTGGGCATAAGAATGAGCGATTTTAGAGCTGATGAGGGTGAAGCAGCCAAAAGTTGATGTACCACTTGGCGTGAGTCGTATATAACCAGTTGGCGCCACAGAGTTGACAAGGGCTGTAGCGACAGGCTTGACACTTTCTGTGCTGTAATAAAAGGTCAGGTTGACATTAGCCCCGGGAAATGCGGTCACACGACACAACGGAATAAAGTTCTCACCCCCATGAGGAAGGATTTGTCTGCTGCCTCGAAACTGCGCCAGAAACTGAGGGACACGACTCGAAAGACGCACAGGTGACCACAGCAGACCAGGATGATTGTAATCAAGCAGTGCAGAAGTCAATAGAAAACTGTATAATCAATGGCAGAATCTTGACGCAGATCTCGCATGCCCTAACTTACAAACATCAGATATAAATCGCGAAATATAGATAACGGCGGGCAAGGCGGGCATGAGCACCACAACACATTTGGCAATTTATGAAGGGAGGTTGTTGAAACCAAGCGCTGAGCTGTCAGCACATGTCAGCCTTGAACGATACAGAAATTCTAAGCTCATCTAAAGTGCCTGCGCTTTCTCTTGTCGGCCAACATAAAATGGTTGAGTCGCAGATCACGTCATGGAACTAACTTTGTGAAAATTCTTTGGGGTTTCGGAGTTTGGCCCGTGTTGCTGGTAACCCCCGACGAAAATTTTCGCTGTCATCTCAGTTCTTCACTCCCAGCCAGAAATGGGTCTAATCGGATCGAATGTGAACGAATCCAGTCAATTTATATATCAGATTCGATGGGATTAGAAATTTGAGACCGATGTTAGATCCAGATGAATCCCATCAAACGCAAGAGAATCCCATCAAACTGATCTGCTTGGGTTTGATAGCAGTAGATCACAATCGTTTGCATTCTCTTGCATTCTCTTGCATTCGTTCATATTAAATGACATTCATTTTCATTCTTTCTGTAATACTGGTACTACAATATATTTAATTCGATACTATCGAATGGGATCAAATCCCATAGAACTATACGAATCCCATTGAATTACCGTTAAATGCAGTACTGGTGGAGACACTGCCTGCAAATTGAGGAGTGCGCCGCGGGAGGGTTGACGTCGTACTGTGCACAATTGATGGTGATGCACTGTAGCACTTGCCAAAGTCTGGGTCAAAAGAGTTTGTGTAGGGCATGAAGCCGCCGATGGTGTTTGCGTGGACTTGGTTGGGGAAGAGCCATGTATGCAACGGCAGATAGTCGAGTTTGATGGTGGCAGCACTGTTGAGGGAAGAGGAGGTGGTGAGTATACACTGACCAGGAAAGGGGAGGATGAGAGCACGAATACATGTCGCAGCTTGCAAGAAGAGTCTGGGCAGATGTTGGCAATGGCTTAATGGGGGCAAGAGAATGAACTAGGTGCAGGGGCGGTGTGAGAGTGGAATTGGGGAATGAATAGAATGAGATGTGGGTCTTGTACCATGTCTGAATCCATCACATTGACTTGGAATACTTGGTTCCTGTGACCCTTCTGCGAAGAGCAGCACCCATTCTGTGTGGCCATTGCCTGTGGTTAGAAAGTCGACTAAGAAATCGATTTGATGTATGCACCTTTATTCCAGCCTTTCTAGCCCCCTCTTTTTCCTTGTACTCCTAGAAATGTATGTGAAAAGTGTGAGCGTTAAGTTATATATGATAAAATGAGTTAGATGTACCTTGAGGAGATCTTTATTGATACCTGACATGCCGTTGCAATGAGCGAACACGCTGAGGTGCTGCCACAGAAAGTGTGAGTGCAAAGTCAATGCATTGCTGCAAAGGGGCCCGGACAAGGGCGAACATGAGCCAGATGGGCCGATGCAAGAGTTGTTGCGCAAGGACGTCCCATCCACTTGGGTGGGAGCAGCCCTTTGGGATCGAGGATGGCCAGCTGGAGAGCGAATCACTGAGTCAAAAGGGCCTGTTGAGGCCAAGAAGGACAACGTGGCGGGCATTGATGCCTGCAACAAACAAGCAAAGCCTGGCCACATCAGAACCAGTCAGAAAGTGGCACCATCCATGAGGGAACAGCCACGCACCTGTTAGGCATCCATCAATGTCCAAATCTATCGTCCTGGGCTCTTGATGTAAAGAAACCCATTCATTTTCGTCTTGAGGCCCATAGAAAGGGCACTGTGTTGTCTTGGAGAGATACAAAAGTGTTTTATCTACATACCAAGAGCATGAGCTCCTCATTGTCGTTGTCGCATGCGATGCCTATGTGGACCTTCGCAGTTTTTCGTGGTGTTGTTGTGCATCGCATCAGCGTTGAGGTTCTGTGTGAGAGCCAGGACAATGTTTGTGGCTGTCAGGAGGCTTGGGTGCGTGGCGATCAATGTGGGGGATGTGAGCAGGTGAAAGGGGGTCATGGGTGAAGGAGGCATCACTAAATCATCAGGTTTCTCGCAAGGCGTTGCAAGTTAATATCCATAGGTGTGAGTTGATATGCGTGACATGAGTTATTTGCCATCTTGTATCGGCGCCGCGATGCCTCAAAATCCTATGTCAATTTGGCAAGCGATTTAGTTTACTACAAGCAGATACAGATTCATGAGCTGGAGCGACCTGACATTCATCCCATGAGTATGCTGCGAAGTGACATTCGAAGTTTAAGAATAATATCATCTGATTTTGAAAGCATGAGACCCGCAACAGCTGTTGGTGAGCCTGTGAGGTCTTTTCGATCCTATAATGAGGTTGCAATCTCTCATCACGCTTGTATTGTCCTCATCAGATCTTTTCCAGATTGTTATTGCATTGAATTGATTTACAACATAAAAATAAAGCTATTCAACTGGAAGTAATATAAACATATTGGACTGGTTACACATGAGCACATCCTGCATGGGCCTCCTGGCCCTGGGGTCTCTCTTGGGATCACTCCATTGCGTGCCTGAAACTTCTCCACCAGGATCATGGTGGGAATGAGTTACTGTAAGGGTTACAAGCATTAAGATATCAATCCAGGTATAGATGAAAACAAAATGTACCTGGTCCACCACTGATGTCGCGAGCGGTACTTGCGCCCCCCAGTCTTAGCAACAAACCTGTAACTCCAAGACCACGTGACCATGGGAACATATCACATGACCCTACACGTGACTCATCACGTGACCCCTCCGCCACTCATACATCATGTGACTTATCAGCACATGACCCTGGGAACCTATGACCCCGTGACCCTGGGAAGATAACACATGACCTATCAAGGAACTGGTCATCAACAATATCACATGACAAGACGCGCTTTGGACACGCGTCTAACCTGTTGATCAACACGTGGCAGATCGTGGGAACAATCAACAAGACGCATCCACTAAACAATCAACGAACACGCGACGCAACTCGATCAATGAAGACGCGACTCATTAGGGCTAGACCCTAATCGAGATGTATAATGTAATCCACAGTTACTGTGCATCGACTGCGCAGTCCCCTGTTACCTGTAATTGTACCTACCCTAAACTGCGCACAGACCACCCTGTATTAGTATATAAGACCTACGAATTTAGGTGAACAGTCCTTAGACTGTTCTCTTGTCAATCCCCACACTGGAGCCTTTCAAAGCTCCCTCCTCGTTAGCAGCAACCTGCCCCTCATCTTTGACAGTCTACCTGCTCCCGCCTCTTCTTGTCTTCTGTCTCTTCCTTCTCAACGTCTCCTTGCTGCTCCTTTGGATCAGTCACCTTCAACTCCGCGCCGTCGTCAAGTCTCACTACCCATAAAGTAGTGAGTTCCCGACATTAGAACAGTCTCTTAAAGTTGAAGCTGACTGTTTGGAAGTGTCCTCCCCTTCCATCTCCGTCACCTCTTGGTCTGACTTGAACGCCGTCTACCAGGAGAACTCCGCCGCCGCCCTTGAGGTCGTCAACAATGTCCTCAACAGTCCCCACAACACTTGGAATTATCCAAGTCCCGGAAGCCCCTGTCTCCAGTACCCCCCCAGTTCCACATCGTCCCCTGTCGTCCCCTGGTCGCCCACCATTGCTTCCAGCCCTGAGTTTATTGTCCCCGGCTTCCCCTTCCTCGAACCCACTGGCCCTGGCCCCTACCACGTATACATCCCACAGTCCCCACAATACTCCACCTTGTCTGCTAGCGCTGGCATCACCCTTGTCAACCCAGACACCCTCGAACCCACCCCCATTGATATCGACCCCTACGTGGTCTGCTTGCCATCACCACCTACTCCCAAGCCCACTGAGGAAGCACTTCGCGGCGCTGCTGAGTTTGACCTCAAACAACTCGGAGAAGAAACCGCTGCCCACGTCGTCCGCCTCGCCCAAGCAGAGCTTGACGCCCTCCTTCCCCTGCTCAACCAAGACAGTTGGAGCCACTTTCAGCTCACAGGTGACTTGGTCAACCACGTCTCACTCGAGGACATTCCCCTTGAGAACATCCCCCCGCCCATCGCCACTGCACCCGTCACCACCGTCGCTTCCCCCGCCCTGCCGTCGCCCGCTCCTTTCCCTGTCCTGGTATTTTACCTGACAGTTGATGTCAGCCCTTTCGAGTACCTCTTCGCCGCCCCACCTTGCCTCCCTGCCAACGGCCACCCTCACCAGTACACGGTCCACTACGAGCAGGGTCATCACATTTGGTTTTCATCTGAGGAACTCATCAACAGCCAATTCCTCAACCACATCCCCTGGGCCCAAGACCTCGACACCAATGCACCCCCATACTTCGTCACTCCCTTCCGCGCCGACGCCCATCACTCCATCCATGTCCACTCCGACGGCGCCCTTCCCCCGGTCCACATCTGTGCCAAAGTAGGCAAGCACCTGTGGTCCCCCAATTTCCCCTTCAGTTATATCAAGACCACCTTTCTGGACTCGATTAAGTTTGTTTTCTCTTGCTTCCCTCCCCTTTGGCTCGCTCACTTTGAAGGAGCCCTTGTCCCCCTTGTTGCCTACGACTTTTTAGACGGTCGTACCGCCATCCTTTGCGGCCACTTACATTTCACAGAGCAAGGGATTCTTTTTGTTAACTGAAGCACACGTATTACAGACTTGCTTCATACGGACCCCCAATTTTCTTGTTTCGTACCCACTCCTCGTGTCCCCGCTAAACCTTTCGATTTTATAACACCCCCCTCTGAGAACCCTTTGTAATAATTTACTTTAAGTAAGTTACAAAGGACTTGTATTTGGTGTTAATAAATCAAAAGGTTTTAACTTGCTCTCTTTTTCGTTTGTCTTAAGTGGCAAATTTTCGTGAGGAAATCTTAAGACAAACATACCCAAGAATCGCCAATCTCCAGGAACAAGTCCAACTTATGTATTGGAGCAAACACCACTTGGTTCCTCAAGATCTCTTGGACATCCTTCCCTTTGGTCGTCTCTTCAGCGCTCAACGTTTTTATCATTATATTGATTACCAACTTGTTGACATCCTTAACGCCGCAAGACGTTGCACTGCATATTGGCAACTCTCTGGCGCTCATAACTTCGACCAATCCCCAGCCACTCAGATCTCTTTGTTCTATGACGAAACCTTCTTCTGGCACTACTTCGTCCTGTCACACAGGCCGGAAATTATCACACAGATCCAAGCCGGACATAGAATCAGATTTCTATCTAGATTTTACGTGTCAGAAACCAAAGTTGAAGTGGAATTTAACGAAATTCGACTCCAGACAAACCCAAGCGGAGAATTCACTTCAACTCACTTATACCAATTCGTCTACAGCGACGAGCGCATCCTCACATATCGGTGGAACAACCGCACCTGGACTACAGACCTCCTTACCCCCCATACTAGTCTCATCGATCCCCCTTCCAGTTTTACCCGCCCCATCACCCAGCCCAATACCCAGGGAAGAGACACCGAATACCTGGAACGTTTCCAGCGTATCCTCTTGGAACCAGATCTTCTCTCGCTTGATTCATCCTATCACAACAGCGTGGACAGTACATTACCCCCCACTCTGGTTGGTACCCCTCAATCCAGTCCCCCAAGCACACCTGAGTCGGTATATCGGCGTGCCCGAGAGATCACCTTTTCGAACGACAACCCGGATCTTTGTTTCTGCGGAATCGACCTTTGTCGTTGCGATAGCCGTCACCCCGGAACTCCCCCCACCCCACTTGGAATCCACCTCTGGGACCCCCGATTCTTCAGAGCAGGACCTATAGAAGGTCTCCATTACAACCGGCAACCTGGCCAGTCCACATAACCGGAGAAATCACTCAGCCCCAGCCCAGGAACGAGGACACTTCATACCCTCTAACGAAAGAGGAAGACCAAGACTCCATCGTACCCAGAATTTCATCAAACGACGACCCCAGCACGTTCCATCACCCCAAGTTTATAGAGAACCAACCCCACCCCCAAATCTTTTCACGGTACCAGTAACACATCACATCCAAGAAGTCCTACAGGGACCATATAACGTGTTACCAAGAAACGAACAACCACTGCCCCCTACTCCCCATAGTCAACGCACTGACATCTCAGGAAATTCAGATCTAGTCGGAGCCACATCCCAGATCTATCTACCAGAAGTTATTTACCTCGGCGTCACTGCTCCTACAAGAAATCGCACAGAGCTCCACATCTTCAAACAACATTGTTTGTTCCTCTTACAGAATCGTACTGAGAAACATATTAGCCACCCCTTGACAGAGTTACAGACTATCACTCCGCATATCGGGGCCTTTAATAAATTCTTTTGGAAATACCATACTTCAATCACAATCAACGGTATTCTAGAAGATTATAGAGGCATTACCCATCATAGTGATACTAGAACTCCTTGTCTGGTTAAAGTGTGTACGATTTTCTACAGTTGGGATAACCCCAGTTACACAGTCACCCTTGCATGAGCTCTTGGGAAAACGTCCTTGATAACTTCCCACCCGAACTCCAACTAGAACTTACAGAAGAAGAACAGGCGTACATCCCAGTCTACGCCACTGAAGCCTTTGCCGCAGATTATAAAGAGACTAGGTGTCTCTTTGCCCGTTTCCTTACACCAGGAATTTGGTGTGAAGGAGTAGAAACTCCCTGGAAATACACAGCGAATAACGAAGCACTCGTTACACGCAAATTCCGCTTCCTTATCCTCCACCTCGACGAGGTCGACGATTTTGACTTCATACAACGCACTGCTACCTTTAACAGTAAACAAATCAAGTGGGATACCCTATATTCCGAGTGGAAATACCTCAACAACCGGAAAGTACATTTCCAAAGCCCTAGTACTTCTGAAGCAGAAGAAACCCAACCTCGGATCCCTGAAGAAATCAAGAAAGCCGATAGCTTTATCACAGCAGGATCTGATCACGACTCGGACTCCGACAAAGAATCCACCCACAGTAAATCATCCACAGACGAGGACACACTCAACGTTAGCAACTTATTACAAGAAGCTGAAACAAGGATCGTTGCTACCCTCCAGAAACTCACCAGTCGCCCTAGTACCCCAAGTCCCCAAGGAACCCCATCCCGTCCAACAAGTACGCTTCCTGGAAGCTCCAAACTTTCAATACCAGAAGAAAGTTCATTTCCTACTCCACCCGTGTCCAAAGGCAAAGCAAAGGAAGAACCTTTACCCCAGACCCTTGCCAGCTCTTCGAGATCCTCGCAAGCCACTCCAGTACCTGCCACAGCCCAGCCAGAGACACCACCTGTACCGAAAGGAAACCCCAAGGGAATACCACCGCAGATCCCTCCTCACAGGCCACGTTTGGGAAGAACAGGCCCACCACAGAGACCACCTAGTCCCCCAGCACCACCCCCACCCCCAGTTATCATGGCAGGAAACGTTGTGACTCCCAAACTCTTGGGAAGTACCCCTGATCCCTATGATGGGAACCCAACAAAGGCCCAAGCCTTTTGGAACACCCTGGCCAACTATTATACAATGAACGACGCAGTCTACAATACTGACAACAAGAAAGTACCAGCAGCATTGACCAATTTCAAAGCTGGTACTTGTGGAGGAGATTGGGCCAGCAACCGCATCGCTGATGCTTTGGCGGCCAATCCAACCAATTATGGAACATGGGCCCAATTCCA
>Ga0307510_10011482_pt1 | contig 10523 bp, 14 predicted proteins | sample 12_EM_MG_FD_207224 | JGI IMG/M metagenome (GOLD analysis project Ga0307510, IMG submission 207224) | Populus trichocarpa ectomycorrhiza microbial communities from riparian zone in the Pacific Northwest, United States - 12_EM | ecosystem: Host-associated > Plants > Roots > Unclassified | place...
TCGTAGGCCGGATCCTCGTAGGATTCGGGCTCTGCGGCAGGGGAAGCGGCTACGACAAAACGACGTGAAGTACGACAAGTTCAGGGATTCGAACACGGCGCGTACCCGCACTCATCCTAAGACGAGAGATCCCAACAACAATCAAAAAAGGAACTGGACTCCGACTTGCGCAATTCTTCCCTTGGAGTTGAAGTCGTGACAAAAAACAGTCGAGCACTACGACAATTGTGGCGAAGAGACAGGTGGCTGGCTGCTGAGCAAGCTCTCTGTCAAGCTCTCTGTCCTGTCTGGTCTGACTCTTGACCTCGACCTTTATTTGGCTATATTTACGCCCGTCCAGCGCCCAGCTGGGCACTCACTCACTTCGCCTGTTTACTCCCGTTCCACACGCCGTGTTTCCAGACATTCTCTTCGCCTCTCGCACTCGCGCATCGTCGTCTCAATGCTTCTCGTACATTGCTTCCCCCTTTTCTTCAGGACTTTCTTGCTATTCTCTCTCACTCTGATCTACGGCCCCGTTGGAGTGAGCGACCGCAATGCGTGCGCGTATGGGGTACACAAATTGCGACAAAATTCCTCATTTTTTTTCCTTGTGTCCTCGGAGCAAGTACAGTACAAGTAGAGAGTAGGTACAATGGGGCAACACGTACGTTTGACCCTCAATATACGCCTGCCATCGCTTTTCATCTCCCCGCGTGAACCCTTCATTCCTATTGAGTCGTTCGACACCTTTATCGCCTCGCGACCACTTCATTTTCGTGATGCGACTGAGTCGGCCGTGATTGTACCAGGTGCCATGCTCGGCAACGCGGAGTAAGTGTGCAAGGCCCTCTTTTCCTTCCTGCGCTGCCACATGCAACTGTCTTTGTCCTTGGCCTTCACGTCCGCACCATTCTCGACAAGTAAGGACGTGAGATCCACACTTCCCACCTGCACCTCCCAATCCAATGGAGTCAACTTGTCGTAATCCTTAGTTGCCACGTCCACACTATGATTCGGAGTGGGCTTCTCTGGCGCGAGACTGCCTCGTTATCATGTCTTCCTCGGTTCGAGTGAGCGCACATTCTCACAAGGTGGAATCACTATTCATAGCAGTTGTCTTGAGGGGTATGTCGTTGAGGCTTTGCAGTACGTAGTGTGCAATTCGACATGAACCTTCTGTTTCAAGAGCCAGCGCCGTCATCGTTTTTAGAACCTAGTGAATGTGAGGATGAGTGTCGAAAAGGTATGCAAAAGGGGGCCAGAGAGGGGCCAGAGATAGAGGACGCTGCCTGGGACGGGTTAGTCATCGACGAAGAGCATGGGGTAATGTCGATGATGGGCTATTCCGAATAATTCTTCTTTGTTACCCAACATACAGTCAAAATAGTTACTAGAATCAAAAAATTCGGAACTTGAAGTCTTGAACACAATTCAGAGCCACCACATACAGAATAGCCATGGGCACCTGACGTCGAATTCGCTGGCGTGGCTGAGGGTATCAGCGCTGCCGCAAAATCCGACGCGTTCGGGCCAGGCTCAGGGCCCATGGCAAGGCGAGGCACAGGCGCCACAGGCTACTGCGAAATGGGGAGTGAAGGCCTCAGGTGGCGCTGCTACCGAGGGGTGACCCCGGTGAGCACTGACCCGAAGCGCTTCGCAAGAAGGCAAGCGCGAACTCGATGCACTCAGCCTGCTGCCGCGCTGTGGGGGTACTGGGAGCCGATAGAGGGGGGCTGGCCGCTTTGAACGTCACAGCGCCTGGGGACCTGGGCAAGAAGCACATTGGCTCGTCCGGCTAATCGAGGGCGGACAACCTGCGGAGGAAAACCGAAGATTTGCTCTTGAAAAGTGACCGCGGGCGATGTCGCCGGCCAACGAGTATCAGTCAGGTGGAAAGCCGCGGCCCAGGCTGGGCTAAGTCAGCGCCAGGCCCGTGATAGACGACTTTGGCCCGGCGGTCATTCTACATAGCCAAAGCCTGGGCCAAGCCAAAGCCAGGTCAAGCCGGGCAGGAATAGCACTGGATTGTCATGATAAGTGACAAGCCACTTCGTAGTAGTACAAGTCCATTGGAGACGTGGGCTCCACAGAGTGGTTGGTATTGCGAATAGAACCGAAGTGGACGAATGAGGAATCTGATGCTAGAAACCCTGACTCTTCCTCTGAACTAGAGCGACTCCATCGTCGTCCGAGTCCACGCAAGAAATGCCGAGTCGGTTGAGAGGAATACGACACAGTGCATGAATTCTCCTCAAACCGAACTGGATCCATGAAGAAAAGACAAGAGAGAGAGTGAGCGTCCTGGGATTGCGATTTCAGGTGAGGTGCTTTATGCCATGATGGCGTAATTTACAATTAGCGATATCCCGTGGAAGCACTTCAAACTCCGACTAATGTCCCAGGCGCGATCTCCGGATCCAAGTGCACTCGGAACCAGTTGCAGTACACGTACACAGAAAGGCTGAGGGATGCGCGCGATGCGCTCCCACCGATACGCAGCACCACTTGCGCTGCATATATCTGCGTATATGTCGCTCTTTCTGTCAACATCATCGTTCATATGAAATGAGGCGCTCGCTCACAAAAACAAAAGTAAGGTGAGAAGAGGTGATGCACCTGGCCCAGCAAAGCTTATTCGTTTCAAGTTCGCGCGTGGCGTTCTAGTTTACATGGTCCTCTCCTACATTAATATTGATCATTGGATCTTCGAATAGCACACCTAAGGTACCTTACAGTACTCTGCATTTTCTTGATCTCTTATTCGAGTATTTAATCCCCATACAATCATGTACTTCCTTGTCAGAATGCACTTTTCTCCGCTCTGTCTGACATCTCTATAAGCTATAAGCTGGTCGTACTCGGAACCTCGACGCATTCTCTCTCCTCGCCCCTCGTCATCTCACTCTGTCATTGACTCATCGTCTCGTTCTAGGGATGACTGACACCTTCACCCTCGCTCACCAACTACGCTGTTCAACAACAAGGCATGCCAGTGGTAATTCGACTCTGACCTCGTGCCGGACCATTCAAGCAATCACCGTGCGTACAGCGTACATTGGGCGGATATGTAAAAGACATCGATGAGGCGGTGCAACTGACCTTCACCATAACCCCCGCGCACGTCCCACTCTCACTATCATTCCAAGCAGCCAACAAATCCCCCTCCTAAAAATTTCATTTCTTTCCTTCTTGTGATATGGCTCACCAATCCGAATCCGCTCACTTTCAAGCCCTTTTTGAGCATGCCTTGCAGGCTTATGAAGAAAAGGCGGGCGTCTCTTTGACACAACATCCCCTCGCCATCAAACTTCAGACTTGCGACTCAGTCGAGGCCATTACTGGCATTTTGCAATATCAAGCACATGCATTCAGAGATTTGCAAGGAAGCGACAAACTCATGAAGTCCCTTAAGACGACTGTATCAATTTTATCCAAACTTTCATCCGCTGCCTCCCTTGCCGATGCCTTTGGTCTGGTACGTTAGAAGGGGCTCATGTCATGTCTCACATCACTTTTCATTTACAGACATTCCCGCCTGCAAAGGCGATACAGGCTTGTCTCGCTATCCTACTTGACGTACGTGCCGTTCCCCGGTATGTATGTAGATGACCTGGTGACGTCTGTGTGATTCAGTCGGCCAAGGGCATAATATCCAACTGCGATGCACTCGTCAACTTGCTCGAATCGATCGAACACTTCCTAAACCGGCTCAATATCTATACACGAATCCCTTCTATGCCTGCAATGGACGAGATAGTGGTCAAGATTCTGGTGGAGCTCATCTCCACGCTCGCTCTGGTGACAGGAGAACTCAGGCAGCGACGATCATGTGAGTCCGTTCTCGGCGACGCTTTACTTTTCTCAGCAACACGCAGTCAGATTTGTGAAGAAATTTTGCAAGGAAAAGGACATCGAGGCTGTCCTGGACAGGCTTGACCGACTGACGCAAGGTGAGGTCCGGACTACTGCAGCCCAAACGCTCGCTATTGTCCACGGACTGGTCCAGAATATGAGGGAGTTCATGGATGGTGAGCAATGCACTCGGATTGTGATCTGCCGTATTGAACACCCTCCTCTCTAGACGAGAAAGCATCCATAGACGGTGTCCGCTCAGAGCTTAGTACGTTTTGTTGGCGACAATGGGCCAGTTCCGTGTTTAACTGAGTGCTAGGGATCCTACATCAAATGGCGAGCGACATGAACAAATTGAAGCGTAGGTTATCTCCTGACGTTCACGTTACTGGCTGAAGGCACTGAGGTTGCATGGCAGGTGACCAGTTGCTAAGGAACATCCGAAGTTGGCTCTCTCCCCCTGATCCATGGAAGAGTTACAACAACGGCCGCAGATCGCGGCACAGTGAGACTGGGACGTGGTTCCTCAACAGCAGCACGTTCTCGGAATGGAAAGCATCTGGACCGAGTTCGCTACTCTGGATCCACGCGAAACGTCAGTTTGCCGCACATCGCTTGCTCCTTCTCAAAAGTGATGGGTTTTTCCTTTCATAGCGGGCGCTGGCAAGAGTATCCTTTGGTTTGTTGACCCTTCTGTGTTCTCGTCTCAATAACTTATGCTGTTTACCAGTTCCACAATCATCGAGGAGATCGAAGCTATCCAAATGTCTGGGCTGGCGTCGCTCGCCATGTTCTACTACGATTTTAGAGAGGATGAAAAGAAGGACCTTCGTGGGTTGCTCTCATCGATGCTATTCCAGCTCTGCGATCAATCCGATTCCTACTATACAATCCTTTCCACATTTTATTCGACACACCGCGATGGTGCCCGAAGTCCTAGCGACGACGAACTTATCCGATGTCTAAAAGACTTATTGGGTCTCCCAGGACAAGCTCCGATTTATCTCATCATAGACGCCTTGGACGAATGTCCGAACACTTCTCTGCCATCTCAACGCGGCCAGGTCTTATTACTCCTGGAGGACCTCGTCGACTCAAAACTCCCAAACCTCCGCATCTGCGTCACCAGCCGACCCGAGGCCGATATCAAACCTATTCTTGAGCCCTTAACTTTCCGTTCAGTTGCTTTACATGACGAGGCCGGACAGAAGGAAGACATTGAGAACTACATCAAGTCGATCGTAAACACGGACAGAAGGATGCGAAGATGGACATCGGTGCACAAGCAACTTGTGATTGATGTTCTGACAGAAAGGGCTGACGGGATGTAAGGGATGTATACTGGATTTCTTCACGACACTCATTCACACCTCGTAGGTTCCGATGGGTGCATTGCCAGCTGGAGAACCTTGCTAGGTGCCTCCCGGGGAGTATCCAGCATGCTCTAGATGAATTACCTTCGACACTCGACGCGACGTATGAGCGCACGTTGGAGGAGATCGACGGCACAAACTGGGAATTTGCGCGACGGCTCCTGCATTGCGTCGCAGTGGTTTCCCGGCCGCTCCGAGTCGAGGAACTGGCGGAGTTCCTCGCATTTGATTTCAATGTGGGACAGATTCCGAAATATCGCGAGGATTGGCGCCTCGAGGATCCAGTAGATGCGGTGCTGTCAACATGCTCCACATTGCTTTCCCTTGTCAACGACGAAGATTCCCAAGTAATACAATTTTCACATTTCTCGGTCAAGGAGTTCTTGACCTCTGCCCGCTTTACCGAAAAGCGCACCACGATTTCCAACCGCTACCAAGTTTCCATGACACTCGCTCATACCCTCGTTGCCAAAGCGTTTCTTGGTATTCTATTACACCTGGACAAAGACGTCATCAGAGACACCCTTCTGAAATTTCCTCTGGCTGAATATGCTGCAGAACACTGGTTCGAGCATGCCCGGTTTGAGGGTGTGTCACAAAATGCGGAAGAAGGAATATCACAGATGTTTGACCGGAGAAAACCACATCTTGCGGTTTGGCTCTGGATATGCGACCCAACTATTCCCTGGTGGAAGCGAAACAAAAGGGAAAATGCACCGTTGACACCCCATGGAACGCCGTTACACTACGCTGTGTTTTGCGGCCTATACGACGTTGTGAAAGTCCTCGCCACTGAGCATCCACAGGACGTGAATTCTTGTATCCTCAGTGGCGGGGAAACACCTTTACATCTAGCTTCACAAGCGGGTTATATAAATCTGACCCGGCTCCTCATCGAGCACGGTGCCGACGCGGCAGCCCAGAGCAAGGACGGGACGACTCCGCTACATCGGGCGTCCGAACGGGGTGATGTGGATCTGGCCCGGCTCCTCATCGAGCACGGCGCCGACGCGGCAGCCAAGAACACGGACGGGACGACTCTGCTGGATCGGGCGTCCGAACGGGGTGATGTGGATCTGGCCCGGGTCCTCATCGAGCACGGCGCCGACGCGGCAGCCCGGAACGAGGACGGGACGACTCCGCTGCATCGGGCGTCCTTACGGGGTGATGTGGATCTGGCCTGGCTCCTCATCGAGCACGGCGCCGATGCGGCAGCCCGGAGCTGGGACGGGACGACTCCGCTGCATCGGGCGTCCTTACGGGGTGATGTGGATCTGGCCCGGCTCCTCATCAAGCACGGCGCCGACACAGCAGCCCGGAACGAGTACGGGACGACTCCGCTGCATCGGGCGTCCGAACGGGGTCATGTGGATGTGGCCCGGCTCCTCATCGAGCACGGCGCCGACGCGGCAGCCCGGAACGAGGACGGGACGACTCCGCTGCATCGGGCGTCCGAAGAGGGTCATGTGGATGTGGCCCGGCTCCTTATCGAGCACGGCGCCGACGCGGCAGCCCGGAACGAGGACGGGACGACTCCGCTGCATCGGGCGTCCGAACGGGGTCATGTGGGTCTGGCCTGGCTCCTCATCGAGCACGGCGCCGACGCCGCAGCTCAGGACGAGGATGGGACGACTTCGCTGGATCGGGCGTCCGAACGGGGTGATGTGGATCTGGCCCGGCTCCTCATCAAGCACGGCGCCGACGCCGCAGCCCAGAGCCGGGACGGGACGACTCCGCTGGATCGGGCGTCCGAACGGGGTGATGTGGATCTGGTCCGGCTCCTCATCGAGCACGGCGCCGACGCGGCAGCCCAGAGCCGGGACGGGACGACTCCGCTGCATCGGGCGTCCGAACGGGGTCATGCGGATCTGGCCCTGCTCCTCATCGAGCACGGCGCCGACACGGCAACCCAGAGCCGGGACGGGACGAGTCCACTGCATCGGGCGTCCGAACGGGGTCATGCGGATCTGGCCCTGCTCCTCATCGAGCACGGCGCCGACGCGGCAGCCCGGAGCCGGGACGGGACGACTCCGCTGCATCGGGCATCCGAACGGGGTCATGTGGATCTGACCCGGCTCCTCATCGAGCACGGTGCCGACGCGGCAGTCCGGAACGAGGACGGGACGACTCCGCTGCATCGGGCGTCCGAAGAGGGTCATGTGGATGTGGCCCGGCTCCTCATCGAGCACGGCGCCGACGCGGCAGCTCAGGGCAAGGACGGGACGACTCCGCTGCATCGGGCGTCCTTACTGGGTCATGTGGATGTGGCCCGGCTCCTCATCGAGCACGGCGCCGATGCGGCAGCCCGGAACGAGTACGGGACGACTCCGCTGGATTGGGCGTCCAAATGGGGTCATGTGGATCTGGCCCGGCTCCTCATCGAGCACGGCGCCGACGCAGCAGCCCCTATGCACGGATTTACCAGCTAAATCAATCAACAGACTCTTTTGATTGGGTTTGAACACACAATCTGGTAAGTCGAGCATTGCATTGACCACTAATCGCATTGACCATTAATCTACTGGGTCCCCCCTTCATATGCCAATGTCCACTTGAATCTACTACTTATAGCTTATGCCATGAATATCAAAAATTGGACGCAAATCCATCCAAGTTGGCATGTGGCATGGCTGGAAGTAGGGTGACATGGGCAGGTAGATTTACTCTTTGAACATTCTCCGATCGGCGATCGAGCTTGACTCACCGACATGTGCATATGTGGAGTGCGAGTATTTACTATCAACTGGACCTTCTTTGAATGTGTCTTTTCATCTCTTCAGATATTACAGTGTCGATTTACCTCAGGGACAATGAGCGGACTTAAATGCGTGAGCCAGTTACCGTGAGTTTTTCTTTTTTCGAAGTATTACAGAGCTTGAAGGGGAACCGTATCAGCGATATGCTCGATGAGTAAGTGTACGAGATGCATACTTTCCTCCTGTACGGCCCAATGCAATGGAGTCGAGTCGACTTGTTCAAGTTGGTGCCTTGGCTTTCACGTCCGCGCTACGTTCGATGAGAAAGCGTGCGAGGTCCGCACTTCCCATCTGCACTGCCAAATGCAGCGGAGTCGACCTGTCGTAGCCCCTTACAGGTAGACAACATGTGTTTTCCGAATTATCGGTCACGCTGTGTCATAGATGGTTGCGAGTGGTCGATCAATGAGGTGTGACAGTCGCGCGGGAGGTGGCACCACGAAGAGGGAGAGGAAGACAAACCATGAACTATATGTCTCGGTAATTCGAATGCTGTGTAGTACTGTAACATAATGTACAAAACCCAACTGAAAATTAATCAATATTACAGCGCTCAAGCCAACGCAATCAACAGTCTCTCCATCTTCCGCTCGGCGCAACTTGCATATCGTTCCTGCGTGGTGTGAGAACATCGATCGGCATCGATAACACCATGTGCTTACCCCGAACAGCACAGTATGGTTCAGATAATGGAACACGTCGTACAGATCTCTCCGTAGCTCGTATTGCCCTACGGGTTCCGTTTTTGGCATATGTTGGTGGTACGCGTCGAAAAACGACTTGGGCATTCCTTCGAACAAACGAGGTGCAATAAGGCTTATGGAATTTCAGCAAACCTGAAGGAACCCAATGGATGCTTCTGAGACACCTACTCTGCTTCGTTGTGGCCATAGACGCACGACGCGTCAAACATAACAGGCTCGCCAGTAGCCACATCGGTTCCAGCGTTTCCACTCTGTACCATCATCATCAGTAGGAAGATCTCCACGCGTGCCAGGGTGACATACCCATAATCCACCGTGCAACAACACAGGCTTGATCCGAAGTGGCCGAAGGAGAGCGGGGATAACCCTTTCTCGATACGATGAGCCCGCAATTCACAGGAGCACGAAAAACCCAGAGAGAGAGAGAGACCTGCCTCGCTCTGACATCTTGGCCCTTCCGACACAGATCGGAGAACCCGCCTCTGGCCTCCAACGTGGCCAGCAGATCCGCAATGAGCGCGTCGACGTACTTCTCCCACGTCTTGTACCAGCCGTTGCGCAGCCGCGTCGCGCCGCCGTAATAAGGCACGACCTCGGACCCGAACCCCTTCGGGCTCGCGTAGTTGTGCACCTCGGTCGCCAGTCGCCTGCCCAGGATCGCCCCCGAGTGTTCCGTCAGGGAGGACATGTCCTTGTACTCCGTGATGAAGAACGGACTTGCGCCCCTGCTGCCACTGGCACTGCTACCGTCGGTCTCCCGCCCGTTCTCGTCTGCGAATCCAAAGGCGAGCAGTTTGGGCACCAGGCCGGGGGCGGCCAGGTTCAGCGCTTTGAGCGACTCGGCTTCGGTCGTGTAGGCTCCTCTGTCGCTCGGCGTCCCGGTCTTGACGTAATATACTTTTCCCGACGATGAGAACACTTGCGGTAGCACGCCTCTGAATTGGGCGCCTGGCTCGATGCGAGACAATCGCCTGAGGATGTGTGGTGGGATGGATGGACCGACCATTGGGGGCGAACCTTCGAAACGGGGTCGGAGGTTTTGAAGAAAAGTTGAGGCGTCGAAAGGTGGATATTGGGCGATTGTCTCAAACGTGCTCTCTTATCAGGTCGGCCCATCGTAAATGCGCTAGCCCATACTGGCGATACGATAGACAGAAGAGAGGTATGGCCGCTGCGTATGGCTTGCTTGCCATTGTGCTGAATATGGTCATGGATGACTTCCGCGTATCCAAGGGAGGAGAGTCGATTGTCTCTTCCTTTTTCGTATCCAGGCACCGATCAGGTTGGTGGCCCACCGTATCCTTTGTACTCTTTCAGTCTTGCAAAGAGGCACGTATAATTTTCCAAGTTCTACGTGCTCTCACTTCCCTTGTATTATGGGTCATCGGCGCTCGCCTGAAGCGTCACATGTCGCGTAATTTGACGACCACGTTCTAGACGCACTGCAAGTCTGGTGACAGGGACATGGATACCCCGTACTTCCGACAACTTTAGAACGGCCAAAGTCAATCAGCTTCGCATTTGATGGTACCTCTGGCACAATCACCACAACGTGTGGTGGCCAGACCGGTTCACCGGTAGCACAATCTTTCATGTTGCATCCATCACCTGCCGTTCGATACAGCGTCCACAACAAGTCGATTACCCCAGCACGCGCAGCAACGCCTCCATCTTCCGTTGAGCACTGCTCGCATATCCTCCCTGCACATCACAAGACCATCGGCATCGGTCGCATACATCAAGCATTCCTCACTCACCCCAAACAAGACCGTGTGATTCAGATGGTGGAACAGCTCGTACAGGTCCCCCCGTAGTTCGTACTGGTCCACAGGTTCCGTTTTCGGCATATGTTTATG
>Ga0307510_10011483_pt1 | contig 10522 bp, 8 predicted proteins | sample 12_EM_MG_FD_207224 | JGI IMG/M metagenome (GOLD analysis project Ga0307510, IMG submission 207224) | Populus trichocarpa ectomycorrhiza microbial communities from riparian zone in the Pacific Northwest, United States - 12_EM | ecosystem: Host-associated > Plants > Roots > Unclassified | place...
TGGTCATCAGATACCAGGCCAGAAATCGCTATCCGGCTCCTTGGTCTCCCTTTTTTCGTATTCCCTCCTTTTGGACAACTCTGCCTGTCGTGCACTTCGTTCCTGCTGCCATTCTCCGACATACTCTCGCGCCTCTCTGATGCTCCCCTTGACATGCTCGATCTCGGCTGTCATGTCCCGGTCGATCTTTTCGAGAAAGTCGATAAACTCGACGAGCTTTCTTGATGCGGAAGCAGATAGGCGGGACCTTGAGTGTGCAGGTGGTAAAGTCGGACGTCCGCTGCGGGAAGTTTGAGAGGGGGAGCAGGTGATCGTGATTGCTGGAACAGGACGCGAGGGTTGGAACGTAAGAGATGAGCTCGAGGAAGAAGAGTCCGAGAGCGTCATTTCTGGAAGGGATAACATCTCGGGCGATAGCGCTAGCGTCGAACGTGAAGGAGCGGCTGAGGCGCTAGTACCGAAAAGAGCTTTCGCGTCTGGCGATAGCGACAAGAAAAGAGGTGAGTTTGGGATGTCGAGCTCAATGAAGAGTGGTTTCTCCGAGGGGACCACCATCTGGGATCTCAACGCTCGAGGTCTCCGGGTGCGAGTGATACGTTGCTGCAGGAAGGGTAGAGTGAACCTCCAGAACCTCGTTCGGATACCAAGGAGTATAAGAGGTGCCACGAGCAGTAGGACTAAGGTGCCAGCACCAACACTAGTAATTATAGCCGTAATTGTGAGAATTATAGAAGAGGGTATAATAGAAAAAGGAAAGGGCGGGTCGTCCGATGATGGTTTGCTCGATATGTCCGGATCCGGTTCGGGACCAACTCAGTTGATTCAGCTTAGCCTAAACACGCGTGACCACGTAACACGTGATCGGGTGATCCCGCAACGCAAGCCGAGTCGGGGAAAACCACACAAATACTTGTTCCCTCAGCCATGTCTTTGGCGAAGACAGTGCTCTTCGCTTCCCGCCCACAGGTGGCATGTCTTTCGCGCATTCAGCGCAGAAATTTATCATCTGATTCGCACAGCCATAACGAGCACCATGGTGCAGAGGATGCGTCGTCGTACCCGAAAGAAGGTATGACTCGCTCACCATTTTATTCGATGTATGACACACCCTGATAGTCGTATTCTCATCTAGGGTTTACCTCTGCTGGCTGGGCCTACACGATCATCGCAGCACTGGGAGTCGTTGGCTTCTATAAATTCGCGCCAAGCCCAGGCGAAGAAAACTATGTGACCCGCTACATCTCGTACTACTTTACCCCGAGTAGCTCGTGGGCCGCCATGAATGATCGTCACCTAGAGATGACATCCAGTTTACGAGAGGCAACTCGACTCAGCCAGAGTGGCCAACGGTCGCACATACATAGATACCGCTACCCTCAGTACGTCTGCACTTTTAATTTTTCCTTCTTTGGATGCTCATTGTCGATGGTAGCTCGTTGGAGGTGGCATCGGCATTTTCTGTCCCTGTGGGGGGAGATCCTGACGTGTCTGGCGTAAGAGTTAAGGGTGCTAATGAACTTTAGAGTCTGAACATCTACAATAACTTTTTTTTTTCTATATACGATGATTGTGTGGGTCCAATGTCGTTTCTGTGGAGAGGCTCTGGGAACTAGGAACAGCAACGAGTAGTCGGCTTTTTTGAAATTTGGCTGGGAGCGGACTTCTTTTCGGGAGGACCGCACGTATCGAAACTCAATATTCGGGCCTGTTGGTTGCTATGAAGAAATTCACAACGTAGAGGGTCACCTTGTTGGAAATATTCGAACATAAGCATGGCCTCGTTCACTGCAAGTGGTAGACATTGTTCGCTGTGGTATGAAGAGCGGGATCTGATGATAAAGTGTTGGGAACAGACCCGATTAGGCAAGAGTGTGAGAAGGAAACGAGGTTGTCGCGAGGCAGATTTCTGTGCCAAATGTTCTCTTGTTCAAACGCCAGCGTGTAAAAGTACGGCCAGGCTTGATCTACTAGCCACTGCTGTACACCTCCCCTCACCACCTCCACTCCATCCCCTCTCCCCTCCCCTCCTTTCATTTTCATTTTCTTCTCTCTCTCCCCCCATATGTCAAGCCACACAAGTCGACAATGACAACATACCCCTGGTGCCTCGTCCTCCTCCTTGCTCTCCTCAATGTCGCTCGCGCAGATAACCCTCTCGTCGATTTCGACCGCATGGGCACAGTCGGCCTCGCCGGTGCATTTGCTGGTCTCGACTTCTTCAACAGTTCCTCCGTCAACGCCTCCTTCGACCCCTCCACCTCGACATTATTCTCGCGTTCCGCCCAGGGCTCGTTAACTCGTATCGCTTCGACCAACGCTGGTGGTGTCATCTCCACCGGTTGTGCCCTCGGAAATACTTATTACATTGCTGGTAATTTTTCTTCAATCGGTGATACCTCAGCGTCCAACGTCGCATCCTATAACCCCGCCTCTGGAACATTCTCGGCTCTGGGTACCGGAGGGCCCAACGGCCCCGTGAATGCCCTTTTCTGCGACTCTACAAATAATAAACTTTGGGCCGGTGGCCACTTTTCCTCTCCGGCGTCCGCCGTGGCTGTTTGGGACGCGAAAGCGTCCTCATGGTCAGCCCCACCCTTCGGGGGTCTCGCGGGCGCCGCGGCGGAGGTCTCGTCGATTACCACAAATGCTTCCCAAGCTAGTCTATTCTTTACTGGGTCTTTTATCACGTCCTTCCAGGGCAACGGGACCGCCCTCAATACCACCAACAACCCGAATGTTCCCTTTTCTCAAGGCGCCACCCCATTCTCATCCTCCCTTGTCCCTATTCCCCTCGAGACTGCCCAGGTTCAGGGTTCTCCCTCGTCTTCGGACCCTTCCTTCAGCAATATTCAGAACATCCTGTGTCCCGCAGGCAATGATGGCCCGGGCCAGACGTGGTTCGCTGCGGATGGCAATGGTGCTCAGATTACCGCGAGGACATTCCAATCTATCAGCGCAAGTGGCGTTCGTCTCGGAAACACGTTCCTTGATGGCCGAGGAACGACTGCATTTACGTATGTAGGCTTGTTCTTTGGCACACCGACGATTCTGACCAGTTTGGTAGTGTGACCTCCATTCCAGACAACGTCGTTCAGCAGCTCCATTACGTCGACCCAGCCACGGGCCAGAACCAGACTTGCACCACAAACTGTCCACTGTCCACCGATACTTCCGTTCCGTATCAGGACTTTACGTTCGATAGTGCAGTGAATCTCACTGGAGTTCAAGTTACATTATCCGCGTGGAAAGGTGCCAGCCCAGGACTCCACTTGTTCCAACTCCTCTCATCTGGAGCATTTGCATCCGCGGTTGGCGGCAATAATGGCCTGTCATGCTTTGCGCCTGTTCCCTCCAACACTACCTTCACCGGCACTTGGACCGAAATTGATGCGAACACTAACATACCAGCAACTACGCAGTCCGTCCTCGTCGCCACCGTTGATGTCGGTACCTCACCCGCAAACGGACCGAGTTTCACTTGGATGCCTTACGTCTCTGCATCTGGCCAATACGACATCAATCTACTCATCCCAGGCTGTACAGACTTCCAGGACTGCGCGCTGCGGACATCCGTCAAAATCGCAGCGTTCCCAGGTGGTGGACAGGACCCCACGGTGACAGACGTCTCTCAACAGAATCAGGATGACGTGGTCCAGCAGATCTACAGTGGCCCCATCGTGCCTTCTTCCCCAGACTTTGTCATGACAGTGACCATGACGCTTGCAGACAACCCTGCGGGATCGGGCCAGAATGGCAAATATCGCCTCGTAGCGGACCGTGTTCAGCTGATCTTAACGTCGGCCAACACAACGGGCACCACGGCCAACGGCAACGGGACCACAGGCAATGGAAAGACGACGTTTGGGTTTTTGGAATGGCCCTTGTCCCTTTCTTCTGGAGGAAACGCAGCCACTGGGCTCCCAAATACGACCGAAACCTTCCTCGATGTTATTGGTTTCTCCTTGTTCAGCAGTCTCGGTAGAACTGCTGGCATATCCTCTTCAGGACCCTCGGTCGCGGCGGTTGCTCATCATCCCTCTGGTGCTATCTTCATTGGCGGGAAGTTTAACCTCAGTACTCCTGACGCCAGTAATATTGTCGTGTTCAAGAACGGCGCTCTGACGGCGCTTTCCGGAGGCGGGCTTAACGGCCCTGTGACATCCCTTTCTTTGTATGGTGACACACTCTTCGTTGGTGGTACATTCACAGATACACCCGCAAGTTCAACAAATGGCCTCCTCTCCAATATCGCATCATATGTCATCTCGAGTGACCAGTGGTCACCATTAGTGGCTGGGTTAGATGGTCCTGTCAAGAGGCTCGACATCGATAATGGCCAGCTCACAGTCGCGGGTAATTTCACATTTATCCGAAGCACATCCAGTGGAAATACTGGGCGGGAATCGCAAGGGCTGGCATCGTGGAACGCCAGCAACAGTGGGTGGGTTAACCCGGGTGGATTCCTGTTAGGCAGCCTGACTTTTGTTGGGAATGGCACGGCACCGGCCAAGGGTCAACAACAGTCACAGATGGTGGCGGGTAATGTTCAAAAATCGCTCAGCTTCGGCGCGAGTGGATTCGTGTTGCTCAAGAACGGGGACAACGGCCAGCCGGAGGTGACCCCACTCACCGTACAGCTTGGCGACGACGTCTCTACTTCGACAACCCCCGCCAGCCGCCGCCGTGCCGTTCACCCTCGCACCCCGAGCACATGGATCTCTCGCCATGTACCACATCCTCGGCTTGTCGCGCGTCAGTCCAGCACGACGTTGGCACCACTTCCATCACCACCCCCCGCACCAGCGCCTGCCGTCCTCGCCGGCGTATTTTGGACAAATACAACCAACACTCAGCAGGTCGCAATCATCGGTGGTAACTTTACCTTCACGGACGGAAGCACCGAGTTTTCTGGGCTTGCGGTATACAACCCGTCCACTGGCGCGCTTGCTCCATTGCGAGGTCAAGCTATCAACGGCACGGTACGCGCGCTGCTCGTACAAGATAACCTTTTATTTGTCGGGGGGCAGTTCACAATTCCCGGTGCGGACGTTGCAGGCTTCGCCATTTACGACCTCCTGCAGAATACCTGGGTGACATCTGGCGTGCCGGCGTTGCAAGGCACGAGTGGCGCATCCGTTGTCGTGAGGTCGTTAAGTGCATCAACGGCGAAGTCGAACACAGTGATTGTTGCGGGCTCGTTTGCGCTAGCCGGTTCGTTGCCCTGTCGCGCGATCTGTTCGTGGGATGTTGGAGGAAAGCAGTGGAAGCCACTCGGGAATGGCATTCAAGGCGATGTCGCGTCGGTGGCCTACGCAGAGGTAAGTCTTCGCCCTTTCGTCCGTGATCGTGACGCTAATGACCTGGACAGAGCGATCAAGACGTCCTGATAGCTGGTGGTTCCATCACGGTTTCTGGATCGATTTCGGACAACGTCCTGCAGTTCACATTTAGCAATGCAAGTTGGAGTACCTTGGGCGATGGTGCAGACCTCCCTGGCCCTGTCACTGCAATAACAGTTAACAATGGTAACTGGAGCAGCATCTTCGCTGCTGGCCGGTGCGTATCCACCTCTGTTTTTCTGGTCGTCGGGAAATTTATGTCGACATAGTTTCGTTAATGGGACATCGTCCTTCTTGGCCGCCTGGAATGGACGCGACTGGGTAACGCAAGGCTCCGATTTTGATGGCACCAGCGCTGTCACCCAGCTTACCATGGTTCCCGTGCAAAGCGAACACAGTGCGCAAGGAATGATCGAAGGTGATCGTATGTTGTTGTTATCTGGAAGTCTTGTCGTTTCGTCGTTTGGGCAAGCTTCGTCGATGTTGTTCGATGGCGAAAACTTTATCCCGTACATTGTCTCGGCATCAGCATCCGGCAGCCCGGGATATGTCTCTGGTCTCTTCAACTCTATCGCAAACTTCAGCTTCGCTCGGCGTAGTAAGTCTCGGTCAAATTTCTTGAGCTCCGAGGCTAATGATGACACCAAATCGACAGATTTCCTGGCCATTGGCGTCGTCATCTTAATATCCATCGCCATCGGGGCCGGTATAGTTTTCTTGATCGTCCTGCTTGGTATCCTTTGGACCCTCTTCTCCCGTCGTGACGAAGTCCTCAGCAAGTTCGACCCTGCGGAAATTGACGACGACGACGACTCGACAAAACATCGACCGTCGTCCCTCCTCGCTCATATCAACGCCGCCGCGACGAGCGCGACGATCCTCGGGGGCAAGGGCCAAGGCGTCAGCGGAGACAAGGAGGCTACTGCTGCTGGCGCAGCCGCCATCGCCGCCGATGCGGGCGCCTCGAGTTCAGGTCACGACCCTCTCTCTGGTCCCGATGCGAGCAACTACTTGCGCGCAGAGACGCCGTCCGATGCGTTTGGAGGTGGTCTTGTCGGCGAGGAGACCGGACGTCCTGCGCACGCACGCTACTCGTTCGATGGTTCAGGGGAGGGTGAGATGGCGCTAGTCGTTGGGCAAGAGCTCGAGATTCTCGATGATCGTGACCATTCGTGAGTGGTCGCTCTGTGCTTTGATTGACCTACCTTACTGACGATGATGCTAACTACATAGGTGGTGGTACGCTCGCGACGTTCGTACTGGTAACGAAGGCGTCGTCCCTGCAGCCTATGTATATTGATTGAGCAGTTTCGTCGTCTTGGGATAGTATTTTTTTGGTTTCTTATTGTAATTAATTATTTTTCCGCTTCACGATTTATGTTTTTTACGATACCCTCGAACTCGCTATCCGGTACAAGCCAACCTACAATTCTCTCTTTCCTTATCTTATTTCGTCGTCACACTCACCTTCCAAAGTTAGACATCCTGCGTATTATTGGACGTCTGGCACTCCTTTGGCATAGTCCCGTAGTAGCTCGTGTTCTCGTGGGGAATGACTATTATAGAACTGAACAGAGATTTTCAGACTAATGCCCTAAATCATGTTGCCGGACTACGGAGCCACTACCCCACAATAAACTTCCACCATACCAAGTTTGCAGAGTGATAGATCACATCACTGTAAAATGCGTCATGTAAGCTTGAGGGGAATGCCATCATTCGGAAGGTACGGAGAAAAAACTGACCTGGAGCAGCGGGTCCCTGTAATGCTTCTGGTGGTTATGCACGAACGCCACTCGCGTCTTGTAATCCTCCTTGCGCTTCTGGTCGCGGAACTCGCGAACGTGTCGCCCAGCCTCGCGCGCCTCGCCGCGATTCCGCGCCTTGACGACCTCCGTGCCGGCGCCAAACGCGCCGAATCCGCCCCTGCGCGGCACGAGCGCCGAGTGCTTGTCGGCCAGCAGCCTGCGCACGATCGAACGGCCGTCCTCCGGCTGTCCGTGTCGGCTCGCGGCTGCGCCGGGGAAGGACTGGGCGTAGTAGCGGCGCATGCTGCGGTGGCCGATGCGGTTGCCCGAAGGGAGGACGAGTTCGAGGTGGGAGTCGCCAAAGGTGATCTGGTTTTGTGGTACGTCATCGTCGTCGTCGGCGTCGTCATCGCCATCGTCCGTGTTGGCGTCCTCTTCTTCCTCTTCGTCACCGGAAGAGGAGGATGGCGGCTCGTCGACCACCTCGTCGACCTCGCCACCAGAGCCATCGTCGTCCTCCCAGCCCTCCGCGGCCTCCGCGGCCTCCTTCGCGGCCGCCCTCTCCCGCTTCCTCTCCGCCCTCCGCTCCGCCTTCTTCCTCTGCCGCTCTTCGGCATCTGGATACGACGACGAAAAGTCGTAATAGTCGGACATTTCGAGCATGTCCTTCTCGGTGTCGTACGCGATCTTGCAGTGGCTCTTGTCGAGCATGTGTTTGCGGACCGCGTCGAGCGTCCGGAACTCGCGCCCCTTGTCGTTGCAATATATGCACACGTTGCCCACCGCGATCTTCTCGCCGAGGTAGGAGACGAGCCCCGCGATGTCGACGAGGTATTCCGCGTCCGGGATGAAAAAGGAGTGCTCGCCCGACATGTGGGTGAGATTATCTTCCAATGAAGAGGAGACGCGCGCGCAGAAGAGACAATGGAGTGGAGACAGTTTCGATCGTGCAGCGGCAAGCTTCTCATCTAGGGTTGAGGCATCTTCCTCTTCCTCCTCATCGTCACCATCGTTGTCGGGCTGTGCAGATGTGGGATGGGCGGGTGGTGCCTCTTTTGTAGGTGTAGCGGAGGTTTCATGAGGAGGCTGATCTGCTGGAGGAGAGGACGCTTTCACGGCTGCAACGGCCGCTGGACGTGGATGATCTACCCGAGATTGGGACTTTAATTCATTCTCTCGATGCTTTCTGGAGAGCATATGCGAACGAAACGCGTTCTCAGTCGTATACACTTTGCTAATGACAAGTAACCGATCAGACTCGAAGCGCCGAGAAAAGAGCGACACCCACTTGCAAATCTCACAGGTGGAGCCTTTAGGCGATACCATAACGGCGGTCTCCTGCTTTCTCTCGAGCACCTTTTGATTGAAAATAGCGAGGCTGACTGGGGGAAGTGATGCGACACGACGTTTCATGTTATATCTATGGTGGTCAGAGCGATAGTGGTCCCCTGGAAGCGATCAGCTCGATATGTGAGGGAACGCATAGTGGGGTCGTACGCTGCTCTTCTGCAGTGAGAAACGCAATTGAACATGACATGCAGGTGAACAGTGGCCTGTCATCTTGTGCTGCCGTCTGCGTGTCAGTCATCAGGGATAGTCACCAAGTTCGGTGTATGAAAAAATCGAAGAGAGGAAGTGAAAAAAGTTGCGAAAGCCACCTGGCCGTGTCATTCAGTACAAAGCTAGTGAGTCATCACTGCTATCTCAAAAGGCAAAATTTATCCTTCGAACCGGGATCGAACCAGTGACCTCGGGATTGCGTAGTGTTTCCGTTACAGTCCCACGCTCTTCCAACTGAGCTATCGAAGGCCATGCTTTGTGACTTAAATAATACTAAATGAAAGAAAAGAAGCTGAGCGGCGGATATCGTCGGGGGGACTTGTCTCTTGTCTCTGCTACTGTTGCTCTGATCAGCTGCAAGTGCGATGCTCATTACACGCATATAGGTAATTAGTGTGCCAGCCATGCGTGAGTATTTGTTAATTCCTCAAGTTCACCAACGCCTCAAAAGAATGAACAAAGCTGTTGCAACTTAATTAGTGGATTTCAATTGTATCGCCTATCGCTCGTCGACATACTGCAGAACCCCCAAGTATTTTACTTGAACATGTACCCTTTACACTTTTGTGCACCACATAAACATGGTGCATATACAGCATCTCCATTATTGGCGTGTATATCCTCATCTTCCTATAGTAGAATTAGTGACAGCCTGGCATGTGGTTGGAACAATCCACACACCTCTTCATCAGAATCATACCCCGTGTATGAGAAACACAGTTCTTCCCAAGGAAGGACATCACGGCGCGTGAAAAGTGCCAAAAGCGGTTTATCGAGGTTGGCCTCATTGGTGTAGCAGGCATTCATCGCGCAGTTTGGGTCACAGCTGTGGTTCTGTTTTAAACACGAATCAGAGAAGCATACATCCACCTTCGATCATATACATACCAGAAAACGAGTGAACTGCATGCAAGTCAGTAAAAGCTATGGCCACAAGGAGACCAACTCACATTGCCTGCGTGATAAGCATCCATGACATACTTTGTCTGCCACTCGTCATTGTCGTCGCCAACGCCGCTCTCCACAAGGCGAAGGTGATAAAAATCAAGTTGGAATAAATACGTCCGACCAAACTTGTTATATATACTAGAACGGGTCAGAAGGCGCGCCGCAACCTTGAATAAGTTACTTACGTGCCCCTCGCCTCCCCCTCGTTTTCGGTCAGGAGTTCGCCTGCATAGATACCAATAAAGGAGCCTTTGGGGATCTTTTGTCTCCCGGCAAAGATACCTATACGGTGGGTTAAAGGAACCGTAGAACAAAAGTATTTACAGACATACCCCATCCCTTGTTCGATGTCTTTCGAATGTTGACAGCGTGCTGGCGACCATGTTGGACGACCTTCACGTACAGTCAATTGCCGATGCCTCCACAGATCTGAGATAGACATACTCTATTGCGACAGCCATCAAGGCAACCACAGAGGTCATTACATTCGAATATGGGGTAACCTCGTTGTTTGAGCCGACCCTTATCATCGTAGATGAAGCCCCGGATCTCCCCGGTGTATTCCTGTTGCCTCTTCAAGCAAGAGCACGTTCGAGACTTTGGGTCACAGTATCCCTCACAGTTGCACCCTCGAAGGTTGGAAAAATCTGGCGGGGGAACACCGTCACCATGCCATAGGCGATTGCTGTAGTGAAATTCCCACGCAGGCGTGACCTCCAGGTCTCCATCTACGTCGTTCACAATCGATATGCGTGGTGCATTCGGCTCGTCCTCGTAAGTGTTCTCATAAATGACAGCCTCAAACATTTCCTTTGCCACGATTGACCTGCGATAAGAAGCATCCACGGTATTCATGAGATCTTGTATCGCGTGAGGTATGTCTCGAGAGTAGAAAATCTTCGGGGCGAATTCAAGCATCGTGCGGGC
>Ga0307510_10011484_pt1 | contig 10522 bp, 6 predicted proteins | sample 12_EM_MG_FD_207224 | JGI IMG/M metagenome (GOLD analysis project Ga0307510, IMG submission 207224) | Populus trichocarpa ectomycorrhiza microbial communities from riparian zone in the Pacific Northwest, United States - 12_EM | ecosystem: Host-associated > Plants > Roots > Unclassified | place...
ATTATTGGACAGATTAAAGACTGGCTTGCCTTTGTCGTTGCAAGAGATATTGAATCCAGGGTAGCCACAATAGTCGGGTTGCACGCCTTGGATATGAAATGGGAAGCTTATGCTTTGGCCATCGCCACAGCTTTGGGGGTTGCAATCTAGGAAGTAAGGGTCTGTACATGAGGCTTTCTTTGCCAGGAGAAAGAAAGTGACAATAAAGAGATTTATTATTGGAGAAAAAGGTGTTAAAAAGAAGTTAAGGTCCATTTTTATGGATCTTTGATTTTGTGGAGGAGAGAGAGAAAGGGAGGAAGAGGAACGATGGTGAATAAATTATGGGGGAGGAGGGTGAAGAGGGAATCGATGTAGCGGGAGTTATAAGAGGGTGAGTTTGACTTGATTTTCGCAGATTTTCTGCCTCTGACAATTTTTGTAGCAGGAGGCTTGTTCATATCTGATTAGAAATCTTAGACTGTTGAATATAATGCAGTATAAGACTACAAGTCGGTGTTGCCCAAAGGAAGCGTTCATTGTCAGGAAAACAGCGCAAGGTGACCAGCTTAAAAAACTCTGTGCCCTTCATCGTCTGGGTCTTCTTACAACTTGAAGTGAAGTTATGTACCATAGCCATCGCTGGTTTATTTAATTTTTAAATGTATCGTAATATATTTCATTTTGGCACCCTTCATTTTTAAAGTCCTAATTTTGCCCCTGCTCCTAGTTCATTAATGATTAAGTGTGTGTTTACTATTGTGATATTTAATACTTATTAAAAATCTTTTTCTTTTAAATATATTAAAATATTTTTTATATATATTTTTCTTAACATGTTCAATTCTTTTTCAAGTCATAAAACACTTTTAAAACACACATATACACAATTTTAAATACAAAAATAAATAATGCCATGAAAACTATCAAAATAAGTTTTTAACATTATCTCAACCAAAGCTTAGAGAAAATTCAGAGTTACCTGTCAAGAAAACAATAACAACAATCAAAAAGTTATTTGATATTTTTATTAAATCTAATAACGAGTCAATATTAAAATATCTTGATCCAATTTTTTTATTTATCTTGAATTTATTATTAAATTGCATGGAAGTTTTTTTAATGTGACTCCGTCTATTTGATATGTTCAAAAGCATTTTGGTTAACTGGTAAAATAGCTTGTGAATGAAATTTATATAAAAAAACCTCTCATCCCAACTTCCTATCTAACTTAAATTTAAAATTAAATTTTATAAAAGTTATCCCTGCTTTATAAGAGAAGTTGACCTATTGACTTTTCAAAGTCTTCTTCCCAAATACGTACCACACAATATCAACAAAGACTTTCTTTCGCAGCTTGTTATAAAAGCACGTGTAATATCAAAAAAGCCAAGAATATAATTTTGTTTTTATGTTTTAAAAGTTTTTTTATTTTTTCCAAGGAGAAGAAGACTTCAGCGACGTATTTTTCCAAGTCTATTTTCCAGCATTAAATTCCGCCAACCATAATTCTATTCCCTTCACTTGAATCCCTGACGCTTCAACCATAAAAATTGACAGACTGCACTTTATATTATATTATTATTAAAAAAAAAAGAGCCAAAACTAATTATGGTTGTTCTGCCAAAGATTTTTTTTTTTTTGGAAATTTTGTGTATTGTTTTACAGAAATAATTACAAAAATCTTATTTGTATCTGAATTTCACTTTCCTTTTATATTTTTATAAATTATATTTTTTATTGTACAGTTTATATCTTCAATAATATTTTATATCCTTAATATTATATTTTATTTGAATTTTTTGTTTGGCCTGAAATGAAAAGTATAATTTATGAAATTACAAAAAGAAAATAAAAGTCAGATCAAACTATAGGATCTATTTATTTTTTTTATATTTTGATTCTTGAAGTTAAAAAGTTGTATGAAAATATCTCTAAACTTAATTTTTCTTACAACAAGGTCCCTCAATATTGAGGGAGGAAAGAGAAGACTGGAGGGCCTTAGAAAGTGTTTTGAGATTCAAAATGGTTTTTACCAAATGATTGGTTGGTGTTTTCAGGTTAAAAAAAAAATGTGAAGGGCCAAAAACAGCAATCCCCATTTGTTCGGTGACAAAATGATCATCGAAAGTTGCATGCGGTGGACAGCACGTCACTCCTTGCAAACAACGCGTCATCAACTATTGTTTGATTTTTTTTTTAAGTTACTGGGCCAGGCCCGTACAGCCTAGGAGTTCAGCAATCAGGCCCATACATGCAGACCTATTGCGTGCCCAGCCCGGCTTTCTTCTTCTTTCAATATTTATGATTTTTTCAATCTCGATTTTTTTCAAGTAATTAATTTTTTTTTCACATCCAGTCTGAGCATTTTTTGTTGTTGTCCATTCTTGCCTCCTTCCAATTACTGATTCTCTTAATTATATTTTATAAGTGATATGGATGATTGGTTGCATGTTTGCTCTTTTCATTCATCAAAATCAAAAATATTTATAATATGTATTTAAATTTTTTAAAAAAAAACATGATATCAAATACTACAAAATAAATATTCAATTAAAAAACTTCCACAATTCATGTTGATTCATTATAATTTCATTAACTTAAATTCTTTAACTAATTGAAATATTAAATAGATCTTATAAACTTGCCCGTGACGAGTCTGAACAAAGAGGGAACTGGCATGTTGAAGCAAACGGAGAGCATAATACTTTCCAGTTCTTTTCTATTTTTCAGTTCATAAACTAGATGTCTTGGGGTCACTGCTAAGAAACAGAATCTGAAGCTGCTTGCGCTCGATTAGGGATGAATCTGCTTCAAAAGCTTTGCTTCACTGTTCTGCTATAAGTTGGTAGCTATCAAGGTTCCGTGGCTGCTAATTAGAGGATTAAAAGTGAAATATAAGTTATGCCTTTCTTAACACAATCAATATGTAGAAAGCAAAAGAACAAGGGCATAAAAAAAATGAGCCATGATTTGAAGCCTGAATATAAACATTAGTGATTTAACCTCCAGTAATTATATGGACTCCTTTATACATAAACTCGCCAATGCTGTGCCTAGGATTTAATTTTTGGGTGTAACAAAACGACGACAAGGAGAAGGTAACGTACATTTGCACTCAAACCAGGTATTAGCCATGCTCTCATCAACCAACTTGAAAGTAAGCAGCATGGAGGAAGAAAACTTAAACGCTTTCATTAGGTGTAGTAGAATTACTACTGGCCCATTTAGCGGTAACAGAAACTGGTGAAGGTGGCAGACGGATGTTCTTCAATAGACCAGCCTCGTCGCAATAGGGTGGTGAAGGTGGTGGCAGAGTGTTCTTCGACCTCTTGTTATCGTCATGGACTTCTTCAAGATTCTCCGAGGACTCCCCGCCTTGAATTATTTTTAACTGCTGCAAAACATTATTTTCCATGGAAGGTCTTGTTTCCTTGTCTTGCTGCAAACATTGAAAAGCCAACTCTGCAACCGATGTTGTCATTCTTTTAACTTCCTCGTCTGAATTATACCCAAGACGTGAATCAATCAGCTCGTCAACTGCACATTTCTGAATCTTGGTTATCGCTAAGTTAGAAAGATTCTCCATGGACTCCCCGCCTTGAATTATTTTTAACTGCTGCAAGACATTTTCCATGGAAGGTCTTGTTTCCTTGTCTTGCTGCAAACATTGAAAAGCCAACTCTGCAACTGATGTTGTCATTCTTTTAACTTCCTCGTCTGAATTATACCCAAGACGTGAATCAATCAACTCATCAAATGCACATTTCTGAATCTTGCTTATTGCTAAGTTAGAAAGATTAATCTCATGCCGGTGCCTGGTTATATCAACAGCAGGCATTGATGATATGAGCTCAATCAAGACAACCCCAAAGCTATAGACATCGCTCTTATCTGTAAGTTGGTAACTTTGGTGATATTCAGGGTCAACATAGCCTGGAGTCCCTTGTGGAACAGTCGAGACGTGAGTAACGTCTTTGGGAAACAACCTGGAAAGCCCAAAATCTGCAACTTTCACGCTGAAATTGTTGTCAAGGAGGATGTTGTTCGTCTTGACATCACGATGTATGATGTCAGAAGCATGAAGGTAAGCCAGAGCACTAGCTGTTTCTATTGCTATGCTCATTCGAATAGGCCAGGTCAGTGGACTGGACTTTGCTTGATCTCCATGTAGATGATCAGCAACAGTGCCATTGGGAATGTATTCATAGACAAGTAGCAGCTCACGGCTGCGTCGTGAAGTGCATCCATAAAGGCAGACGAGGTTTTTGTGGTGCAGGCGAGTAAGAATTTCAATTTCATTCATGAACTGCTTAACCCTTTTATAGTTGTGTTCATATAGGCGCTTAACTGCAACTTCCCGTCCATCTTGGAGCTTCCCTGGTTCAAAATAAACCCATTGATCAAATTGCTTGAGTTTTAGGAAAGCTTTCGTTTTCTTTTGATTAGAAGTTTTCTACTGTAGAATAGTTGATCTATCAACAGAAACTTTAAACTTTCATCTTCTTACCATAGTAAACAGTTCCAAAACCTCCATCTCCAACTTCCTTTTCACTATCAAAATTATTGGTGGCTTGCCCAAGTTCAGTATAAGAGAAGATGGGGATGCTGAGGTAAACACCGTCTCCTTCTAGGTCTGCTTTTGAGGAGGGATCAGATGAAGAATTCATAGATAACAAGTTTGAGGAATCACGTCTTTTCTTGAAGCGGCGCAGGTAAATGTAGGACAACAAAATTATTCCCATGAACAGACATCCGATGCCAAAACCTGATAAAGGAGAGAATTACTTTGGATGGCAGATGACCTTTACTTTGGATGACAGATAACCTTGCAGGAATCCATACATGCTAGAAATTATGGAGGTTATCATGGAAACATATAAAGCAGAGAAATATTGGATTTTGAATTACCTAATCCTAGCTTCAATCCCAGCTTGTGTTTTTCTGCAAAAAGATTTTCAAAGAAATATGATGTTATATGAGGTCGAACAATAAAACTAAAGTGATTCAGAACCAATTAACCTCAGAAATTAAGGAATACACACATACAAAGGTTCAAACCTTGGAAGTTTTTTTCCAATATAGATTCACTTCTGTAGACTGAGTTCTTATCCGCTGGGCATGTTTAACGAAGGGCTCTAAAGCTAAAGCTAACTCTATACGGTTATGAAATTTTAAGAACTATTAGAGCACAAAATATAGTGAAATATGTAGGCTTCATCAATGTAGATATGCAAGTCTTTCTGCATGTGTTATGTCGTCTATACCTTCTTTTGCAATGGAACAAAGAAGTTTTTGCTCTTTAGTCTGGCATTCTCCTCCTCCACGATGACAGTGCAGACAGGCAGGAGATACTAGCACTTCAAGTGTGAACTTGGCATTAAGCATTGTGAATATGTCATTGTTAGGTTGATAACTGTTTCCAGGAAGCTGTATAAGCGAACACTGAGGTTGAAGACGCGGTAAACTTTAGAATTACTGAGTGTGGTAGATACTCAAGTTTTTGCAGGCTACATCAATTGAATCTAATTGGCTTGCATCTCTGTGAGGGTTGTTGCATTTGAACAAGGTCAGATTTGGCATAAATTGCAAGAAGAGAAAAGGGAGCCAAGGAAAAGTCAAATTGTTGAAGGTTTTGCAATCATGGGAAAATTACTGCTGCCAGAGGACTTCATCGTGAGAACTGAAATGATACTGTGTCCATTCCAACGCCTACAAGAGGAATTTAGAATTCATACCACCTCCCTTCCCTCTCTAATTGGATCTTCTGCGTATCTTTATCACAACCATCAACCATAAGAAAACCACAGTGCGAACGTGAGGCGTTGGTGAATGGGAAGTGGATTTCACCGAGTTTCCCACAATGAAAGGGCTGGCAATTTGGATGTTATCTAGTTTCTTCTTCAGCGGAGAGAGGAAGTTTGAGGTGAAAAAGAATAAAGAATACTAACAGACAAACATGCACCATACTGAGATTTCCAATTTAGGAAATAAAAACAACAGTGACACAAACAAGGATTAGCTGCTCTTACTCTTAGTAACAGCTAGGCCTCTGTAGGCTGTACCTCTCCGTTAATGCAACTTACAATATGTACTTAGTTCCTTACCCGATAAAAACGACAGTTGACTAAGAAATTTGATTCAGAAGACTTGTGAAGATGAACTGAAATATTATATGGTGGGCAGTGGGCCACACGTTTGAAAATATAGCTTGAATATGTAAAATGTTGTATTAGTCAACCAACTTCAGTAGAAATACTTTGCTTTGGCTCTAGAAAAGCCCCGCACATTCAACATAATCATGTGGTGATATAAGCTAGGACTTTTTTGCAGCTTGTTATTAACGTCTAGACTGTTAAAGGAAAAGATGATATGGGATTGGTTCTCCTAAAAGAAAGGGAATCAAAAGACAAAGATGATGATAAAACAGGAACTTCACTACGTGGTTTGCAAGCTTGCAGAAGTTATCGATGGTATTGCAGTAGTAATATATTAGAAATTGGAGTCAAGAGAGAGTTGGCATGTGACAAATAATTCAAATGTGGTGAGATCATCGAGAAGTCCATAGGTAAATTGAGGTCATAATCATCTCTCAAATGCAAAACTGGTTGAATTATGATAGGGCAATTCATGGCCATCAACTGGTGGCAACAGTTTTGGGTGGTCTTTGTCAGTGAAGCAGATAAAGGTTAAAGAGAATGGAATTACAAGGTTTTCAGATTGTGGTAAAATAACTACATAATGAAGGTCTGATAATTCCAGGGTGTCATGGGTTCTCCATGATTCTCTTCCTTGTGTTATAGAGGCCTGACATTCTTTTCTTCTTCTTTTTTACCCCAGTACGGGATCTAATATCCCAGCATTTCGAATATTGGAACACAGTTGAAAGCATTAAAGACAGGACAGTTTTGGTGATCGAACTAATAACTCATTTCCTCCATTGAATCACCATTTTGTTCATGCTATTATCCCCTACCTTGTTGGATCACCATTTTAACCTGCCTGTTACCTTCCCCTGTAGGCTGGAGCGTCATGGGATTGTACCCTAGCAATTACACTAGAAAAAGGACTACTAAGCTGACTAATATAGGTTTAATACTATCTTCTGAGAATCTGGGATAAATCAAATTATGACATTGCCTAGTGGTGCCTGGAGTACTGGGTAGCATCTGCCACTAACAAGAGGAATAGTCTTACAAATATGATATCGAGTGCCGTATATTTGCAATGCCATGTTTCTTAAGGGGGGCGATCTTTACCACTTATTCTAACTAGATATTGATCACTTTGTAACCTGTGTTTTTGTCCTTTAACTGTATGTAATTTAGAATTCATAATCCCACTAAAATGACAAAAAATCCTTAAGGGGGGGAGCGGGTAGGCAATTCCTATTTCATGATTTTTCTTTTTTTTTTTCCGGTATTCCGCTACACTTAGTGATCAGTCTGCTAGTTTCTTTGATCTTACTCGGTCTTCCTTTTCTATTTGGGGGGATATGTAGTTATCTAGACCTAAACTTAAGAGATCCAGAGAATGAGATCATAACTAATCCAGAAAGAGTTTGGAACGAGACAAATAAAAACATGGAAGCGAGCCATGCCACCATCACAGAAAAATACACTGGTATCATCTTCAAACCCACATCGGCCGCCACTTCTTTGGCAATGATGCGGAGCTAAAAGAATCGGAGATGCAAAGGAGCTAGATGGAAATTCATCATCAGCCTCTCGGCCGGAAACGTTGTTATCAAGAGCACGACTTATTTTATTACTCGGGATATTTCATCACTTTGTCGGCCTCGTCTATTAAGCATTAATTAATTTTCAAACCAAATGATTAAGTAGTTCTCTTTCGGTGGTCAGACTATACCGCCTCATATATTTCAAAAAAAAAAACAAATTCAACATCAATGGTCATATCTCTTCATTAGGAAAACCAGTTAGCTGTGATTTAAAGTTTTCAACTTTGAGGATCTAGATGCATATAAATTGTCCCTCCGATCAAGAAAACTCCCCCGATCCTGTTCTTTACAGAAGAGAGTCATAGATCCCGATGTTTTAACTAGTTTCGGTCAATAATTATTTGATGATGCACAATTTTTTTTCGCCGCGCTCATCCTGAGTTTTCAGTACACTTCGTTGAATAATTAAAATCAAGAACTAATCTTCTGTAATTTTAGGATAGAAATTCAATAAATAATTGCGGGCGTCAGACTAGAGAGTCAAGTCAAAAGCTGTCCCACTGGTAAGGAAATCTATTACTCTGACTCGATGGCTTATCAGAGAGCTATAAGAGGTAGCTAAACAATTGGCAAAAGAGTTTGATTCTTCATTTCTGGTACGTTTGCTTATTTTGACCATTAATTGAAGAAAACTACCTTTGACTAGGACGGCTATTCAAGTTTAGAGTTCGAGGTCCCACCTGCGCGCGTTATGAACATAGCAGACTAGATTTTTAAAAAGATTGGGTTAAAGGTGGATTTGGTCCTCCTACTCTTGATTTCTTCTTAAACTGCTTCCTGTATGATATGCTTTCCAAAAGCAGTCCTTGTACTTGATATCTTGACTTCTTTCACTTTCAACGATGGAGCTCTCCCATCCAACACCGTTACTAGCAATGTCAAATTTTTTATTGAATCCTTTTTTTTTCAGATAAATTTGTTTCCAAATCCATTTTTGTATTTGTGTAGATTAAATGGTCGTTTGATGTTAAAATCAAACAAATCAGACCAGAAAACCAAAGCTCCTTTTTTAAAAAAAGAAATGGAGAAGATGACTAGTTAAAAATGAAGGTGGCTTGAAAAAAAAATGAAATATATGTTTTGTTTTTTCTGGCACTAAACCAATGATTTTGTTCAGCTAGTTCTATACTGAATGGCTGTTAAAAATGAAAAAAGAAAAAGAAAAAAAATGGACAGCGTGAGTTAGGGTGATAGAAGTCCACGTGAGGGAATATCGAGTACGTTCAAGGATCCCGCTAGGAAAAAAATCATTGAGAAACCAATGTAAGATAAAAATCAAGAGGAGACTGCATGAACCCTTGAACGATCAATAATCATAGCGATTCTTGTTAATTCTAGAGAATTAGATTTATCCCTAATCCTAATGACTGGCTAATGTTAGAGAATTAGATTTATCCAGCCAAGTCCACCTGTCCGATCCCTTAAACGGGTCCCTTTTTGCCTCAACAGCCCCTACCTACAGACACTTTGTTCTTGGTGTATGTGTGGTATTGGTATCTGTCAGTGTTCATCAAGGAATGCGCTAGCCTAGCAAACATGAACCTCATCTAGACAGTGGAAAGAAGAGAGATGTTTTGACCATGGTTGCGTGGACATAACGATCCCAGCACGACACACAACTGGCACTTATCTTAGCCACACAAGTGGGCAATGGGCCTATAGACCATAGTAATTAGATGTGATCCGGGAGTTGACCGGTCAAGAAGTGGGATTTCGGGTTCGTAAATATAGAATACATATTTTATAAATAATAAAATTAAAAAAAATTTATTTTACATTAAAAAAAATGCTGTATTAAAATATTATTCTTTTAAGTTAAAATATTTAAATGAAAAAAAAATATATCTTAAAAAAAAAATAAAACATTATTCTAATATTTATATAATAAACTTTAAAATAAATTAATAACAAACTAAAAACTATAAAAAAAAAGGGATATGAAAAAAAATACATTTGAAAATAAAAAGTTTCAATCAGGTTTTCTCATGTGGTTGAGATCATGAATCAATCAAGTTTTATTGAATTGTCAGAATCGGATCAACCAGGTTTCACCAAATTTTTACTTGTTCTAATATTTTATTTTACTCCATCAATCCAGCCATTAAATTAATTAAATTTCAAATATATTCACTGTACCGGTCCGACTATAAAAACTATGCTATATACTAGCCGTCAATCAAGAAAGAGATAAAATTTCAAGACTGGAAAAAAAAAATTAATAATAAAATGACTCACCGGAATTACACTGCCAGGTATGAGGTCTGTCAGGGCAGAAACATTTGAAATGGTACGTGGCGGCGTCAAATCCACACTTGCCACCACTGTCTTCACAAAGGCTACAATTACTTGCTGTCCAATTCAACACAAACCCTCTTTCTAGCATCCTTTCAGTCCCAACATTCTCACCTCTATACACATCCACAGGTGCCAAAACTCGAGTTCCACATTTGTCTAAAGTAGAACCCAATAGAGGATCATCTTCGAGCATTGCTAGAGTCCAAACAGTTTCATTCTCCCCAGGACAACCAACCTTGTAATTTAAAAGCCCACTGTTATTTGATAGCAGCGTTGAATTGCAATTGTAAAGCAAGAAGAGGCCTTTACTGTTAGAAGATCGATGAAACCTGCCATCATCTAGAGATATGTTTTGTATTTGAGGAGTACAGGAGGGGCTCTTGCCAAAAACAGCTGCATTTGAGACACGAAGAGACTGGTTTTGGTAGTAGATTTCGTGGATGATATACTCATTATTGGACAGATTAAAGACTGGCTTGCCTTTGTCGTTGCAAGAGATATTGAATC
>Ga0307510_10011485_pt1 | contig 10522 bp, 10 predicted proteins | sample 12_EM_MG_FD_207224 | JGI IMG/M metagenome (GOLD analysis project Ga0307510, IMG submission 207224) | Populus trichocarpa ectomycorrhiza microbial communities from riparian zone in the Pacific Northwest, United States - 12_EM | ecosystem: Host-associated > Plants > Roots > Unclassified | place...
TTATTATTTTTTAATATCTGGACACACATTGGGGCGAATTTGTATGCGGCTTGGTGCCAAGGTGTCCGGATACTTTTGAAAACGGCTAGTACTGTACTGTTCTAGTATGATACAACAACCAGGGTTACTTGACACCATCCACAATTATAAAGTTAAATAAATAAATAAAAATATACTTCTGTGGAAAAATAATTCAGAATCTCTTCTACTCAGCTCATAGGAATATCCGCTAAATCCAGCGCACCTTCTAAGATATCCTACAGGGCAAGTGGCTTGCTTAACCAAGGGAATGCCACATTTTATGAACAGTGTATTCCATTAGCCAAGCGAGTAGTCGGCTCACCGGGGTGGAACAGATAAGGCAAGAAGATATATCTCTGCATAGTGTGAGCACGAAAGCAGTGATAGGGCAACCTTCGCATGCTTCCCACTACTGGTATTAGTTTTGTGGCCCATATTCTAGACTGCCCGAACCATATTTAACGCACACGGCCGCACCGTCCACTGTAAAACTAGCCTCTCTAATTGAGAAAGAGTAAAAAGGTCTGTTCATGATGACAAATAAGTATTCTAGTGATAATACATAAAAAATCCCCCATGTTATGCTATTCACAGCCCACTACGAATAATTGTACAGCCCCCATCCTATCTAAGTTAGGCTTGATTCAACCCAACCCACAAAACCCAATCGACACCCCCATAGAGTTAAAGACAGTTAAAAGGGTTACATATATATATGAAAGAAACGGCCCGATGTGCCACATCACATTAGAGGGGATTTTTTCCAGAATAAGACGGAAAAAGGAAAGAGAAAAAAGCCATGAGCGACAGAAACAAATATGCAATAACACTCCGCATAAAACACCCTTTTTTGTGAAGCCGAAAACTAAAGCTGTTTTTAGAAGGAAAAGCGAAAATAAGAAAAGTGCAATGAATCAGTAGGTAGGTAGGTAGGTAGGTAGGTAGGTATATATAGACTATCGTGGCGACGACGGTGATGACGGAATGACAGTGAGTGACCGAAACCTGACTAAAAAGATTATGTTGTCAAAATAGAAATGTGACAAGAAAAGAAGGGCCAAACATGATTTCAAACAAGAAAATGAACGACGGGTGAGAGGGTTGGAACATCCAAGCTCGAAACTAATGCTTGATATCTTTCTCTGGTGCTTGTGATAATAGCTTCAGACTGGTGCTACTATTGTTAGAGTCCAGCCCAAACGGTGCTATACCGGAGGCACTTTAAAAAGGCAAGGAGAAAATGAAGCAAGCAATCTCCCGGATCAATCCCATCAACTCGTCCCCTTTCTATGGAAAAAAAAATACCCCCGACCTTACTCCCTTGGTAACCATGAAATGTGTATGAATAGTGAGGCGAGAGTGAAGCTCGATTAAATGTACATTAAAATTTCGGAGGGGTAAGCGTCTTCTCGTTGCTTGAGGATGATGAGATTTCTCGGATGTTATCGTTCGGATTTAATGATGGAGGAGCCAGAGATCCATCCTGAGACTCCCCACGAGATGGGAGCCTTGTAGCACCCTCCTCGTTGGGTTTCTCAATGGGTGACCAACCACCGATACTACCAGCCACAATAGAAGGCACCATAGCAGCTGCAGCGAAGGCCGAGTTTGACCTCGATCGTCTGCGGCGCTGGGAGCTTGGAGAAGGTGGTGGAAGTGTGCCATCCTCGGCGGCATGAATATCACCCTCGGATCCGCCACGACGGAAGATGTGCGAGAAGCTCTGCTTCACATCCTGGCGGCTAAACTTGAGCTGGTTAAGACGACCACCACGGACCATCTTGAGGAACGCAAGCTCCTCACGAACGGCCTCGATTCCCTCGTTCCATTGGAAACGATCTTGGTTGCCGAGATAGATGTTACTGCTCCCTTTCTTGCTCATCCAGCTGGGTAATACTTTAGCGATGACTTGATCCGGAATCAGCCTGATGACCACGGCCACAGGAATTGAGATGGCTCCGAGAATAATTGAGATACCCCATTGGACGCCGCTGAGCTCTGTAACACCAAAAGCATCGCCACCAACGAAAATAATCATAACTTGTCCGCCAACCATAACAAAGTTGATACCAATGAAGAACCAATTGTTCTGAACACCCTCAAAGATATTAAATTTATTGTCAAGCCGGCGATTACTACACAAATGTTAATACCAATTTAAGAGTGAGAAAAGAAGCAACATACTTGTACTGATTAAAAATCTGCATCCACACGAACGTATTGAAGACCAATGTTTTGAGCTGCTTTTCCTCATGCTGAGTATCATAACCCAAAATCCCCTTACCAGCGAAGTTGAGAACAAATGTAACAACAAGCTGATAGACGGCCTGGCCAAGAATCATCTTCCACATGGTAATAGTGATCAAGGGGGCCGACTTAGGATCCGGTTTGCGGTCAAGGATTACAGGGGTAGGGGGATCAGTCGCCAAAGCAAGTGCAGCAAAAGTATCCATGATCAGGTTGACCCAAAGAAGTTGAACAGCGCTCAATACAGAACTCTCATCACTAGAAGCGACAGCTGAAACGAAGGTTAGAAGCACAGCAGTGATATTGACAGTAAGTTGGAACTAGCATTAAATGTCAGTTTTCGCCACTTATCGGCATGAACACGAAATCTCACCTGCAAGAATTTCTTGACAGCATCGTTGACAGCTCTTCCCCACATGATGGCCTTAACAATACTTGCAAAGTTGTCGTCCATAAGAATGATCGCAGAGGCCTCCTTCGCTACTTCGGTTCCAGCAATCCCCATAGAGAAACCAACATCTGCCATTTTCAAAGCCGGACCATCGTTAGTCCCGTCACCAGTCACCGCAACAGTCTCGCCAAGCTCTTTAAGTCTGCGAACTAAAATTCTCTTGTCTTCAGGGCTAGAACGAGCGAGTACTTGTAGACGGGGAATGATCTGATCCATTTGCGATGTAGAGAGCTGTCGGAATTTGGGTCCCTCCATAACGATACCACCGGTAGTATAGATTCCACATTCGGTAGCAATGGCCTTAGCAGTAATCAAGTTGTCACCGGTAACCATGCGAACAAAGACGCCAGCCTTTTGGCACTCAGACACAGCACCTGCAACACCGTCACGAAGTGGATCCTGAATACCAACAACGCTCAAGAAAACCATATCTGCAAAGACATCATCGAATTCAGCCTGAGATGGATCATCAGCCACTGTTCGAGACTTCTCCGGAGGCCAGGAAGCGAAATCGCGGTAGATTAGGCCGATGGTACGAAGGGAACGATTGGCGTAGTTTGAGATAATCTGGTTCAAAGTCCTCGTGTTCTCCTCCGTAAGTTGTGATTCCAATACCTCCGATGCCGAAATGTCATTAACAATCCGAGTGCACTTGGCCAAAAGAATCTCAGAGGCACCCTTGACGAACATACGATATTTGCCGTTGGGTAGCTTAATAACAGAGCCCATACACTTTCTTCCGGAATCAAAGGGGATAAGTTGAACGATTTCAGAGTTAGAACGCTCCTCACCAACCGGTCCCATGCCCAAGAACTCTCGCGCAAATCCAAGCAAAGCAGTCTCGGTTTTGGATCCAATAAAAGTCACTTCGCCATTCTCCTCGCCCTCGAAAGCAGTAGAGTTGATAACAACCGACTGGCACAGGAGATCCTTAACCAGGGGGGACAGCATAGAAACGAATTCGGTAATTGAAACATCCTCTCGAGAGTCCGCAGCAATCAATCGGTCCTTCGAATCCCCCTTGATTGACGCCGTAGGGCTCTTGTCACCAAAACGGGCAGCCGTCCCCAAAGTCCCCGCCACCACAGTCATCTTATTCTGTGTAAGTGTACCAGTCTTATCGGAGCAAATTGTTGTTGCGTTTCCCATTGTCTCACAAGCACGTAGGACACGGACAAGATTATTATCTTTCAGCATGCGGGTGGTCGCAAAAGCCAAGGCAAGTGTAACAGCAAGCGGGAGCCCCTCCGGCACGGCAACAACCACAACGGTGATTGCCGTAATGAGAATGCGCATGAAATTCTGACCCTTTTCAGATGGTGTGTCATCACTGCCCCGAAGCTGAACCAGGAACTTGATTAAGAGAACAATAAACAGAAGTAACGCGGAGCTACGATAACTATCAGCGTTTGGACGTATAGCGGGAATATTAATAACTCACGCTCCACCAAGCTTGGCAATTGCTTCAGCCAAGTTGTTAAGCTTCATTTGCAAAGGCGTAGCCTCAGTTTCCTCTCTCAATGCCATCATGGTCTTGCCAAAACTGCTGTGAATACCAACATTCGTGACCATAAAGGTACCAATACCCTCAAGAATCTTGCTACCAGATATAATGAAGCAATCCAACTTGTGAACCCCGGGATCGTTAGCATCAATCTTGGCCATAACTTCGTCGGCAGCAGTTTTCTTCATTTGATCCGATTCACCAGTAGCAGAGGACTCGTCAGCCTTGATATTGTGGCCTGAGATAAAGATACCATCCGCGGGGATGAGATCCCCAGGTTCCATATGACAAACGTCGCCAACAAGAAGGTCGTAAACTGAGATCTGCTGAGATCTGCCAGATCGTATAACTTTGACAACGCGATCTTCTTTCTACAGGCCACAAAACTTCGTGTTAGCGGGATTCTTACAAGACCTCAAGGGGCAAAAAAAGGACTTTACCTTTTTGTTCAACTTGACGAATTGCCTCTCCTTCTGGTAGTCATTTCCGGCTCCTACGACAACAACGATGATAATAGCCACCATAATAGCCACACCTTCTACCCAGTCGACCTTAGCACCTTCACCCTCCTTGTGTTGACCCCCAAATGTTTGATACAATCCCAAAGCTAGTGAAATTACAGCTGCGCCCGACAACAAGAGTAGTACCTTGTCCATAAAGGCGATCCACATCAACTGAAAGATGTTCTTAGTTTTCTTTACGGGTAGTCGATTATCTTTGAAAACACGCTTTCTCTCTTTAAAAGCATCACTCTTCAAATCCCCCGCACGCGCAGTCCCATTTGTGGCGGTCGGCGCGAGTGGGGCATCCCTTGAACCATGTTCTCCACCATCCCTCGCCTGATGATTAACTGCTTGCTCAAACGTGACTCTTCCATCGAGCGATGTTTCGTCAAGACTTAAACCAGCTCTCCTATCAGCCCGCAGGCCAATCTCCAACCCCCGAAGACCTCCCAATGCTTTCAGAGCCGCATGACTCTTTGGCATATATAACCTCCCCAGTTGGCCAGGAGTGAATGCAAAAGTATTATCCTCGACAATAAATTCGGGATCATCGGGCTTGTAGGGCCTAAGTGGGTCCTCATCCTCATGAAGCGATTTACCGGCCGTCGCTGTGCCCGAAACTACACGTTGACCCGGGACCAGAGTCATGTCTCCCTCAGACGAAGGGGACTCGATAGAGTTCCCGCGTGAGCGAGTCCCAGGGACTGCCAGAAACTTGTCATCACCCAGCACCCTCGTTGATTTGTTGTCCCGCTGAAAATAGTAAACAGTCAACCGTCAGCAAGTGCAGAAACATAATCAAAGGATAATGGTAACAATTGGTTGGATTGGCATGTCGACTTACTGCATTATTATCAACCATTGTCACAGATGGAGCTCTCTCACTCGCTGGTGCTGGTAGGCTGCCCTCTGATACTTGCGATGGCTCAACTCCTTCCGGCCCCGTTGACATCGGGGGAAAGCGGAGCTGAAGTTCTTACCTCCAGCAGGATAGCCAGAGGGAGATAGTCCTGATAGAGAACTACGGTGCACCAGCCACCGTGGGTAACAATGCTCGGCCTTAAAGACAAAAGAGAGAGAGAGAGAGAGAGAGAGAGAACTAGAGCGTGTGAATGGAAGGAAAGCAAAAAAAAGAGTGCAATGGTCGAGTTTGTTAGCCCCCGGCCGATTCTCAGTTGTTGTATGTATGTGGAAGTGGGCGCCGTGAATAACAAAGCGAATTTGTTTTTGTTTTTGCGCGAGCCTGAGTTTAAACCCTAACTTTGCCACACAACCAACACGGAGAGAGGGTGTTCGGAATTCAATCCCAAAAACGCTGGCTGAGCACACCTCAAATCCCACCCAATTCCACAAGTAGGGTAGGGAAAGGGAGGGGGGAGGGGGGAGTATATTATGGCAGGTGTGATTGAGTTGTTGGCAGCACTAAAGAAAGGCACAAAAGAGCGACGTGTAGAGAGATGTCGTGGCGAGTAGTTGATCAAGTTTCCGGGAAGGTGGAAGTGGTGTCAAAGAGGATCCCTCGAATGCGAGTAATGCTGGCATAAGAAAAGAAAAAAAAGGTCTCTATTTCTTTGGAAGGCACTCTCTCCCCATAGAATCTTCTAAACCTCACTTTCACCCCTTTCGATGGGGTTGTTGAAGGAAGGAGAAATGACCCTCACGCTCGCAGGCGTACGGTACCCGTCCGAGTACTCGTACTGTTTAAGAAGTCATGGATGGCTCGCTCGCCTGAGCCAAGACGCTTCATGCACTGCCTCGTTCAAGAGGTACGAGTGCCGTATGCTCGCAATCTGTCTGACATTGGAATTTCCCGGCCACAATTTCAACGGGCGAAACACCCTTGGGCGCCTCGCTTAATTCACCAAACTGGGCCGAGCTCAGAAGTCCAATCTTAGGCTTCTAGATCTAGTCTAATGCACACCCTAACAAAATCCCGAAGAGGGAAGCAAAAATAAGGCTACTACTCTCAATACAAAAAACAAAGGGAAAATAGAGAGAGAAAGGAGGAACTTCATGATTGAAATAAAATACAACACTTCAAGCCAAGCTAATTGGGTATCGACTGACTTCATCCGAACCCCTTCGTTGTGTTTGGACAAGGGTCTGGCGGAGCTTGCTCCGTCGAACTTACTTTTTTCCTGGCTTGGCAGGCCTAACTGAGGTGCCTACCACAACATCACGGAGGGTCTTGCATTTGGCAACGAGAGAACCTAACCTACCCCAGGCCTGCTTTCACACTTTATTCTGGTTTCGAGTACTATCTGGTGAATTTCGATCACAAAAAAAAATGGCCTGCTAGGAATGAAAGAAGGAGAAAAGAAAAGAAAAAAAAGTGAACACTTCATCATTACAGAAGGATTACCTACTATTTAGTAAAACAGGTTCGAGAACCATTCCTCAAGCCAAGAAACGAAAGATGTTTGTTAGCTTCCTGACCGCAAACATCTCACCATCAACTACCGCCACTGCCCAGTATCCATACTCGTTAAAATTGAAACTTATGCACAAAACAACCGCTCCACCGAGCGCGTAAGAATTGCACCCACTTCTCCCCCACCTCCCAGCACCACCCCACCAGCTATAGCGGTTCATAAGGATATTTGATTTATATGGGCGATAGCTGCCAACATAAACATAATTCCTCTATCGTGGAGAGTAATTGCCGTGTGGCTCCCAGCGCCTACATCTCGGGAGACTTTTGATCTTAGTGTGTGCAGCAACCAATGAAAAATGCCATAGAATTCGTTCCTAAGGCACGCCATCCTCAACCCGTTATCGGCGTTTAAGCAACCAATAGATAGACAGGAATCTCTCCTGGCACCATCCTATTAATTTTATTTATTTATTGACTTATTTTATTTATTTATTTATTCATTCATTTATTTATTTATTTACACCTCATTAACCCAGCAACAACCCTGATCATTTACACTTTCTTCACGCCCCCACGGCCGCGCCACAAATTAATCACAAGTTAAAAGGGGGTTGAAGAGACCAAAGCCAAGCACAGTAATATTGACGGAAATCCACTCCCAATCTCCCCCCCTCCCCAGCAGAATCAAATATTCCTTTTTTCCTTTTTTCCGAGGAATCTCACAGGACAAACATGCACCGCATCTTTTCAACAAGGCCTCTGCCCCCCCCTCCTCGTCGATGGTTTTCTCATTTTCGCAAGTTTGTCCGTTTGTCACTTGAGGGGAATTTTGCCTGTCTGCCCGCCTATCCACCCGATTGCAAAGGAAGAATTCGAAAAAAATCCGTACATTCCCAGCCTAACACGTAGATATTATTCTACGGCATTCTGCGGCACGGCACAATGCAGTACTTACGGTTGGAGCCCGAAGGGGGGGGGGGGGGGGTGGGAACGTAACCATTGCCTGAACCGGAATTGTTCCGCAGGACCATTTACCAATTTAATTCAAGGAAGGAGAAATAAGACATCTGCCTACGGTAAGGGGAAAGTTCAATCTTGTGATGCGATTGAGGTGAAACTCGACGTTAAGCAATGCACAACGTCATGCATTGTGGGTGACTGAGTCGAATACAGTACTGGTACTGTACTTACAGTCAGGTCCGCAAAGCTCTCATACCCTCCCTTTATTCCTCGAGAATGATACCTATTAACAACAAATAGAACATCAAGAAATCCTTTGGATACCTTCTTTTCTCGGAATGTCGCAGTTCGTTTTTAGCTGAGCAATGGAAAGGGAATGCTAACAAGGGGTAGTAAGTTGGTACCTGAAGAACTTTTGCGGACAGGGCCTCCGCGATGATACAGAACCCCAAAATGGTTAGCTAAAAAAATCCCGAGCCATAACCGGTACGATTGTATCTGTGCGTCCCCTTCGGACGGACGGTAAAGCGGGAAGATCGATCTAGAGCTAGACGAGTATCGGTATCGCACTACCTATTACAGACATCAACCACCCGGATACAGGAAATTAGACAAACGGACAGTATGGCCCATTGTCCGTGCGCACCAGCGCACCCGGACAGCTGCAGTTGCAAGATTCAAAGCTGAAGGTCCCGGCGCAGTACAGTACTTGTCACCTATGGCAAACAAGTACGAGTACCCGGGTACAGTATTGTACTGTACACAGCGCCCACTTGGGCACAACGAAAGCGGACGGATGACGAACAGGGGTTATTCTCCGGGCAAATAACGCATCTTCAAAGTAGGGTAACAAAAACTTGCTTACTACCGATCCCTGTTCGTCAGACTGTACGGGACAAGTATCCATCGGTAGGCTACGGCACTGGTACTCGAGCACAACAACACCACGTTACAGGCACTCCTTCGATCGGTTCAATAACATTGCTATCCTACCGGTACTCGCTCAGACTCTAGAAGCTTCCAAGCATCATAACCATATGTACCCAAAAAAGCGGCACCTCCCCTGCCCAAACAAACCCCGCGAGGCTGAAAATAAGGTTTCGCAACTGGCCTGCCAAGACCTGTACCATTAAGCATCACTGTTCAACAACATCGTCATTCCCCAGTTTCGCGCCTTCCTTTCCTTTCCTTTCTTCTTTTTACAAATTCTAATAGAAGACTGTGAAGCTAACAGGCTCGATCCCCCCGTGCTATTCTAGAAGCACGAGAACATCACGAGATGCAATTGTCGTGCTGTTCTTGTTTCAGGTTTAGGCTAAGGTTAGCACGCCGGTAGGATACGGAAGGTCCGAGTATTATTATCATTCGGATGCATGTTCTTTTTTTCCTTCCTTCCTTCCTTCCTTCCTTCCTTCCTCTGCTCCTTGTCGTGTTACGGGGATATGATAGGATATATTTAGACGGTGAGAAGGCTACGTCCGGTCTGTAAAGGTAGGTAATTGGGCGCACTTCTTACTCAACCTCATTGTTTTAGCCCTACTACCGGTATTTCATACCTGCCCACCCATCAGCCGGACACAGCAGCAGCAGCAGCAGCAGCAGGAACCAAACTCCCATGATAATGAAGCATAGCATGACATCGCTATTACACAGTCACCCCATTGCATTACCCCACAGCCTCACACTTTCACATGTTCCCCGTTTCATCCATTATTCCAAAAAAACCAAAACCCAGCGTTTAGACCGAGTGACATATTATGACTGCCCACTACCGTCCACCAGTCGACCAGCGCAACACAAGGACCAATCACAACCCTCCATCAAAGATTGAGGCAGTGCAACGGCTCGGCCAATCAGGAAAACCCAACATTCCTCACGGGTAGTCACTCGACGAATCAGCGCTTGGGTAAAGTGCCCTGGAGAGGAGTAGGGGGGGAGGAGGGCTATCGTACGGCGCTGTAGTGTGCGACACACCTAAACAGGGCTCTGGAAAACCCCCTCGACGGGAAACGTGTCAAGCCTTGGCCTTTATGGTTATTTAGAGATGTTGATCGGCGTATTGGCGGGGGAATCAATCAGAGAGGAACCCCCCCCAGGGTTTAACCTTTCTCTAGAAGGGGAGACAACATGGGGTTTTGGTCAGGTAGGTGGGTAGGTGGGTGGGTAGTAATCTATATGGGAGGTATATGACGTGATGGGGGCGATTTTGAACTTCGTGCGAAGCTGCTGACTTGAGGCTAGATGGAAATCTATTGATATTGTAACTGATGTAGGGGGCTAGACAGACATAATCTCACACCTTGACTCCTGTGTTTAGTTTGCCGAGAGAGAGAGAGAGAGGCCGAGCCTCTAGATGTCGCATGCTGTACGAGTGCTAGGGTCTGTATTTGGAACCACGTATCAAATATGCTATTGCGCGATGGGGTGTGCGTGCGCGTATGTGTGTGAGGCTCCCAAAATTT
>Ga0307510_10011486_pt1 | contig 10522 bp, 16 predicted proteins | sample 12_EM_MG_FD_207224 | JGI IMG/M metagenome (GOLD analysis project Ga0307510, IMG submission 207224) | Populus trichocarpa ectomycorrhiza microbial communities from riparian zone in the Pacific Northwest, United States - 12_EM | ecosystem: Host-associated > Plants > Roots > Unclassified | place...
CTTCTTAACGTCGTCAAATGGTGAATATTGAATACCAGCAGAAACCTAGAAGAAGGTGTGGTCAGCACCGGACTACTCAGCTGTGCTCCCCATGGACCATGACTGTGTTGGGCTTTCTGAGATGGTTGTGAACATCGATGCGGAACCAGTTGAACGTTGTGCGCCCCCAAGTCACCCAAATTCAATCTCGCCATCGCCACTGCCGCCGCCGCTTATGTCTCCAGCTCACAAGTTCCCGCCGCCCACTCAAAACTGTCCGAGATCAGTCTCGCTGCCAATGCCCTCGCCTCTGAGTCCTCCTTCCATCTCAGCTACAAAACACTTGCCTCTGTCTACATGCCTTGGATATTTTCTCCCATCCTCAACCTCGTGGCTGCTGTCATCGCTAACGCTGCCCTTGTCAACGCTGCTCCTGCCTCAGCTGCCTCCGCCACTGCCATTCTTGCCAGGCTTGCTTTCGCTTCCACCACCCCTCTAGCCGTCTTTGCAACCACCGCCTCCCCACAATGACCACAACAGCCCCAACAGCGACATCAACAAAGGCAAGAAGGCACTCAGCGATGACAACAGCACCGACAACAATGACAATAGCATCAAAGGCAAGCCAGCGCACGATGACACTGGCGTCATCGACGACGGCAGCAACCGCAATCGCAACCGCAACACCCACACATGCAAGGACAACGACTTTGGCACCAGCAGCAAACACAACCTCATGTACGATCTGGGCAGACACACACCCAACTCCGAGGACGGCTCAATGCACGATGCTGGCGACAGTAGCAGCAGCAGCGACAGTGCATCCTGCACTACCACCGACACCCACCGCAGCCACAACCACAACTGCGCCAGCACCATCGCCACCGCCTCTCTTGCCACCGCTGCCTTTGTTACCGCCGCCCACACCCCTTCCACCAGCTGTCCTGACCTCAGTGCCGACGCCTCCCCGCATCTCAGCAACAACGACACCGACTCCAGCACCAGCAACAGAAGCATCAACAACGCAAGCCTTGTCACCGCCATCCGCACCGTCAACGCCGATGCCATCACTAACAGCGACAACAACAACAGCAATTCTGACAATACTGCCAACATCGCCATCGACGTCTGCGCCCTCCCCATCAGCAATTCCGACCTTGGCATGGCGACCAATACCAACGCGTCTTCAATAGCAACACCAGCAGCACTGACAGCAGTGCCAACACCTCTCTACCAATTCACACCGCTCGCACCATCACCAGCAGTGACAACTGTAACTCCGACGACAAAGCCAATGCCCACGCCAACAGCAGCGGCAGCGACAGTACCTTCGACACCAACGCTACTACACCAACACCAACAGCAGCAATGGCAAGAGCATCCCTGACAACACCAGTGGCTTCGTCGACACCGCCCGCATCTTCAACACCAACGCCGCCAACAGCAACGCCAACAGCAGGGACAGCACCAGCAAACACGCCGACATCTACGACAGTGGCAATACCAACACCCCTCCGCCCGTTCCCATCGGCATCAACGCACACAGCGACGAGTCCGAGTCTGAGCACACGTGCGCCCATATCTCACCCCTCAACCCCAGTTCTCTCCACCCTCCCTCCGCTGCGCCGTGTCCAGACAAGCCAGAAAAACCCCCCCCAGCTCCTCCTACACCTTCTTCCACACCCCCCTCTGTTTTGCACTGCTGGTCAGCCGTCGTTGTCTGTACATATACCTGACCTTCAAGCCTACAGGTTCAGGGTCCGGTTCGGGTCCAAACGGGTTCACAAGGGTTCGGGGCACCCCCGAACCCCAAACCAGACTTCAGGTTCGGTTCAGGCCCTATGTTGAACTCTGGACCAGACCTCGGTCCAGTTCGGAAAAGTTCAGGTTCGAACCAAGGTTCAGAACCGGACTGCAGCATCACTAGTATCTAGATAACAGGTAAGTCCGAGAATGCAAGAAAGCAGTAACGCAGACCGGGTATCGTACTAATAAGGAAGGAGAGCTGATATAAGCGAATGCGCGTCGTTAAGTGGTACTTAACTGTGTAAATACTTGATAAATCAAAGGAGCTGTAACATTCACACACACACACACTCTCTCTCTCTCTCTCCCTCTCTCTGCTGGCGGTTGTGCAATTAACAACTGCCAATCCGCCACCCCCGTTTTCACACTATCGTTCCTTCCTATCCTTTCGAAATCTCGCGCAGACTATCTGTCTGCGATAAAGTAGGCTGATCTGATAGCCATGTACTTGCATGCACCATCCAATACCCAGATACCCGGGGTACCCCAGTCTGGGGTGGGGGTCTTTGCAGGGTGGACAAACTTCCACCCTGACCCCAACCCCACTGTACCCTACCCGGCACCCCATGGGGTTTACCCTACCCCTGCCAATCCCTAACTGGATCATTGCCACACATTCTTTGTAAATCCGTTCAGTGATAGACACAACTACCTCTTGTTTGCACAATAATTTAGCACTACTGTATTGCTAATTAACAATTGGCTAAGTTTCCGCGTGAGCACATGGAGCGCATTTGCTGGGTACTGACACCTACTGAAAGACTACCTCGCTTAACTGACATTTGATAAAGTATCCTTGGCTAACTCTCCGGTAGCACACGACCGTTTTCCTGATGCACTCCTAAGGCATTTACAGTTTACCACTATGTTTCCAGATGCTGACTTTGAAAGTTGGACCACGATGAAGAGACAGTCACGGCGTTCAGTCAAATGAATCCGTTTCGTTGATGCGTTGGACAGGTGGACCTGGGGGTTAGCGTTCAGTTTTGTCCTCTATGTTCCACGTGACTCAGACTTTTTGTCTGTTCCTATTCGAGGCCTGTTAACGCAACGGACTTCTGGTGCAGTACTATGCCCGGCCCTTCAAGTTCCAGCTGATGACGTATAGTATCCTGGTCTCTGTAGCGGTAGCAACTAACACTGTCCGCGGCCGTTGGTGCAGAGAGAATGAAATCCCACTCGCCCATGAAGCAAGCGCCGAAACCGTTACTGAGTACTGCGACGGTAACCAGTCAGAGGGGTCAATGAGATAGGAAATGTTGTACCACAGAGGAGCGAGGGGAGAGAATTACAATAGGATTCCCCTGCCGAGACCGACGTGTACAATTGTACGAATTAGAAAAAACAATGCATGCATTCTTACTCAAATAACGGAAGGTATAACAGCGCGAGATAGCAAAACGATAATGATTCGGCGGTAATCTTTTATACCGTATTCGAGGAGTAGAGTTGAGGGGGGCGGAGACGTGCTAAGTGGCGTTGCTAGGGGGGCCACAGTGATTTGAAAATAGAGATGGGATGAGGTTGTACATAAATATGTGGATCGTCAGTTACCATTAGGTTGCCTATTCCCTGTTATTTTCTAAAGCCTGCTCTCGACTAGCGGGTGATGTGCGTCCGCACGCAAGGGCAACGTGCCAGCACCCAAAGGCTGCATCGAGCACCTCGCGTACTGCCCTCGCAAACGCAAATTGCATCCGCGCCGCACCTCCTTGGCACCTCCTTCGGTACCTCGTGTTCAACGTCTTTCCAGTTAGCCTATGGGAGGATCACCTTGTTGGCGCCCGCACGGTGCGCGCCTAGCACCGTTTCCTTGATTCCACCGGCGAGACCCGTTCCTGGGTGTGATCTACACTCACGTGTTAGAATTTCGAGCGCCTAAAAGCGGTGGAGGAGTGGATTTATTACGCACCTCCCCAGTCATGGCGGTGGTGGTGGTAGGCGGGACACACTTCCCAGTCAGGATGGATACAATCGCACAGACGTATCCACCAGACTTGACTGGTGCCGAAGCACCACTCACCATGCCAGGACGAACTACGTACCATGGCGACCCTGCATTAGGTCAATCCTTCCTCTGCGCGCCTGCGGGAAGGTGCAGGAGCAACTCTATGGTAGCATCCGGTATCCGTAACGGATCCTGCGGGGCGCTTATTGGTGATGCCAAAGTCGTACGCGTATCTTGACCCAACCGAGCGCGAGCTGCGCGCTCTCCTTTAGAACCCACACAACCACACCCAAGGTAAAGCATCGACCCTTCTACGAGAAAGGTGAGGAGGAAAAGCGTACACCACCAACCGACCCTGTAAGCTTGAGGTTCCCATTTCCGGGCGTCGCTACACTCTCAACTCGCCTTCGCCCACACCAGTCACGACCAGACCCCACACCACGCCTCGCGGTCACGGACCTCACTGTCACGCAGCGATAGCCCCAAGATATGTTCAAGCTGGCCGGCCTCGATGACTGGATCGTATCCAAAGTCGCCATTTCTGACACATTTGATCAACGCGCCGTTGGCGTCAGGTGAGGACAGCAGTGACGATGGTGGAAGTCCCCTAGCATCACCGTGCGCCGTCCACTCAACGGCCTTGAAACCACCAATCACACGTTCGAATGCACGTACGCCCGTTTCTCGCGTGTAGTGTGTGACTACACGAAGGAGTGCCGGCTCAGTTAGTCCAACATGTCCTTCGGACAGCCCGTTCTGCGCGGGTTGTTTCGGAAGGAGGACTCATCGTGCGATGTACAACTTTTCATCGTGGGAGAAGTCAGAGAGTTGGATCACCTCGCAGTGACCAAGGAGTGGTGGAGCGATGGTGCCGAGCGTATTGGCCATACAGATGAAAGGAATGCGAAAGGTCTATCGGCACGTTAATGTGATGATCCTGTCGAACGTTCAGATCGTGTCAAGAATTAATATGTCAGAACATATTGCCATGATAGTTGACTGACAGACATCGTAGATATCTTCTCTATTGTTTCTGGGCGTTAAGTTCTGGTCTAAGAATACGCAACTAAGGCACTTACAATAGGAGAACAGCACCCGTGCGACTAGCTTTGCACAGCGCCTATGCCAGAAAACCGGCCCACCGGCAGCATATGTCCGTGGGTGGTCCCGATCTCAGATTCATCGCAAATGCCGCCGATAGCGATTCGCTCGCTGAAACGGCCGGCGAAGTGCGCGGGCAATTGACTGCCCCAACGATGTCTTCCCTGTTCCCGGTAGTCCGACGAACCTGTACGTTTCATGTCTGTGAGGCTATCGGGCTATAGTCAACGTTACGCACGGCAAAATCGGGGCTTTGGTAGGTTTGGCCTCTTTGCGGGCCCCTTGACGGAACGAGCATCGGAATCTCCCCTGCCTTGACCAGGGCTCTTTCTCCTTCTGCCTGTCACCTGCGGAGGGACTCACGATCGCCTTCTTGAGTGACCCTTCCTCCGTCTTGGTCTGTTCCATCTCAGCCTCTTGCACAATCAAAGATCACAAACGGACGACAGCAAGGTCTCGATTAATCGTCGCTAAACCTTGTCAAACCCAAGTGGTCCGCATCGAGTTGCAAATTTGCGTTCGAGAGGATGTTGGACCACATGAAGGCGTCCGAACCCGTTGAATTCATGGTAACACGGCAAGCCATTCGAGCTGGTGGCAACAGGGAACGGCATCTCAGGTCAGGTAAAACGCGAGGAGAGAACAAAGTGCTTGTACGCACCTAGTTCCTCACGACTCGATACTCCACGTTCTAAAGAGGAATTCGTTTGAGGCGGCGGGCCTCAGTCGATGCTACACGGTGGACTTCGGTACCAGTGGATAAAGCGTCGACTCGACTCGCTGGTGCTCCCAGCTCGTCCTCATCCTCCACCGCATTAGCAGTACCGTGAAGACCGGAGTTGCCAACTTTGAGGCGCCGCGGCTCGGCATTAATAACAGCGAGTTGCTGGTGCAGGAGGAGCGCCTTTTGTTGCTTGGACAGCGATTCATCAATGGTCGTGGCAATCTTCGGGCAGACTTCAACTATGGATAGCCGCGTGTTGGAGGCTCAAATATTGTGATTCGGTAGAAAGAAGGACTAGGAACCAGTAGTTCGCAAGTCGTACGCGTTAGTACTTTGCTGCGGAATAACGAGTTTACAGAAGCACAGATGGGGCGTGAAGGAACACACGGGTCAGGATCAATGCCGAAATATAACCAAAAGGAGCGTTTTTCGCAAGACGTGCGGGTCGAATGCGGGTGACACGAGTCGCGGTAACAGAGACGGGACAGAAGCGCAGACCGACAGACCGGGGGGCAGGCAAAATTACGTCGCCAAATGAAGGGGGTGCTCACCGAGTCTGTCCACATGTTCCGCGCCAACGTCGGACACAATATCGTCCGTGAGCGCAGAAACCCTCTCCGGCTCTACCTCGTCGACAAGCTGCGCAATGCGAGCCCAGCTCTCGCGTTTTCACGCTGACTGCGGAGTGTCCTGTGCGAAACGGTCGAACAAGCGGGCAGCGGCGGCCTTGGAACCCTACACGATGTGGATCGAGGGTGGTGAGTGTGCATCCGGGTGTGGATAGACAACATCGAAACGGGGGTGCGGGAGTGCGTCGGCGTCAGCGGCATGCGAGGGATGTCGGGAAGGCGGACGCGGGCCGAGCCGGTGAGCGTGCGGAGGTACGGCTAGCCTGAGTGCGGATGTGGGCGGACGGAGCGATACGGGCGGGGCTATCCCATCTGTTCAGTGTCGTTGCGTTTTCGTGCTGGAGGAGCGGGACGCGGCGAGGACGGGGTGGGAGAGAGAAGAGTTGAAGAGGCGGATGAGCGCGTCGGCATGTTTGTTGGGAAATTGGGAAGGTGGTACGAGCGCCTGGGAGGAGAACGAGCGGATATGGTAGGGGAATGAGTGGTAGGGTTGTCTGGGACATGGTGTCTAGGTCGAAGAAGAGGGAAAGAAAGGGATGGAGAAGAACTACAGATAATCGCATGCCGTGCTCGGTTAACTAGCGCCCAAGTCGCCACTTGCGAAGACCACCGCGGGATCCCGATAGCGATCCCCAATGTTGATTGCCTGACTACTGTAATACGCCAGGACGTCAAAGCAGAGTTGGTCACCCTCAAAGCGCAGATCGATGTTTGCGGTTTCATCATCGCGATCGGAATCCGAATTCCCTTTCTTGCTTGGCACGTTCCCTTCCGTTGTCATAGTCTCAGGGAGATGATCCTTGACTTTGTTAACCTGTTGTCGTCACTTCTGTTCCGAAATTCGCTACCTCCCTGAACGGGTGACGGCGTTTCCGGATGTGTGGGATCACGTGATGCTAGGCCATTCGGAGTGAGTTTGCTTGTATTACGTAGCGAAGTTGGCCGTATTATGATCACTTATCACTTATCACTTATTGCTTCAACCAACCACGTCGTCGCGACGTTCCCGATCTCCCACAAACAACCTGCTCGACTCGTCCCTCTCCAACCCCGTTCTTCGCCCCCGTCCCGCACATCTAGCCCCAAGGCACACCGATGCTCAACAGATATGGCGTCACCGCCCGCCTCGCACGCTTCCTCTGACGACACCAACACTCGGACAAGCCGTAGGTCCTCGCGCTGACTGGCATGCCCTGCGTCCGCCTTGCCGACGACGACCCACCCCTTCCCTTCGTGCGCTGCTGATACCGACTCTCCCGATTCAAGCCGTTGATGTCGTCCATCCAACTCTGGAGACCGAACCCGTTACCCTGCCGGACGTCGTGCAGAACTTCAAGGGGCCGCCATTCGCCCACTCGAGCGTTTCGCGCAGGTCACCTCGCACTCGGCGCATAAATACGAGAGCTAGGCTCGCATCGCGCAGCTTGTTGACAAGAAAAAGTCGGAGAGTGTCGCTGCGCCTGTGGACGATGTTGTGTCTGCCATCACGCGGGCGAACTCAATGAGACCCCTTCTTCTATTTAGTGAGCTTATTTCGCATGTTGACTAGAGCACAGATCGGTTCTCACTGCTCCGTCGTCGTGATTTCAAGTTCCTTCCTTTGATTTTTTTCTCTACCCCCCACCCAAACTCTCATTACACAAAGGCCGCTGGTCGATATCCATTCCTGAGGTCAGCCGAGACCCAAAGGATAATCTTCACTTCGTTGCATTGCCGTTGTTGGTGTGACCAGAAATGTGCTATCTCCCTCTTTTACTCTGTCATATTGCATATCCTTGCCCTGATTTCTGCCAATTCCCCCTTCCCCTCCCTTACGTATTTTTCGTACCGCAGCAAACTCCTCACCATGCAATGAACCCATGTCTCGCAGTTCTTCGCAGCGCCTCGCCGACTTCACCCGTTTTATGTTACCAAATGCGCGGGTGTGTGTGACGGGCCGTTTTCTCTTGAATCAGAACACTTTATTCGAGCTGGAATTTCTTCTGCTCACTAGAGAACGTTCATGCAGAAATCAGTGCTGTCATACGATAGCCCGTCGCAGGTATATAAGATAAGATACGTGTTCCCCAAGCTCGTTAACACTGCCTTTAGTCCCAAGGCAACTCCTTGGGCGAAGGCGCCTGATCAAAGACCACAGTTGAGGTGATTTCTTCACTCTTTCGTCCTAAAGGTATTCTGCATCATGGCCCTCAAACCCCACCCATCAACGACCACTCGACTTCCGACATGATCACCGGCACGACAATGACTCACCATTTCGTACTGTGCGAAGACAGGGGACCACAAATATGTAGAACTGGTACGGGACCTCGTTACGACCAATTCGAAGAGCAGATTCCTGCAGCCTGCAGACTATTATTTCTGCACCATGGCGTGTCTTCTGATACCGAACTTCTAATCACGTGACGACGTCTTGACGACCAAACCAAGGGGAGTCGTCCATTGTTAACTTGCTTGAGTAATGGCTGTGTGGCCTCGGGATCGTGCAATGAATAGCCATCGGTCCAGGTGCTCTCTCTACGCGTTCTCTCCGAGCGTGTCTTATGGCTCTTGAAGCCCACTCCTGCCCCGCCTTCATTAGCACATACGCGAGGGTGAGTGTCCTCGTCAATGACAGCAAGATGCCCACCTCCACTCGATGTTGGAAAACCAGTCTGCTCACCGACGCCCCTCCTCTTCCGGTCGTGCGTTGTTCTCGGTCGGCAGGAATCATTCGTCCTGAAATATAGGGAACCCCGTGTCGTAAATAAGGAGTGAGTTCTGGGCACGCGATGGCCTCAGAGCGCGTGCAAGTCAGACACGAGAACTGAGGGTACAAGAGTCAACTGTCTACGGTATATGATGAATGAATAAAGTTCTGGGGTGCTGCACTAAACGAATGGGCTAGTAAACTTCTGTCAGTCTGTCAATGAAGGAATGTAGGGTACAATTGTCTGTATCTTATCGATCCGCTCGCGCGCGTGATTTCAATTGCTACACCCCGTTGAAGCTCGAAGAAGAGTGCTGTATTGCAGGTGGAAAGCCCACGCTGCTACAGTAGTGCGTTCTGGGAAAGGTCAAGTCCGAAGCGGGTCCGCGTTCCCGAGGAGAAAGCGAAGGCGCAAAGGAGAGAGGGGGGGAAGGGAGAGGAGAGGGTGCATGCGTGTGTGTGCCACGAGATGGCGAGTGTATTAGAAGGAGAAAAAATGAGGCTCTCATCGTTTGAGAGCATGAGTGAAGGAGGGCGGGGAGGTTAAATGAGAGTAATGTGGACGAGAGGACGAGCGGGAAGATGGAATTAGAATTATCAATGGAGAAAGAGGTCTAGAGTGGTTTCCTTGCACAAACCGTTCAACATGGACGTGTCGTCCCAAGGGTCTCGTCTCGAAAAGACTCTCGGTAATACCAATAAAAACCTGGTCATGAAAAAAAAGGGATTCGACCGATCAATGAAATCTCTCCCAGAGCTCGGAACCTGAATTTGCCAAATCGGGATATCAAACGCCCCGGAACCCGGACCACCGCAAGGCCTGCTTTCCGAGTCGTTGTCTACTGTGACTACGTTGTGCTCATTCCAGTTAACTTGAGATGACCTTTGAATCGGCTGAACTCTTCGATAAAAACGAAAAATGTACCCATCACATGCCCTAACCCTTGTCCTTGCGGCGTCGACGGTGCTTCCATTTCTGCCCCCTGCCCAGTGATCGCTCGCATCGATCGCCCCAACTCACTGCCTTATCCGTCCATATCATGAGCTCCCACGAAGTCCAGGATGCCAGCTGAACACGAGGCAACATCCTTTCGTCCGCTTCTCCCAAAGACCATTCCTAGCCTATCGTCCCCAGGCCTCCCATATCACCACTATGTCCCATAATCTTCCTCAGACCTCGTCAAGCGTAAACTATCAAGTCATCTTTGACAATGCTTTAGGGGCCTATAAAAAGAAAACAGGGAAGGACCTCGCATCGGATCCACTTCTTCGCAGGCTCGAATCCTGCAATTCCCCTGACAATGTCCTCGATGTGCTGCGAGAGAAAATCCCCGGGTTTGCTCAATCTGAGAGCAGGCTTACAACATGGATCAAACCCACCATTAACGTTCTATACACTTTTTCATCAATAATTGGCAGCGCTGTTACCCTGGTAAGCATCGTCAAAGTTATCACCCAAGATCGCGCCATAACATCTGCTTTCCAGGAATACCCACCGGGGGGAGTGATATTTGCGGGCATTGCCAGTCTTCTCTCGGTGGGTGTCTTCCCCACCACCTTTTAGGCGCTTGTTTGACGCTCATATCCCCAGGCGGTTCAAGGCGTAAGCGCTAACCAGGACGCACTCCTGGGGATCTTCAAACGGA
>Ga0307510_10011487_pt1 | contig 10521 bp, 12 predicted proteins | sample 12_EM_MG_FD_207224 | JGI IMG/M metagenome (GOLD analysis project Ga0307510, IMG submission 207224) | Populus trichocarpa ectomycorrhiza microbial communities from riparian zone in the Pacific Northwest, United States - 12_EM | ecosystem: Host-associated > Plants > Roots > Unclassified | place...
GCCGGCATTACAATAGAGACGGGTGCAATCTATACATATATGGTACAAGGGAGATGAGTCAGCTGTATGTCGGAGTTCCAAATTGTGCTGCGCATTACTGCGCACTGAGTCATCCTCTCTTCATCCAATGGCATTAGGCCCTCAGACCGATAAGGGTATTACTGGTTCCAGTATCCATTGGGGAGAGGCTATGGGGAATCCCCTGGGGAATCCCCTGAGATCTAGTAGATCTGGTTGATCGTTGGTTGGTTCCCACGGTCTTCCACGTGCCGATCAACGGACAGGTAGCATGTCCAAAGCGTGTAGGGTTATGTGATCGTATAAGGTCACGTGTATGGTCACATGTTACTAAGGCTGGTAAGGGATCACGTGGTATGTCATGTGTCACTTTCCCAGGATCACATGCCCCATTCTCAGGATCACATGGGGGGATTTTTGTCTTCACCATTTGGCTGTAACTTGGCTTTAGGGTCGGGTCGGATGGACTTGGGGCTTTCGCGTGTGATCCCCTCTTGAGGTAGGGTGGCGTGGGCGAAGCCCGCAACAGTATCCCCTCTTTAGGCTTCCATTGCGCCTGCGATGCTTGATTGGTAGTAACAATTCGAATTTGGCGATTGTGGAATTGCTTTAACAATTCTTGGGCTGATTGTAATTCTTTGGCAGGCAACCAGGAGTTTTCCGAGTCTGGGTAGCCTTTCCATTTGACTAGGTACTGGGTACTCTTTCGATTTCTTGTAGGACAGGAGGTAAGGATTTTTTCAATTTCGTAATGTCCTCTTCGCCTCCTACGATTTCTGGTGGAGGGCGTGCGAAGTTTGGTCCATGTGCCATAGTTTCTTTATAAGGTTTCAGGAGAGAGTTATGGAAAACGGGGTGTATCCTCATTTGGGTGGGGAGTTCCAATTTGCAGTTAGTGGGAGACGCCCAGAGGACTTTGAAAGGTCCGTAACGTCGAGGTGCTAGTTTAGCCTTTGGGTGTGTGGTCTGGAGATTTGTAGCTTCGAGTAGAACGAGGTCATCTTTGTGAAAGACATGTGATTCAGTTGTAGGTCCACTTTTTCGCATTTCTTGAGCTGCAAGTAGTAATGCTGCCGTGACTTCTTTTTGCACTTGTTTGAGGTATTTGATTCGTTCGTCGATGCTTTGTAGTCTGGTTTGAAGGTACAGAGGTGGTTTAAATGTGGGTTGGAACCTATACCAGACTTCAAAGGGTGATTTATGTGTGCTTCTATGAGGTCGAACGTTATGTGCAAATTCAATGATAGGAAGTAGAGTGGCCCAGTCGTCTTGCTGGAAGTTTCCACATATGCAAAGGTATTGTTCGATTTCCTGGTTTACTCGTTCAGATTCTCCATCCATTTGTAGGTGGAAGGCTGTTGAGAGTTTCTGTTTGATTCCTAGTTTTCTCCAGAGTTCCTGGGTGACTTGTGCTGCAAATTGTGGCCCACAATCGGATATGATAGTCAAGGGGAAGCCTGTGCGTTTCCATACATTATCCATCAGGAGTTGGCTAGTTTGTTCTGCTGTGATAGTCGCTTTACAAGGGGACAAGATGATTGCTTTGCTATGGCGGTCTATGACTGTGAGAATACTGTTGTATCCTTGTGATACCAGGAGTCCTACAATGAAATCCATTGTGATTGTTTCCCAAACTCCATTGGGGACTTCATTTGGTTTGAGTGGTACTTTTACTGGGAGGCGTATCTTGGTTGTCTGGCGAGTGGCACATCCTTTGATGTATTCTTTGACAAATTCTGTTATGCCTGGCCACCAGTATTCTCTAGTAATTAGTTCGAGTGTTTTCCATTCTCCAGGGTGGCCCATGATGTTGTCATGAAATTGTTGTACAACTCTTTGCTTTAGGTTGTCGTTCTTTGGTACATATACAAGTCCTTTGTGAAGGATAAGCCCATTCTTGTAGTTCCATTCTTGTAGGCCTTTGGTTATACTGCGTGGTCCGCTGAGGAGGATTTCTTTCAAGAGTTGGCCTGCTAATCTATCGGATTGAATGGCTTCTTGTATTGCTGCTTTTAGTTCTGTGTCTGTTGGTATTGGGATAGCCGTGGTCTGTAGTGCTTGTATGCAAAATTTATCAGGTGTGAGCAAAATTCTTTCTGCATTATCAGATGCTATCCCCTCTTTATAGTCTGGCTGCCAGGACAGAGCATCCGCTTTGTTAATTTTGCCCGGTTTAGGGATAATTTCGTAGTCAAAAGTGGCCAAAAAGAGTGCCCAACGTGCTTGTCGGCATGTGAGAGACTGTTTGGTAGTAAAATACTGGAGGTTGGTATGATCTGAGAAGATCTTTGTAAGGTGGAGATTGCCCTGAAGGTAGTGACGAAAGTGGCGGAGCGCGTGGATGATAGCCAATAATTCTTTGTCGTGAATTTCATAATTCCGTTCCGCCGGCTGAAGGGACTTTGAGTAATACGCTACTGGGTGGGATCGTCCCAGTGCGTCTTCTTGTTCTAGGATAGCACCGGTAGCGTAATCACTAGCGTCAGTGATAAGTGTGAAAGCTTTGTCGTAATCAGGAAGAATAAGGACCGGAGAGGTCATCAAGGTGCACTGTAAGCCGGTAAAAGCGGCTTCACATGCTGGGGTCCAGGTCCATGTAGTAGTCTTCTTTGTAAGGTCAAAGAGGGGGTGCGCCAACGTGGAGTATGCGCGGATGAATCGTCGGTAGAAGTTACAGAAGCCTAAAAACTTCTGAATATCTTTGACAGATTTGGGGCAAGGCCAATCTTTGACCGCTTGTAATTTGACTGGGTCCATACGGAGTTCTCCTTCCGAGATAATAAGGCCCAGATATTCAACTGAAGTTTGGTTAAAAGAGCACTTGGCAGGGCAAAGGAAGAGGTTAAGTTCCTGAAGGCATTTGAGGACTTTATGGGTATAGAAGACTAATTTATCCAATGTAGTGGCAAATATCAAGATGTCATCAAGGTAGATGATGACATGGCCTGTGGCGATGAGGTCCCCGAACTGGGTGTCCATGAATGTTTGAAAAGTGGCTGGCGCATTGCACAGCCCAAAGGTCATGACTGTTGGCTCGAATAGCCCCAGAGGTGTCTTAAAAGTGGCCTTCCATTCATCGCCTTCTCATATTCTGATGTTATTGTATCCCCATCTTACATCCAACTTGGTAAAGAACCGTGCGCCCAGTAGCTTATCCACTAGCTCTGGAATGAGAGGTATTGGCGCCGCGTTTTTCCTAGTGATGTCATTTAGTGGGCGATAATCTTGGACTGGACGGAGTTTGCCATCCTTCTTATCGATAAAGAAGAAAGAGCAGGCATCTGGGGCTTCGGATTGATGGAGAGATCCTTGTGCAAGGCCGTCGGTGACATATTTCTCGAGGGTGACTTTCTCTGGTGGTGTGAGGTGATAAATCAATGTTTTTCTCATAGATTTATCGGGGAGTAGATCGATCTTGTGGTCCCAAGGTTGGTGTTTTGGTAGTCGCTGTGCTTCCTCATTTGAGAAGACTCGAGAGTATTGTTGAAATTCCGGAGGGATTTCTTTCTGTGAAGTCTCCGTCTTCATTGCTAGAGTTGTGGATACTGTGGTTCGTGCAAGAAGGGGTCCATGGAGCAGTCCATCGAAGTGTTTGTCCATGTAAGCTTCAATACATAATGTACGGTCAGCGTATGCTTCATCAATGTCGAAGTATTCTTCAGTCAGTGGGTCCCAATCACAGACTGGTAGCAGTTGCGCAATGAGAGGCGCTGTAGGTTCCTGGGTTTCTTTAAAACAGGTTGTGGGGCATCTATTAAGAGTAATAGTGTTGGTTGCCCAGTCGATATTTGGATTGTACTTGCTGAGCCAATCCGTTCCAAGGAGTACGTCATGATCACCAGTATTAGTAACAAAGAGATTTGCTAGTTCTGTATGTCGAGTGCCCATTTCTATTCGAAGGGCAGTAGCATGGCAAATAGCTCCTTGTGTGTTGATTGTTCTATCAATGTTTCATGGAAATATGGGGTCCTGTAGTGATAGCAGGGGAAATCCATGGGTTTTGACAAAGGTGGAATTGCAGTAGATTCCCTCTGCTCCGCTGTCCAGAAGGGCTTGCGCATCGATTTTCCTCCCATTGTGTACGATTCAGACCGGAATTCGAATAGAAGGAACTCGTTTATTCCGGATTGTACTTAATGTTACAATGGAGATAGGTACCACCTGGCCCAATTTGGTGGTCCTTTGATTATAATGGGGTACTGGTACAACTCTTGCTGATGATGCGAAGGGAGAGGGGATCAAAAAGACTTGTCTTCGGTCTTTGAATCGACTATCATTTTGTCGATTACATTAAATGGAGTAACAGCATTGATATTGAGATCCTCGAGTTGACTTTCAATCGAGGTTTCGCCTTCAGGGGTCATTCCAAGTTGGCGAACTGAACTGCCTGTATAAGGGCGTCAAGAGACTGGGCAATTGGCTACAATGTGTCCGGCGGTGCCGCAGTAAAGGCACAAATTGTGTGTTCGGCAGCATTGTCATTCTTGTTGGGTAAGTTTGCCCCGTTTCCACAACGTCCCCCTTTTGGACTGGGTCGCGGCTATTTCAATTTCGGTGTCTTCTTTGAGTTCCTGGATTCGTGGGTTCTGGTTTCCTCTCCAATTTCCTTGGGAAGAGCCACGTCCTCTAGGGGAAGTCCTGGAGGGTCGTCCAAAGATTTGCCAATTTTTATCAAATTCTCGGGCTTTCTCGACCAGGGTGTCCAAGGTGGTTGGTTGCAGGGAAAGCGTCAGGAGTTTCTGTTGTAAGATTGTGGGTAGATTATGTCAAAAAGCCCACATCTTGGTTGTTTCATCTACTCCCGTGCATTGGGCTTCGGTGCTCCATTCCTGGAACCAGGTGGCAAAGTCTTTTGTTCCCATCTGGTTTGAATGCATCTTGGAGATGGCCTCCATTTGAGAGGCCAGAGGGATAAACTGTTTCTTGAAGGCCTCTTTGAACTCGTCCCATGTCCCATAGTTAGGCAGCTGGGCGGCTAATGCTGTTTGCATTAGATCACTGGCCCAGTTCCTGGCTGGGGTGCCTATCTTAAAGTGGGTAAGGGCAGATGAGACCTTCTGGGCGTTGGTGGTATAAACGGCCTCATTAATGGCATAATAATTGGCAAGGGTATTCCAGAAGGTGATGGCCTTCTTGGGGGAGCCATCGTAAGGATCTGGGGCTGTTCCCAAAATTTGGGGTTGGTTCTGCTGAGCCATGGCTGCAGGTGCTGGTGGGTTAGGTGGCAGATTGCCTGGAGGCGGTCGTGGTGCAGCTGGCCAAGGTGGCGGAGCTTGTACAGGTGCTCGGGAGGTGCTGGCCTTAGGTGCCGGTGTACAGGAAACTGGGGTTCTGGTTTGGGGTGGTATTGGGGCTGGTGCCTTTCCTTTCGACACAGGTGGAGTAGGAAGTGAACTTGCTTGTATGGCTGGGCTAGCGGGTCGACTGACCATCTGGAGTTTTTGGATGGCAGAGGTGACTGTTGTTTCGGCTCTTTCCAATAATTGTTCGACTCAGGCGGTATTGTCATCTGTAGGGCTTTCTGGGGTTTCGGAGGCGCTAGTACCATGGAGATGGACTGTCCTATTATTGAGGTACGTCCAACAATTTCTTTGCGGAGAGTATTTGACTTCTTTCCCTTGATACTGGCCAGTTCCTTTCAACGGGTGTAGGTTATCGATATATTCCTTATCAAGGAATGGAGCGGTAAGGAGTTCTTCTGATATTTGGTCGTTGTCGTCTAAGTAGTACCAAGGATGATCAGGGCCTGCACTCCAAAGTACGGAATCTGCAAATAGTGCAAAAAGGAAGCGTTGTCCCTGGTCTGTGGCGGCGAAGTAATCGTCGAATACGATAGAGATATGCTTTTGTTCTGGTTCTGTTAATATGGTTCGGTTTGGGAATCGTTTTTTACACTTTTCCCAATGGTTCATTTGTTAATTGCGACAGTATACCCCGAGGAGTTCCAGTCATAAAAGACTGTGAAGGTGTGTTGCAAGGCTGCATGGATTGGGAGGGTAGATGTTCTAGCAATAATTCGGTAATCTTCCAAGATTCTGTCGATACCGATCGTAATTCTGTATCTCTACAAATGTCCTGCAAATATGGCAGGGGCTGGGGTTATTTCGTGGAGATTGGTGATAGAGTGGTTTATTATTCTTTGTCGACAGGCTCCTAAGATGAATCGGCAGTGGTTTATGAAAGCCTGGAGTTCAGCTGCGTTTTGTGTGGGAAGTCCTGGGCTTAAGTAGAGTACTTCAGGGAGAAAAGGTTGATGAACCTGTCCGGATAGTTCGAGGGTCCCTGTACTGGAATTGCTGTAGATTTGGGGTGGGATAAAAGGCTGAAGGACGGGGGTTGGAACAGGAGTGGCGATTGCCGGATAGAAGGGATGGTTGTCCATGGGTAGCGGCAGCTGTGGGTTTCAGGGTGAGGTGTTTGGAGATACGGTTTGACAACGAGGCCTTCTAGAAATGAAAGGCTGAGTGCATCTAGAATTGGATCCTCTTCCTCGATCGTGTGCTGGCGTCGAGCTAGATCAGTTAGCCAGATTGAGTAGAGGAGTTGTGACGCTGATAGTAGCTTCCTATCAGGGGCTAAGTGTCTAGTGATGTGGGTTTCCACAGGTAGATATAGGGGGGAGTTGGTGGAGTTATTGGTCGAGGGTTGTTGCAAAGACAAAGGTCTGTTCCGCACCAACAAGATTGGAGTTCCGGGGTGTGGGCTCTAGAGGAGAGATTGGGAAGACTGGGAGATGAACTGGGGAGACTAGAATTGACTTCGGTAGTTTCCAAGGAGCTCCAATATTGAGCGTCAATACTAAAGTCTTCTGGTTGGCTAAGGATTCGGTCTAGTTGGTCCTGGTATTCGGTTTCTCATCCGAAAGCGTTTGGTTCAGTAATGGGGTGGGAGAAGTTAGCGGGGTTAACCAGCGCTTGTTCGTGGTTAACAATGTTTACTTCCCACAAAGAAGTATTCCACTTATAGGTATATTCTTTGCTGTGGCAGTAAACTAACTGAGTTCCACTATTCGTTGTACGGAGTCGAATTTTGTTAAATTCCAACTCCACTTGGGTTTGCGACAGGAGAAACCAGGATAGAAATCTAACTCTATTCCCTTGGAGTATGGCCTCGGTGATTTCCCTTGTCCGGACCGGGATATAGTAGTGCCAGAAAAAGGTTTCATCAAAGAAGAGGGTAGTTTGGGAGACAGGGGTGTGGTTAAAGTGCCTAGCACCGGAGATTGCCCAATACAGTAAGTTCCTTCGAGCTTTGATTAATAGATTATCGAACTGATAATCTATATAGTGGTAGAAGGTGGTTGGTCCGAGACTTCGACCAAAAGGGAGATGATTTAAAAGAGGTCGGGAGATGAGGTGATGATCGCTCCAATAGGAAATATGGACTTGATTTCTTAAGTCTACGACTGAGGGAAGACTTAATTGTTCTTGGATTTGATTTAGAGAGGGGGCTTCCACTGTTGGACTTTAGAACCTTGTTTTTATCTTTGTAAGTACTTACTGAGTAATTACAAAGGCTCTTCTACTGGCGGAGGCGTAAGGTAGAGGAGCGGATTAGCAGGGGTTCATGGAGTACAAGTAAACTGGGCTAATCCCGGGTTACTTCGTAAGTTATCTTCGATCCTGGTATGTTGGTGGATGACGAAGATTCCTTCTTGCATAAAGTACAATTGTCCACAAATAGTAACCAGGCGTCCGTCCAAGAAATCGTATGATACGAGAGGTACGAGGGAACCATTAAAGTATTGTAACCAAACAGGGGGAAATTGTCCAAATAAAAACTTAATGGAGTCCACAAAGGAGGACTCCAGGTAACCAAAGGGGAAGAGAAGGGAAGAGGGATGTAGCCCGACCTTTGCACAGATGGTGACCGGGGGGAGAGTGCTGACCGCTTTGATGTGTACCTCGTGGTACATGCAGGAACGGAAAGGTGTGACAAAGTTGGGGTTGGCAGTGTTGAGGGCTTGGCTGCAGGGGATGTCGGCAAGGAAGTCCTTCCTTACGAACTCGTCTTGGGGGCACCAAACTTTCCTTCCGTCGTTGTGGAGGATGGTGTAGAGGTGCGGGTGAGTAGGCAATGGGTTAGTGCACGGAGGCGCAGCGAAAAGGTTCGGAAAGAGGTCGAAGTCGTTGGGGACTTCGTTGAGGGCGGCAGGAGGCTGTACGGCGGCAGTGGTGACTGGGGATGGGTAGCGAAGAGGTGGGGTTGGGCTCCGAACGATGTATTCGGGCGATGGGGAGTGAGCGGGGAGGACGGCGGAGATGGGGGGCGGGATGTTCTCGATTTCTTCGCTGAAAGGGACGTCGGCGACGAGCACATCGAAATCGGCAGTGTGGGCGGCGACGTCGAAAAGGAGGTTCAGTGACTGGTGCTGAACGTCGTGGAGCTCGTTATGAGCGATAGTGAGGAGGGCGTTGAAGAGGAGGCCTGCAGGTAGGGCAGGGATGTCGTGGTAGAGGAGAGGAGAAGCCGGGGGGAGAACGTTCTCACTTGGAAGGAACGTGTGCTGAGTGGCAGTGGGGGAGTCGTTGAGCGCATTCTGGATGGCGGTGGCGGAAGTGTCGAGGTTGGCTTGGTAGGTGAGACCTACTTCGGACCAGGCGGGTGAGGCGACGGAGGAGGAGATGTTGGTGTCGGTGTTGGTGGGGTAGTTGAGTCTGAGTTCGGACCAGCGAGGGGAGACATTGACAGAGGAGGCGGCGGAGGCGACGGGAACTTGGAAGATGTCTTCGTTGAACTGCACAACGAAGTTGGTGGGTGAGGCAATGGGACCAAAGGTGAAGGACACTTTTGGTTTTTAAACAGTCAGCTCCAATATTAGGAGACTGTTCTAATGTCGCGAACTTACTACTTTAATGAAGTAGGTGGGTGGCGATGAGGGCTTGGAGTTGAAGGTGACTGTAGTAGAGGCAGAGGTGGGACAGGAGTAGGCAGAAGAGGGCAAAGGCAAGGGGCAGAGTAGAAGGCTCAATGGTGTCAAGTGGGAGTTGACAAGAGAACAGTCTGAGGACTGTTCGCTATAATTCAGAGGTCTTATATACTAATACAGGGTGGTCTGTGCGCAGCCCTTTAGGGCCGGCATTACAATAGAGATGGGTGCAATCTATACATATACGGTACAAGGGAGATGAGTCAGCTATATGTTAGAGTTCCAAATTGTGCTGCGCATTACTGCGCACTGAGTCATCCTCTCTTCATCCAATGGCATTAGGCCCTCAGACTGATAAGGGTATTACCGGTTCCAGTATCTATTGGGGAGAGGCTATGGGGAATCCCCTGAGATCTAGTAGATCTGGTTGATCATTGGTTGGTTCCCACGGTCTTCCATGTGCCGATCAATGGACGGGTGGCACGTCCAAAGCGTGTAGGGTCATGTGATCGTGTAAGGTCACGTGCCCGTATATGGTCACATGTATGGTCACATGTTACTAAGGCTGGTGAGGGATCACGTGGTATGTCACGTGTCACTTTCCCAGGATCACATGCCCCTTTCTCAGGATCACGTGGGGGGATTTTCGTCTTCACCATTTGGCTGTAACTTGGCTTTAGGGTCGGGTCGGATGGACTTGGGGCTTTCGCGTGTGATCCCCTCTTGAGGTAGGGTGGCGTGGGCAAAGCCCGCGACAATGCCAGGCTTGCCATGCCATCGAGTCCTGCACAAATGCAGCCATCCAACAATTCAACCAATATCGGTGCAGAAACAAGAGATCAAGAAGCTGTCTCAACCCAATCTTCCTGATCCTTCCACTCCTCTTGCCCCTTCTTCATCTGTGGGCCTCTTGCGTTCCTTGGTTTTATCTACCACAGCCTCCGATCGTCTCACATCAAATGCCACATCTCTCTACCTGTATCACGACCCATTCTCTCCTGCCTGCCCATCCTCTTCTTTTCTTGGCCCTCCCGGTCTCTTTCCGCCTTCGTTGTCTACTAACCCTGGTGTTGATCAGCTCGGACCAGGTGGTAATAGTAGCACATCCGATGCACCTGGGAGCACCGTCACTTATCATGGTGTCTGTCTCACCATGTGGTCTCATGCAGATATGCAGTGCAGCGCGGCTATCAGATGCACACTGGAAGCAGGCCATTCTTGCAAAGAATCAGCACAGAGTCTCGTTGCCACGTGCCTCGAGGGCCTACGAGTGGACACCCAAGACCCAACATACCAAGCGCGTCGCAACCACAAGCGTAGCAGGCGCAGATCGTGGGTGACTAATGGTGCTGCCACGGATGCTGAAACGGACAGTGGTATCAGCGAAAGTGATTACAAGGTAGGGAGCATCAGACCAAGTCATAACCCTGGCGAGAGCATGCTCTTCCTTCCCGGCAACACTGTATTTTGGCTCCTGTATGCTCTGAGTACGTATATCCTCTTAGTGTTGCTGCAACTCGGCTAGTCACAAGTCGACTTACTAAGCCATGACTTTTTCCGGTTACGGCTTGACTGGTCATGACTTTTTTCACTCTTTAGCTGTGACTCGACTCTGGTCGTGACTCATAGTCGAC
>Ga0307510_10011488_pt1 | contig 10521 bp, 5 predicted proteins | sample 12_EM_MG_FD_207224 | JGI IMG/M metagenome (GOLD analysis project Ga0307510, IMG submission 207224) | Populus trichocarpa ectomycorrhiza microbial communities from riparian zone in the Pacific Northwest, United States - 12_EM | ecosystem: Host-associated > Plants > Roots > Unclassified | place...
CAAAAGGTCGCCAAAACCCCATTAGCTGTTCATTTGTGAAAAAGTACTCTTGAGGTTGCAATCATACGGAATTGGAATGCAATTCTTTATGGGTTTGTCACAAATATAATTGAACCCGCGACTGCTAAACATCCAGGATCACATGCCAACACTCTGAACCTTCCATGAATCGAGGCAGTCTGACAATCAAACTGTAAGGCAAGGAATAATGAATGGGAAGGAAAGACAGCTAGAAGGAATCAGAAATTCTCGTTCAACATGATGGAGCATGGACCAAACTGATTTCAACACAAAATTTTCAATCCCCGAATTCAACCATGCTTTCTTGCCGGCCGAAGTGACACTTAAAAAGGCCTTAGACTTGGGAGTTCTACACTCCTGTTCCAATACTTCATGTTACTCCTGTTCAACGGGAATTGGGTCCAGCAGATGACCAGGGAAAAAGGGCTTCGAGATTTTAGTCACTATTCACTCCCTGACTCGTTTCAGAAAATCGTGAAAAGTCCTCCTGAGAGGATGATGCGATATGGAAGATAAACTTCTTGTCACGTTTAAACTTTAAAGGTGTGGCAATGGCCAAGACACATAGCTTTGCCAAAATGTACTCCACAGTACACAGCAAAAAGAAAAAAGAAAAAAAGAGCATCTGATTGAGACTAAATTCTATTTCACACACCTTCAAAAGTGATTTTTGAGAAATTACAACACCAGCTCTCACACAAAGCTACATAAAAACCTGCTGTAAAAGAATTTAGCTATGGTGAATTGCATTCTAACATCTGTAGGAAAAACAGATGTTAGGTTCATCCAAATAAAATAAAAAGAAAAGAAATCCTTGGCAATCAAAAAGGCCAATTCACAAAGCACGACAGATTCTTATTCTCATAAAAGAAGCGAGATAAAAAGGTTCATCACAAGCTAAAATTAAAAATATGACATGCATTATCTTCGAGAATGCTTAATAAAGCTACCATCAATTTCTTATAAAGGCACATGAATTAGGTTCCCTTTGTTACTTGTTTATCGTGAATAAAATTCTATCTGCGGTAAATTTTTCAAAGATCATTACTGTTTGCACTTGATATTTATAAATAATATTGCAATCACAAGTTTAGACTACCAAGTTGGTGTGTCTGGCTTAACTATTCCTATACAATGTAATTCTCATTTTGATATATAACATTACGCAGGTCCTGCTTGTTTTTGCATTTCAAAAACACTTTTGAAAAAACTTAAAAATTTTTTATTTTTTTCTTTGCTTCAAATTAATATTTTTTTGATGTTTTTAAATCATTTTGATGCGCCGATATAAAAAAAAATATTATTTTGATACATTTCCGAGTAAAAAACACTTTGAAAAATAACCGCAACCACACTCTCAAACACGCTACTAGGAGTGCAACAAATTCAGAATTTTGTTTATTTTCACTTCTTTTCAGCTTTTCTTTGATGGCAAGGAAGAGCTCCAAAATTAGAATGAAGGGAAAAACCTGTTTTGATTCCACGGTAGTGTATAGAACTCCTCTCCCACCAGTGCCTGCCACTAAAATATCTGAACCTCTCCCACCAGTGCCTGCCACTGTCTCGGCGGGTTGTGCTGTGCGCCAGACTGTGAGTGCAGTCCAAGAAACAAGCAACTAAAATTGCCACTGTTGCTGGAGAGGAGAAGATCAATTGCATTATGTCGTTGAACTGAAGAAATCAGAACAACTTCATCAAAATACAAATCTCTTAATAAATTTATTGAACAACGATTATGCTATAAGATCAGATGCAATTCAAACATTTGTAACCAGGTGGCACCGGTGTGGACAGGGCCACGACCAGAAACCAAAAGGTATTCCTTGAAGTACTGTGGCACAGGAAGGCCCAAGAAGAGAGAAAAGCCAAGGATGAACTTTGTTCTGAAGCTATTGAGTTGCAGAACTGGAGAAATCCCAGACCAGCAGAAGCTGCTTCTCCCACAAAAATATCAGAGTCAAAAGTCGATTACATTGGTTTCCTTGAAGAGAAGTTGACAGTACAACAATGGAGCATAACTAAGAGATATTACAAAACAAATTGATCCCAATGGATCTTTATATACCACGTTCAAAAACTAGTATAGAACACATAGATTCTTGTTTGATCTTTATTTTCCATGTGAAACTTCTTACTAAGTCAACCCTTCCTCTTTGCACTACGAAGATACCACCCTATTTTGGCTCCAACCAGTGAGTTATTATGTGAGCTTGAAAAAAAGTGACAGCATGTATCAATCTTCCTAACCAACAGACAGAAAGATGAAAAATCTCATAGAAACTAAATTCATTTTCTCCTGTCGCTCACTATTTCATTTACCACAGCAATTCCTATCTGTTCAGTTTATGAAGTTGAGTCTTGAATTAGGAATGCCATATGGTTTCTACAAAAACAACTACAGAATAGAGGTATACACTGATTAGTAAGAACAGAGGGCCTAACTACCTATTGTGGTGACTATGGACTTTTCTCTAGCATCTTCTTGTAATCAGCTGGCAGTAACATGTGTTAGTAACGTTAATTCACATACAAAACTTTAACTGAGTTATGTGACTTCCAGTAGTCTTTAGTGTTTTAATCTTCATCGTTAACATTTCTATTGTAGAATCAGGCAAACTGTCCCACTGAACATCATTTTGCTCTTGGTAAAATTGATTGGTAATTTAGATCCAGCCATAAAAAACATAGAAAAGTAATACATACCCGCATAGGCAAAGAGGACACAGTAAAGAGCTGCCACAATTGGCAATGGTATGGGAAGCAAGAACAGTCCCGAATTTTCCTGTTAAAGATAAGTTGCAACAGTGTAAGAACAATTACTGAGTAAACAATGCAATGATGGTGCCAGATTTCTATTCGCAAAATTGATAAAGACTTCAAGTTGAAATGATAGGAAAAAGATAAGGAGCCTTTTTAAAAGGACAGTGGTCAATAATCATGACAGGACAAAAAGAGAATCTAAAACATTGATTGCCATGAGAAATGAAATTCAATTCATTCATAAAAAGAGAATAAAAGATTGCAATGTGGAATACTGCACTTAACACAGAAAAGAAAAGCATGAAGCCCGCTGATATTTGAACAACTCTCCGACTTCCAACTCGTGTTAATCCCAAAAGACCTGCATTTTCACTGTAAGCATAACAGAGAAAAATTAGATTACTGAATTGGTTGGAAAGAATACTAGCATTAGGACTCCATCAATTCATCACACCCAACAACAACGATATTTTACATCTATGCATAAATAGAGCATCTTAAACAAGCAACATAATAGTTTGCAAATCAACATATGGATTGTAAAATCAAGATCCTTAGCTCTAATTTATCCAACCAATGCCAGCTTTCCTTAAATTTTTTCTCTGATAGTACCAAACAACAAATTTTACAACAGCAACCATGGAATTCTACCATATGGGTCGTATACCTGAAAGTAGGTTAAGCATTTTGCTTATAGATTATGAATGTGGTAAACTATAGTCAAATGAAGGTCAGATTATCATCACATTCTCATTGAACAATCCACCCTTCAACAAAAGCAAAAAAAAAAACAACTTCAAAAAGTTTATTTTTTTTTACACTGAAGTAGTGGATCCATTTCCGGGGTATGAGTTAAGTTAGAAAAGAGTTTTGTGTCCAGAAACAACAAATAGAACGTAAAAGGTCTGAAAAAATATATAATGAGACACCAATTGGTTATGTCCTACCAGCCATCCAATACCACGGCTGAGTACAGAAGGAGGCAGAGGAGTGGCACTCCCATATCTTGATACCTCAATAATTGTACCAGTAGACTGCAGAAAAGTAAAATAACATTAACAGCATTGATTGAATAAGTGGAGTGCTTGTTAGGGGACTTTCAACAAAAAGAATTATAAAAGAACAGGAGATGGGGACTCAAAATTCAAGCAATTCATGATAGGGTTCAACTATTCATCCACATATAAATTCTCGCAAAAGAAAGTTTATTAATCCATCTTCTATCTGACAATATTCATACACCAAGCATTAAAGTTATTTAAAGAACAAGCATCCACAAATATGATTTAGAACTGGCAAAATCCTCACTGTCAGTGAACTTAAATTAGGCAAACCATTGTATTTGGCATCTATAAAAGGAGTTCAGATGGGAATCATCTTGATAAATCGTACCTCAACTATAGCAACAAAACAAGCAGCCATCATCGCAAAAACATCACCAGCGTCAAAAGTGGGACGTCCCCATTGAAATGGATATGGAACCTTTATCCTGAATATTAATAATTCATCCTGTGAATTTATATGTTATGGTAAAAAATGAATTAAATGATTCAAGGTTTCTATAGTAGATCAAAGCTCACCAAGGAGCAGCACTAATGAGCCCAGCACGATCAACACGAGAGCTAAGTTGTGTGTCTGGATGCTTATTATTATATGCACCAGCCACAGTCAAAACTGCTGGCATGTGCCCATACAACTGCAATGGCAAACAGAACTGCAAACCGACTGCATATGGTGCTCCTTGATTTCATCATGTGAGGAACAAACTGCAATATTGTTTATAGTGTAAGAAAAGAAAAAAGAAACTCAATGATATTAGTAAAATTATTCGAAAACTTGAAAAACCAAAAGTAGAAAAGAATAATAATAAAGAAAAGGTAACTCTCTGTAACTTGTATCCAGTTAGAGCACATAATTGGGTGGAAAAAAGGTCCTTGCATTCTCAAATTTAACATACTAGTTCAGGATATCCAAGGTACACCATCTAAAGAAGAGCAAATAGTGAGGACACAAGGCCATTGCCTAGGAACCGGAAACCAACCCTGCTCCTTTATTTACCTACTAAAACACTTGGCTACTGAATTATTTTTGTAGTCCACCCTCAATTTCTGTTAATAAGCCAATTGTACTAGATGAAGAAACCAAATTTATTGAAAGAGACGATGCCTCTTGCTAATGATCTCTTCTGCCAACTAGGAATATGAACATAAATATCAATTAAGATCCTAGAGAGGCTCTGATCTTACAAGCACGTTTTCAATTAAAAAAAAACAGTGAATTCTTTTAATCAACGATACAAGAAAATAATTGAGGATGTTGATCACCTGAGATATGAAGACCACGAAAAGGAGTGCCAGGATTCCAATTTCAACACATTTTGCCAGCTACAAGCATCAACAAAGAGAAGCATATTAAACAAAACTTGATACCCAAATGGAAGAAAAAGCAGCACTAACACATGTAGTTTCATTGACAGCTGTTCCATCTATAACATCACTAGCTTAATAGATCAAGCCTACTAGACTGCGCAAAGCTTAAACGGCCATCTATTCAAACTAAATTATCTTGAGGCAACCGACTAAAGACATGGAACACCAGTTTTTCTATGGACCTGCTAAACTCTCTCCAGTTGGCAATTGTAGGAACAGAAGCAAGAATGGTCAGGAAAGCTATTGGGAAATGCACAAAGGAAGAAAGACGTTTAAAACATGGATAAGGAAGATGTTATCCAAAAATAACGGGTAATTTTAAGCATTTCCTTGCATATTCTCCAAGAAACAAACACGGGCATAAAATTTGAGGATGGCATTTACAAAGTGAGGGAGGGAACTAAACTTAACCTGACGTGGAGTAAGAAATATGACATTAGTGCTATTGTTAGTAGATAAAGAAATGGTTATTGTGGGGATGCTAAAAGCATAGGATCCTCCAATGACCACAGGAAGCCGAGTGCCGAACCATGTCTGCAATAGAGAGTTTTATACCCGCAACAAAGAGCAGCGTGTTAATCATCTCAGCCTTCTCCACCTACAAAAATAGAAATATCCAGCTAGATGGAAATTATGGAAACACAAACTTGAAATCAAAATCAAAATCAAAATCTGTTAATCACATATATGGTTTTTACATTGAAACGGCTAATCAAAAGAACGAATATGGAAGGAATGATCACAGTAGTCCCGAGCATCACTAGGTAATGCTGAAAACCTAGTAGTATTGCTTCAGCTGAATTCAATCGAACAAGTTTTTAGAAAAATTGATTTACTGCACTAAAATTTAGTATTGGCTATACCATAATCACAATCAAGTACTGAACTTTAAATAAATGTAAGTATTTAAATCTTAATTTTGTCAGGTGGGGGGGGTCATCAATGGTGAAGTCAAGAGACTGTGGTAATCAAGAGCAAAAACAGGCATGAAAACGAAGAGTAGTCGTAGGAAGAAAAAGAAGGAGAAGACAACAGAGTTTCCATAATGTAATGCATTCAAACTTAAAAACAAAGCAAAGGAGTAATTATTACGCCAAGAAGGAGAGCTGGAGACACAGAAATCAACGCCAGGGAGCTGGTCTTTGACAGGAAATGGTGCGAACACACCAACTTTAGCAGCGCCTCCAACTGCCATTGTTTCTTTCTCTGTTTTCCTTTATGTTAAATGGCAGAAACAAGCAACAGGGAAGAGAATTGTAGGCAGTATTAGAGGAGGCAGTTAGGCAGTCATTGATCTGACTAAATGCATTAACTCTTTTTTTTCTTACATTTATCCTTTCTTTTTAGTTTCTAGGATTTTTGCTTGTTGGAATTTGAGAGATTTTATTCTTGTATGAAAGGAAAGCTATCAACTGCAGCAGATTGACAGTGACTGGCATCTACTGTCTGCCTGTTAAGAAAATGACAGTTTTACCTCTTGTGGGATAGAAATGAATATACTGTTTAAGGTTTGTTAATGGCGGATGGGTGGCCAAATTAATCCAGAGTTTTTAAACTTGACCCGCTTGTCGGCCGGGTTGTTCAATCTTAATTCTTTTTATAAATTAAAATAATATTATTTTTGTTAAAAAAATAAATAATCAATGTATTGCAACTAAGTTTTTGATCGAGTCTTGTCAGATCAACCAGCCGAGTCAACCAGGTCAACCAGCCATGTCACTCATGTTTTTAACTTCTCTTATTTTTTCTTAAACCCGGCCCCATTTTTACCCCGGATTCTGGATTAAACCACTGGGCCGGACCAGATTTTAAAACTATGATTAAACCAACGATAGGGTTTTGTACGCTTTTTTTTTTATTTTCAAAACTTAAGATTTACTCTGGATTAAAAATATATTAAAATAATATTTTTTATTTTTTAAAATTTAATTTTGATATTAATAAATTAAACTAATTTAAATATATTAATTATTTTATAAAATAAATTTATTTTTTTATTTTAAATTAATATTTTTAAATTATTTAGATATGTTGATATCAAAAATAATTTTTAAAAAATAAAATATATATATATTATTATTTTAACTGTGGGCTTGCATAGTTGCTTTTCACGGCTTTTGATTGTTGCTTTGCTCTTCCTTTAAGTTACTTATTATATATTATATTATATTATATTATACACACACACTATATTAAAACGCGAGGGAAAAATATTGTGCATTTATTATGGATACAGACTCGTTTATTATGGACGACACTACAGACTCATTGCACTGTAGACGACTGCTAGGTATTGTTAACAGCAGGACCTAGCAGCGGTGGGCTCAGAGCTGCGAGCAGGTCCTATTAAAATTTGGTCCTGCTGCCACTAGGACCCAGCAGCGGTGGGCCCTACTGCCACCAGGACTCACTGTTGTTGGGTATTGCTGACATCAGGACCCAGTAGCGATGGGCCTAGAGCTGCGAGCAGGACCCACCATCAGAACCCAGTAGCGTTGGCTGGGTCTATTTCATTCGAAATCCGGGATTGCAATTGGGCTGGGGGAAACCAGTTGACTCGCCGGATCAACCCGGAACTCGGGCAACTCGGCAAAAACCCGGTAGAGTCCTTTTCTTTTCAATTTTTTTTCTTCTACCTAGAGACCCCTTTTTTTATATATTTTTCAATTGATTACTAACTCATTTCAAAGTTCACTATATGAATATTAGAGTAATGTTTTATTTTTTCAAAGTAGGATTTGAAGTCCTTTAGTATATATGCTCTATGTTCACAAGAAAAAAGTTATTTTTTTTCAATGTGGGATAAAAAAACCTTCTGAGATAATCTTTTAAACTTAATTGTTTACAATATATATAGCTTATATCCACATGAATTATTTCTTAGTTTTTTCATAAAAAATATTAAAACCTTAATTTTTTTTTTCAATTTTCCCGATTTGACCCGAGTCAACCCATCTAACCCAGAACCTGACCCTTTAGCCGGGTTAACCCCCATGTCGGGTTTGATAACTATGGTTGTCATGAAAATATATTTTTTGATTTGTTATATTTTTTAAACTATCAAAATGCGTTGAAAAAATCTACATAAATAATGTTTTATAAAAAATAAAAATATTTGACCCGCGGCGGAGCGCGGGCTACATAGGTAGTCTCCTCTAAAATCCATCTCGTGTTTAAATAGATGAGAAACGTGTGAATTAATGTTGTAGCAAGGTTCTTCCCTTCATAACTTACGATGCCTACTAATATTAGGTTGCTATTAGTATTAATTAACAAAATCTTTATTGCACTACAAATTACAAAATCACAACAGAAAACTAAATGTCCTCAGTAAAAGACTGTGACTTCTGAGTGAATACATTGTGGAGTCTAGCAGTCTTTCTCGGCAATAAATTGAACTTTTCCGGTCTTTTCGCTTGAGTTGAACGTTATTTCCAGATTTGCATCTCGGCCTGTGAAGCTTGCTAGTGTCTCTTGATCGGCTTTGACTGGTCTAGGATCGTTTGTTGGGGCGTTTGTGGCTGCGTTCAAGAGGGTAGTCGTGTGGAGGTCACGAGGCTGTTGGGTTTTGGCTGGGCTGGGATGACTTTATTGTGGTTGGTCTTTAGGTGTATGGTGAGCCTTTTTCTTAGTTAGTGGGTGAGGTGGGCCATCATTGTGCATTGAGTGCTTACATTCTGTTGCTCATGTGTTTGTTTTGTAGTTTGTTCTCTTGGGGATTTTGGCTATTGCTTTGGAGAGGCTGTTTTGCTGGGTGATGAGTCAGTTTTATTTATTTATTTATTAAATGTATGGTCTGAATTGTATACCAAATCCAATATGTTTGGACTTGGCAGATAGCCAAGTCCAAGATGGCATAAGTCAGGCACGCGTGCCAAACCCAATACGCTTGGACTTGGCAGTACACAAAGTCTAAGATAGCGTAGGTCTGGCACGCATGTCAAACCCAATACGTTTGGACTTGGCAATCAGCCAAGTTCAAGGCGTTTGGACTTGGTAGTCAGTAAAGTCCAAGGTGGCATGGATCTGGCACGTATGCTAAACTCAATACGCTTGAACTTGGCGGTCAGTCAAATCCAAGGTGGTGTTGGTTTGGCACGCATGCTAGACTCAATACGCTTGAACTTGGCAGTCAGCCAAGTCCAAAATGGTGTGGGTCTGGCATGCATGCCAGACCCAATACTTTTAGACTTGGCAGTTAGCCAAGCCTAAAGCGCTTGGACTTAGCGGTGTGCCAAGCCTAAGATAACATGAGTCTAGCATGCATGCCAAACCTAAGACATCTGGACTTGGTAGTCAGCCAAGTCCAAGATAATTATCATCCTCATTGGGTCTAACCTCAGAGGAATAACCAACCTCCTTTAGGTCAAACCTCAGAAAAGAACTATAATCTTTATTCTAGCTAATTGACGTCTTAAACTCTAGTCTTTCTACATCTTTTTAGGTGTATCAAAGTCCTTCATGGACCCACCATATTCTTATTAGGTAAGGGATATTTATCCATCATTCAATGCTATCAGGGTAATTACCCTGCATACACTCATTTTATGTGCTATAAATACATTATGGGAGCTTCATGAGAAGTGGTCACGATATTAAATTCTTTACTACCTTGATATTTTATAAGATACTGACTTTACCATTTGAGGATCTAAAAGTTCCCTCATTTGGGATTGTTTTTCTTGCAGGTATTCAAGACCATTTTAATAGATTTGGAGTTCTTTAGATTGGGAAGAAATCCAAATACTTAACGTATAAATTAGCACCTATCCCAAACACCAAATAACCTTTTATTTTTTATGTTCCTGAATTTTTAAACATCATCAGTGGTGTCGTCTGTGAGAAGCTCTATAAAAAGTCATAGAAACAGTTTTCTTTAATTACAATTATTGATGGTAGAAAATTAGGACACTCTAGGAATGAGACGAGTTACCGATCTTCCTGCTACAATAGATATCTCAACTATCATACAAGCGATCCTTCAACAACTGGGGGAACAAATACAACTTCTTACCCAGACAGTCCTGACAAACCAACAAGTGAGAGAGAATCCACCACCACAACTTTCAGCTCCTCCTCAACAAATTGCTGCATCTCAACGCTCACCTTCACGATAAGAAGCCTCACCTAGCGTTTGTAGACGGCTATTTTATCCAGAGGAGCGTGGGTAAAATGATTTTTTTTAAAAAAATATTGTCTAATACATTTTCAAGCAAAAAAACTTTAAAAAACAACGTATAAACAAAAACTGTTGCATTGATCTATCTGTTGTCCTACAAAAGGATCAAATATATGGACTTATGATTATTTC
>Ga0307510_10011489_pt1 | contig 10520 bp, 7 predicted proteins | sample 12_EM_MG_FD_207224 | JGI IMG/M metagenome (GOLD analysis project Ga0307510, IMG submission 207224) | Populus trichocarpa ectomycorrhiza microbial communities from riparian zone in the Pacific Northwest, United States - 12_EM | ecosystem: Host-associated > Plants > Roots > Unclassified | place...
CAGAGAAACATTCACCAGTAAGTACCAAAAACAAAATTTTAGTTATAACCAAACTAGAAAAACAAAATTATAGTTGTGGGAAGAAAAAACCCTAGAAGAAATAATCCTATAAAGCAATAAATCAACATTAAAGTACACCATGAGAAATCATCAATGACAAAAAACATACAATACTTGCAGCTAGAAATGCATGGCATCAATTGATTATCACTAATTAAAATCTCAAACTATTGAAATAAACTATCCCATGTGGCTGAAAAGCACAAATGAGTATACAAGTAAAGCAGCATGTACATATCACACAGTTAGAATTCAAAGTCAGTGTCCTACCTCTGCAAGGACATCATTAATCAACTGTTCTGCCTTGGCAATTTGTTCAGGTGTACCCATAAGCTCAACAATCCTATATGGGGAGTTGGGATCAGCATCCATGTCTCGAGTGACCTGAATTTTTGCTCCAGACTGAAGCTGAAGATATTTGATAGTCTCTCCACCTTTTCCAATGATAACACCAACCCTGCCTTGTGGAACATCAATTTTTTTACTCAAACCAGAACCACCCGGGTATGAGCCATATGAAGCCGGAATTGACGAAGGGGCTGAGTTTGATATGGTAGACTTCATATCTGTAGTCAATCAAAGAAGTTAGTTTGAAATTCCAAATCAAACCTGAATATGATCTTGAAGCTGGCAAAAAAAATCAATAAATCTAAAAATTTTGTAAGAAAAAAAACCTCAAAATCAAGTTGGCAACCAACATTGAAAAAAAAAATTACTGATACAAACCATAAACATCATAAAAAAATATGTATAAGAAATATAATAGAGAGAGTATCAGAAACTGGAAAAACAAAAAGGACCCTGGCTACAGTATACTAACATAAACAACCATTAGCCACACCTACAGCAACAACCATTAGCTATATTTTTTTAGTTTTTTACATAATAAATGAAAAAAGGTTACAGAACGGGTACAATTCATGGGCATGGAACCTACAAAACATCAGAAACCCTAGCTACAATACTTGCAAAAAACAGCCAACAGAAACAGCATTGCACAAGTGTCAAAGTGACAGCAGAATTTCATAAAATAAATACGCTAATAACATTTAAACACCCACACAAAGATTCAAAGTTCAAACAATGTAATAAAATGAGAGCGCATATATCCACAAATATATATACAAATATATACATAGAGAGAGAGAGAGAGATTGAACCTGGAGGAGCAGAGCTAAATCCCTTATTACTCTCAACAGAGTCAAACCCACTCGCACCGTTTTCAGCCCTAGGTCGCTTAATATCAGCACCGGCACCACTCATTATACGAGCGGCGATCTCCTGAGCTTTCTGTTTGGCCATCTGGATCTCGTCAACAGGGGGCGGCACGCTGTTGTAAGATGGTGGTGGAGCGGGATCGGAAATCGGAGATGAGAATCCTGTTTGCCTCCGAGTTGAGGGAGGCGGTGCTGATTGGTCATCGAATTTGCGTTTATTGGACGATGGTGGTGTGGTGTCTGTGGCTGTCGAGTATGTAGATTCGTCTGCCATTGTTGAAAGAAACCCTAGGGGATTGAGAGAGAGCGAAGTTGGGCGATGTAAGAGGAAGGAGTGGGGATTTTAATTCTATAAGGGGAGGTGGTAGGGCACGTGATCTTTAACCTAAAAAACAGGCTTCGAAGCGAGCCCACTAGCGTATGGTTGAAAGTGAACCTAATTATCAAAGAGCTGTGAAGCCAGCCCACCAGTGCTGTAAGCTTTCATTCTCGGCCTTTGATCATATGCTGCTACCTTCAGTTTAACCAGTAAGGACTACAATCTCCGCGCCTGCAAATGCCAGAGCCTAGAAGCCTCTTCACGCCTTTGAAAATCCTTGATCATGTCCTCCCAACACAATACATGGTTGCTCTCCTGGATGAAGGAGTCAAAACCAAACCATTGAACTTTCCACGATCATTCTGGCGAGATGCTCAAAATTGGTCTACTTTCAACTTCTCGTTACAAGGGGAGGCTGTCTTCCCACTCAGGGTCTTTCATCATTGACTCGCAGAATTTGTTGGTTTACATGAAACTCTGCTCATCAGGTGATGCTTGAGAAAGACTCCCTGATAAGTGTCAAATTTTGTATTAACGCAGAGCTTCACCTTGGGAAAGCACGCCCAGGATCTGCCCACCAAGTATCTTTCCAACTAGGCAGCATCCTGAGTGGACAATTCTTTAACAATTTTTCAAGCAACAGTTTAATGCGTGAAATAAATAGTTGGAAGCAACAAGACCAAAGAAGCTACTGCTCTAAGACTCAAAAGTCCAGGGAGGAAAACACCCAAAAAGAGTAGCTTTACACGAGCTCTTTATTCAGTCCACGGGTCATCAAGACAATACAGCTTTCTGAGAATTACACATGCAAGCAAGACAACGGGTAGTTTAGCACATCTGGTAACAAAAAAGGTTTTAGAGGGTCTGCAGCCACAGTAAGAGCTCCGGAGAATATAGGGCATGGATCTATAACCAAAGAGTGTATTAACAGCCTCTCCCTTCACACAGCACTCGGGAAACAGTTTTATGCCAGCAGGGAACCAAACTTAACTCATTTGGTCCACCAATGGAGGAAGTCCTTGGGTCTATGGATCTTCTTCTGCAGTTGGAGTAATCCGTAAAGTAGGGCCTCGGCAGTGGGTGGGCATCCTGGAACATAGATGTATGTCTACAGGGACAACCTGTCGCAACCACGAAAAACAGAGTATGAATAGTGGTAATATCCACCACCGTTTGCACAGCTGCCCATTGAGATGACCCACCTAGGCTCTGGCATTTGATCATACACCCTGTGAACAACTTTCAAAAGCAGTAGAAACTTACTCCCCTTTCATCATACATGTATGTCTGAACTGACAGAAAGGAATCTAATCTGAACGCTTTGCCTGTGCCAATTGTATTTTGAAGCAAGTTCCAACTTTAAAAATCAAGGTATATGACATTAGAAGAGAAAATTCAACCAACTCTTGTTTAAATTGACATGGAGGGGATCCAAACATCTTTCCTAGTTACAAAATGTATTTTCAAAAACATCTTCTCTAATTACAAAATATATTTTGAAAATTAACGAGTTCAAATTATTCAATGCTTTTAAATTTCTAGTATGGATTCGTTTTTCTCTCTCAAAACCTTATATTTTCACATCTAAATCTTACTCTCTAGACTTTCAAGGTGAAAGCAAGAAAAAAAAAAACAAAAATGTTCTTTTCTCTTTTGTTGCACATCGTCGGGTTATAACAAAAATAATAGCCAAAATAGTCTGATCGTTTTCTTAAATTGGTCTAACCATTTCTCAAAATGACTAGACTATTTCTACTTCTATTAAAATATACATATTCAGTCATAAACTTTTCTTTTTTTGAACTCTTTTTCCTCCATTTATTCTATTCATTTTCTTATTTCATTTTATTACACCTACAATTTCTATTATATTATTCTTAATTTTATCCCGGGTTTTACAATCCATGCCAAGTAGGGTCCCCCTATATTTATCAAAAGCGTTCATAATAGCATTAAAATCTCTCAAAATAAGTCACAATCTAGACTGAAATGCAATAGCATTACATTATAAATAATCTCATAAGGCCTAGCACCTCATAGATGTATTAAGGTCATAAATAAAAGTGACAACAAAAAAGTACTCATCAACCAAATTAGACACCCCATGGGTTATCCATCAAAGAGAAGAATGCATTAAAGAGACACTATACCATCGGGTCCTAACCAACAAGAATATGACAATTAACTATATCCGAGATATTAGATAGAAACTGTTACGATGAAGGATTAATAGTTGTTTTAACCCTCCTTCATCTTATTAGAAGCAATCTTAGTCTCAAGAAGACCAACAAAACTGAGTTTATACTTATTAATCCAAACATTTATTGCTTTATGATTTTGCGGGCCATTTAAACTCCAAATATTTCCATAACCTAACATATATAATAGGGAGTAAAGAGACAATAAGAAGCAAAATCAACAGTCCTTAGACCCTTTCATCTTATTCTTCTTACCAGCAATTTTAGATGGTGGGTTTGATTGTTCTAGCTAAAGCTTATCTTTAACTCTTGTGTTCACATCCAAAGTCGTAGCAGTACTTAGGGTATCCGTAGTCTCATCACTGCTTGACAAGTTTAGAGTTTTGCTAGTTGTTTGAAGAAAAGAACCTTGGTTCTTTTCAAGATGTGATCTGAGTATTTATCTAACCCAGCATTATCATCTAAAGCATCCTCTCTAGTAGTTTAGGCAAAAGGTTTAGCAATAATGAGCTAGTCGATCGGTTTCTAGAGAATTTTAATCGGTCAACCGGTTTTTTAGACAGTATCTCTCAAGGCTTTTGTCTTGTCCAATCGGTGGTCCAGTTCCTGGTAAGTTTGAACTGGTTAATAAGTTTTTTGTAGAATTGTATGTCTGAGATGTTGATTTTATTGTAGCAGCACATTTGAAGGGGATGTAAACCCATTAGCAATATTAAGTAAGGAGCTACAAGCATGCAAAACATCACCCCCATTTTAGATCTTACATATGTCATTAACAAAAAGATTTGGGGCCTCAACCGAGGCCTTGCAAGAGTGCCTAAATACTTTACAAGTGTCAGAAGCTCATGATTTCCATTTATACTTAACCATAACTATGATAGGGTCCAAAGATAACTTCAGCTGGAAACTGTGAACCATTGGCAATGAGGCATCTGATTTAACACAGAAATAGGCATAGCCAAGTCGGGTGCCATTAAATGTTTGTTCATCACAAGCCAGAGGTCTTCCAACCATGGTAGCGGCCATTCCTATACTCATTTCATTCCAAAAGGAAAAAGGTAACATTTAAAGGCGGACTTATGCTAACACTTTAAAGATTTTATTCTTGTCAAGAACAAAGTGAGGGTGCATAATTGAAGGATAATGGTCTTTCCCTCAAACATCCAGGACCCTTTTTCCATAACCGAGTGAGCATTATCCTTAGTCTTGAAAAAAAAAAAAAAACCTTGTTGTGTTATCATGACATTCTTAAGGCCATAATTCTTCCACACGTAGAAGGAAATAGAGTTGGTCGTATGGTAGGGCATCCTATAACCAAGGAAGAACCCCACTAATCACCGGTTCTATTTTGATGTACTCTCATCAATGACATTATCCTAGATTTGCAAAATAGTTTCAGTCTTTTGTCATGGAAAAGAGGCTATCTTAGCTCCGGGTTCTTGAGTTTAAAACTTTCACTCTATCAACCTATGAGGTGTTGGGTAGAGTTGGTGGTGTTTAATGTCGTAGTGGCAATAAGTTTTTTTTTGTGGTTTTGATTTAGAGTTAGGTTTGGTGTTATAGGAAGGTTGAGTGATGTTTAAGGTGTTTGTGTTATTTGGGTTGGTGGTGTTAAAGGTTTTCTTGGTGTCTATGGTGTTTGTGTTATTTGGGTTGGTGGTGTTCAAATTTGATCTCCATCATTCATAACAAAGAGGAAACTTAGGCAAACCCCCTGAGAAATTTAAAGCATATCCAACAGTGAACGAAAAAGAATTGAGTTGAAGGTTATGGCTGTCCAAAACTCGGTTTTTCAAAAATAATATGGTGGTAGATCTCTCGAACAACAACAGTCAGCAAAATCCAAACAGTCAGTCTGTAAGGTATAACTTGGCACACAATATACTAGAACCCCAAACAAATCCAACGGTGGATGACGAGGCTTTAGTAGCTTGTTTCTCTCATTAATCTCTCTTCAGACCTTCTCTCTCTAAAAGGTTTCCCCTCCCCACTAATTTTGATATGAAAATGATCCCTAGATGATCCATTCATGAAAAAACTAGATCCATGTATGATCCTTTTTTATCTATGATTATGAATCCTTAGGTGATCCCTTTGTGTCCAAAGTTAGATCTCTAGATGATCTTTTTTATCCCTTTATGTTTAAAGTTGGATCCCTAGATGATTTTTTTTTCCTGAAAAATCTTTGTATTTTTCAATAATTGGGTAGATCACCCATAAAAATTAGACCATTCTGAAAAATCTTTGTATTTCTCATTATTGGGTAGGTCACCCATGAGAATTAGACCATCATGATAAATCTTTATATTTTTCACCAACAGGTAGGTCATCTTAAGAATGAGATCATTTTTTAAAATCTCTGATTTTTTCACCAGTGGGTAGGTCATCCAGTAAAATGAGAACATCTTGAAAAATCTTTGATTAGAAGGCATATAACCTGAGAAAAACCAAACCCGAGCCATATTCAACATTCTCGAGCCGTCGCAATGTCCATCGAGGTATGACAAAATGGTGACTCCATTTTGGTTTAGGGTTGAGTCTATTGCTTGTGTTTTTTTTTAATTTGTTCCTTTTAATTTCTATTTATTTTTGGGCTTTTATTTTATTTGCATTGTTTATTTTCATACAATTTGTTTATTGTATTTATTTTACATGCATGCATATTATTTATCTGAGTTTTCACACACTTCGTAACAAACACATAAAGTTTTGGACCTGAGCTCATCCCTTGTAAGATCAAAAAGGAAGATTCAGGTGGCGAGTGTGACTTATGTCTATTGATGCTCATTTAGACTTCTACTTAAATTGAAACTCACCCTATGCATCAAGTATCATGGAGTTTCTCCCATGCTCAAGTTGTATAAGGTTACAAGACTAGTTATCCCACTAATAATTCAAGCAATCTAGGAATTTGAGAAATCTATAAGAATAAATAGGCTAGGACCAAACCTTTATGAGCTAAAACCCTATCTAATAGTACAAACCCTTTTAGGACACAAATAAATAACAAGTGTGCATATTCAATTTTATATTTTACATTCATTTGTACATTCTAGAAATATAGGTCTACCCTCCAAAGTCCAACTCTTCCTCAAGATCCGCAACACCTTAAAAAAATAGGATAAAAAGACTCAACTATGACATAATCGGAATAAATTTTTGATAGGGGAAATGGTTTACCTAATTGATCTGCTAAAATAGACAATTTGCTTTAAAAGTTTTAATTGAGAACCACTTCACATAAAAAATCAATATTGTGAAATACAATGTGGAAATGCCTCTATACGTAAACTGGAAAACAAAACCACATTTTCCAAGTGACATGCCTCCATGTACCAAACTAGAAAACAAAACCACCTTTTTCATAATGAAAAAACCAGCTATAGCTGTCAAAGATCTCAAAAGACTTTTCCTTTCAAGAAAAGAAAATTATTTGATCAAAGTACATTACCTACATCTGATGGAGCATTTCATTGTGAAGACATGTTTAATTCTTTTAATAAGAGGACCAATGGCAATATCATGGTCTCAGGTGTAAAATTGATTAATTACTAGTTATTATTTAATTTGTTCTTTATATGTTTATGTTTAGACTTTGCAGTTGCATTTAGGTTTATGTGAATAATCCTAGCTCATTTATACAGAAACCGAAGCATCATCCTCAATAACATGCCAACATGCATCTCTAGATTCAAAAGACTGTAATGATATGAAGTTTGTAATGGTAACCTTTCATATGAAAGGATGCGTTAAGGGTGATGTCTACTTTTATTTAAGCATACCTAATCTAGTGTTTGAATCTCTAGAACTAGTATCAATTTTGGGATTTCTAGTTCCCTCAAATTACTAGATGATGACTCTAATTCTCTTATTTCCCCCACATTTTCCAAACAAATCCAATAATCAATGGAGCCATTGCGACGGCCACCGAGGTATGACAAACCCTAAACTTATAACCCCCTCTTGTTAATGACTATCTTAGCTTGTTATATTGTTCCTAAATCGAACAACCATCTTTGTTAATCTCTCCAAAGAACTCCTTTCTCTAATTTTATTGTGTGTTAACTTGTTAAATATGGTTGTGTGTGTTTAAAATTGAGGGGAAAATACTTCAAATGTGAATTGTGAATGTTATGTTAAAATTTCTTGTTTAAATTGGTTGAGTAATTGATTTATGAATTTTTGAAAAATATTCAACAAGTTGATCTAGTTATTTAAATTAGATTTTGATTGTTATAAAATCTTAGTACAAGGGAAACATAAATGTGTTGTACCTTATGGAATAATAAGAAATTTAATGATAAATGCATATTATAGTAGAAATTATGTAAGTTTAGTGTCTAGGTGATATTATTATGTTGGAATTGATTTGAATGGTAATAGAAATATAATTAAATGGATAGTAATCATTGTGGATAAATTGTGTTGAGATTTGTATGCTTTTATAATATGATTGAATTGTGTTTGAGCTCAATTGAGATTTATGTAGAATAGGTTATTTTGGTAATGTGTTTTTTTTTTTTGGCTAATTGAGTAAGAAGAAAAGTATGGAAATTAAAGAAAATTTATGAAATTTTTGTTTTAAATAATGTTAAAGATGTTTAAATTTGATTGAAACATTTTAAATGGTTGTCTTGAGTTTTTCTAAGTATGGTCGAAATTAAATAATTATAAAGATGGAAAATTTAGAAATTTGATTTAATTATGTTTTTTTATATACATATATATTAATTGATGATATGTGAAAGTAAATTATTATAAGAGTGATGAAACTTGAGTTATACCATGATTAGATATTAGTGGACAAGTTTTGAAAAATATAGGAATGTGAAATCCTAATTCTGTTGTGGTTGAGATGTGTATTGACTAGGGACTTGGTTAACTGATGTTTGGAAATTGATAAATTAAGAAACAAATGAAGAGATTTTGTCAACTAAAAGGTTTTAGTTAGATATGGCCAAAATGTTATTTTAGAGAATTCCAAAAAAAATTGATCTTGGTTTTGTTTAAATCATTTTGTTGCAATGTGTTGTATGTTTGGTTTTTAGTGTGAGTGCGGTAGGGTTAATTATTTTTGTGTTTTATTATGAAAAATGAAAATTTAATTATATAAGTGAGAGAAACTTCCATTGTTGAATAAAATTATGAGTAGTAAAGTGTTGGGTTGAAATTATAGAAATGTGAAAATTTTTATGTTAAAAACCCTTAGTTGATAAAGTAAATATTAATTATTAAGTTGTTTAAACATGAAATTAGAAATCTAAAGTGTAAAGGTTCTAAGTGAGAATTTAAATTGTTGGCATGAAGACTAACTTATAGACTTTAGTACTAGTTGATGGTTGAGATGTTGAAATTTCATGTTGAATGTAATAAGCAAGGAGTTTGTCGATACATATGGTGATTGTGAAATTTTGTGTTAGACTTAAATAGTGTTAAACAAGTAATTAAGAGTGTATCAGGTTAAATGAACATTAATTTTTATTGTTGGGAGTTGTAGGAGAAGCATTTCATAGTGGGACTTGACTTCTCAAAAGCTTGTGTAGCAGGAGCTCAAGGTAAGGGTTGTCCCCTTGCATTTTTAATTATTTATGATGTTATTGTAATTGTTTGATTTTCATGAAAAATTATTGTATTATGTAGTGTATAATTTCTTATTATAAGATATAATGCCTACGAGGCAGAAAATTATATGTGGTTGATACTCGATTGCAACGATGGTTACCAATACCTGAATGTGATCGATTGTAATAGTGGTGGTAGATATGTGATTTGTAACCGACTGCAATCACAATAATTTATATGTGATTCACAATTGATCACCAAAGTGGAAATCAAAGTGTGAATTCAAATTCAACCGTAATGACAAAAAAAATCAAAGTGTAAATTCAAAATTGACCACAACAACAAACATCCAACTGCAAATTATAATTAATTGCAATGTCATAAAACAATGTGTGAATCTTAAATAGACCACAACGATGAATTTGATAATGTGATGGATTTGGTATTATAGTTGAATATTTAGACAAAGATTATAGATATTAGTTGGTTGTTTGGACATAGACTACAATGATGGAATTGGTAACATAGTCGGTTGTTTAAGCGGAGACTATGGATACAAATATGTGGATTAGTATTTAAACAGAGATTAATGTGATGGACTTGGTCTTATCGTTGATTGTTTAAACATAGCTTACTGATACAGATATATGGATTAATCAGTTATTTGGGTAGAGACTAATATGATTGACTTGGTAATCAGTTATTTGGCCATTTGGATGGAGACTATGGATACATATATATGGAATAGTCGATTATTTGGAAAGAGTCTATGACATGAAAAGTATTTAGTCATCCGTATGAGAAGGGGTGTGAATTTTAAAAGAATTAAGCTAGTATTTATTTTGAACTAATAGGTAATATGCGTGGGCTAAAGGCGGTATGAAATTTGTAGTAAATGGAAAACAACTAGACATAACAGATATTTAAGATTCAAAAATGCATGAATGACCTATGAATAAGGCATAAAGAGTATTTGATATTGAAAAATATATTAATGCACCAAAATTAGGTATAAAGGATATTTGAAAATGAGAAATATTTGAAGGAGTCATAAATGCGCACAAAACATTTTAAGAATGAAAATACATAAATAAGCAATGGAAATAGCATTTGACCAAAATGAAATAAATGTATACTTGGAAAGTAAAAAAATGGAATAGAATG
>Ga0307510_10011491_pt1 | contig 10520 bp, 7 predicted proteins | sample 12_EM_MG_FD_207224 | JGI IMG/M metagenome (GOLD analysis project Ga0307510, IMG submission 207224) | Populus trichocarpa ectomycorrhiza microbial communities from riparian zone in the Pacific Northwest, United States - 12_EM | ecosystem: Host-associated > Plants > Roots > Unclassified | place...
ATCAATAGTAATGCATATCAATTTCTTATACACAAGTCATGTTTTGAAGATATTCATCTTAATACTATTATGGAATCAATGAATGCTACATTCTTTGAAAATGTGTTTCCATAAAAAGGAAGCATAAGAAAATTGTTCACTTAAGAGAACAATTGAGGAAAGCTTAAGTAATCATCATAAATTAGAACATGATGAAGTTGAGTTTAGAAGGAAAAAGGAGCAAAAATACCAAAACATTTGGTTTTTATTTTCTTAACATACTTGTTAAAAAAAGAATCTCGAACCTACTCCAAAGCAATGTCCTATCTGAAAGCTTCATTTTGGAAGGAGACAATCAATAATGAAATTAAATCCATTATAAATAATCATATATTAGAACTACTAAATCTTCCTATTGGAAGTAAACCATTAGACTATAAATGGATCTTCAAAAGAAAGATGAAAGTCAATGGTACTATTGACAAATAAAGCTAGACTTATTATTAAAGGTTTTAGACAACAAGAAGGTGTTTTTAATATATATTCACCTGTGTTAATAATAACTTTCATACAAATATTAATATCCATTGCAACTATTAACAAGTTTGAAATATATCAAATAGATGTAAAAATAACTTTCTTAAAGTGGTGACCTTAATGAAAAGATTTACATGAAACGACCTGGGAATTTTATTGGCGATAAATAAAAGAAGAAAGCCTATAAGCTTATCAAATGATTATATGGTTTGAAAACATGCACCTAAACATTGACATGAAAAATTTGACAATGTTATGTTGTCAAATAAGTTTAAAATCAACAAAATTGATAAATATGTTTATGTGAAAAACACATATAAAGGTTATGTCATTGTATATCTTTATATAGATGATATGCTTTTTTTAAGAAAATATCAACTAAACAAGTTTGACATAAAAAACTTGAATGTTACAGATGTCATACAAAGAATAAAAATTTCTAGGACATCTGATAGATTGATATTATCCCCTTCTCTTTATTTAAAGAAAGTTATTGATAAATTTTCTAAAGATGACAATAGCGTTGTGAAAACACCAATGGACATAAGTGTCTATCTGTCAAAAAATAAAGGAGAGGGCATATATTGATTAGAATATTCTTAGATAATTAGGAGTTCTATATATGTTATGAACTGCAAAATACGTAAACAAAACTTGATATTGCTTACTCGGTTAGCAATATAGTAAATATACAAGTAATCCAAGTATGGATCATTGAAAAGCAATACAAATGGTACTAAAATATTTGAGGTACATCTTAAACTATGGGCTATATTATACTGGTTACCCGATGATACTTGATTGGTATAGTTATTTTTATTATTAATATGTATGCCAATTGGATATTTGCCACTAAGGATTTGAAATCCACTAGTGGATTTGTCATCACACTTGGTGGAGCATCCTCTAAATAAATGTGTATCACAAGATACACGATGGAATCATAGTTTATTTCTCTTGATAAAGTTAGAGACAAAGCTAGATGGCTTCAAAATTTCTTAGAGGATATTCCATGTTGGCTAAAACTAGAGCTAACTATTCTTGTCTATTATGACTGTTAATTAGCAATTAGAAGGGCACAAAGTGGTTTGTATAATGGTAAGTTTAGACATATACACTGTAAATATAATATCATTAAATATTTGCTCTCAAATAGAATTATTTCAATCGGCTATGTAAAGTCAAAGGAAATTATCGTGGATTAGCGATGGTAACCATACCTAGTTAATTGGGGATCCCAAGATCCGAGTTCAAATGAAAAGCTAAGTCATAAAACATTCTAAAATTTTGTTAGATGATCTTATAATCTTATTTATAAAGGGTTTAATTAAAAATAATAAGGATGTAAATGACTTATACTGTAGCTCTTGTATTATCATGATTTTAAAATAATTTAAGGGTGCTTATAATAAAGTTAATTTAGTATAAGAAACTCTTTGTTTATCATCATCTCTCAATGTCAATGAAAAATATGCAATTAAGCATATCAAATTAAAACTCTTTGTTTACTCAAACCTTTTAATTGGTTTGAGTAAAAACAACACCAAAAAAAAAAACATATTACAATATTTTTGGTTAAAGACTTCTCTTTTACTTTCTCTCTCCTAAAGGCTCATTAATATTATAAAATAATTTTTATTTTATTTTATTTACACATTTGACAACCGAGACTTATTTTATACCGTTAATTTTTCAAATATGACATGTCATTATAATCGCTTAAATGTCTTTTCAGGTGACTACTCCGTTTGTCAAAAGACTCTTTAAAGTAGCCAGCCATCCACACTTGTGAACAGTTCGATTCCAACTTGCTTTTCAATTACCAACTGCACAAGACTTTATATTTTATAATAAATTTCAGGATTGACATTACCGACTAGTTGAAGGTTTCACATTGCTGCGTTTAAGGCTCCGTTTATTTGCAGGAAGGCTCCGTTTGTTTGTTGGAAAATTGTTTCTTTTTAAAAAGTAAATTTCTGAAAAGTGAATTATTTTTCGATGTTTGGTAGTGTCATGGAAAATGAACTGGAAAACACTTTCCAGTGTTTGGTTATATTATGGAAAATGAACTGGAAAATAATTTATTAATGAATTTTTTTTTAAAGTTTATCTAATATATATATAATATTTAATATAAATATTTAATCACTTACAATAAAAGAATGAAATCTAAAAAATATAATGATGAATTTTTTTATTATATTCTATATTTATATATAGCTTATTTTATAAAATATAATTATATATGTCATATCATATTATAGAGATATAATCTTGTGAAATATTTCTGAAGTAAAACATATTAATATATTTTTTTTTAATTTTAAAAGCTTAAAATATATCTTTTTTCATATGAAGAAAACCAACTTCAATTTGTATATTTGGTTAAATGACGGGCTGCAATATTTATTTGTGTGTACGTATCTTAATTCCAATTTGATGAACATGAAATTACTGCTTTTATCTTGAGAAGGCTCTTGATTTTGTACGAGTGCTAAATTTAGTGAATGACCATGTCAGACGATGTTATGTTTTTGTTTTGGTCAAGAAAGGAAAGTGTTTTCCTCTTCTTATCAAAAGGAAAACACTTTCCTACTATGAAGGTTAATTTTTTCTTTGACTAGAATTTATTTTTTTGACTAACTTTTCTTATGTTTACTAAACATAGAAAAGTAAAGAAAATGGTTTTCAGGAATTTGTTTTCCTGGAAACAAACAAGGCATAAATATATTTGACTTGAAAAAAATATTAAATCACTATTTTTTAGTGTTTTTTTAATAATTTTAATATATTAATAAAAAAATAAAAAAAATAAAAAAATTAATTATTTTAATATATTTATAAAAAACATCCAAAAAAAAATTTCTTCTAAAAAATCACTAAGCATTGTCTGAATAAAAGCCTACCACGTGGCTGGCTTTCCCACATCTTTACCTATTTACCTAATATTTCTAAGCGAGTTCAGGTGTAAATTCATCTCCTTCATGATTCATATAAACAATGATGAATGCCACCTTTTTTATATGTATTTTCTTTTTTTCCTTTTTTTTTTAATTTTTACTTGATTTTTAATTTATTTTCATAAACCCAATAATTTAAACCGTTAGGTGAGGTTATAAGATATAATTTATATTATTTTTTAATACATATCCTTAAATGAAAACCTTTTGAGCTTGAAACTTGCACATACTCACATTACTTTGTGCTTAGTTTTTATCAAATAAATGAAGATGATGAGATTCGAACGCGTAACCGCTTGATCATCAAGGTTTTGATACCATATCAAAAAACCAACTCAGCCCAAAAGCTTAAGTTGTTAGGTGATGTCTCAAGATATGATTTATATTATTCTATAACACAAACAAATAGCCCAATATTTGGTTTGTGCTTGGTTTGTTAAGCATTATTTTTGTTATTGAATAATTAAGTAAAAAATAGTTTTCAAAAACAAATTTCTCAGGCTTAGTGAAGTGCATCACTTAGATAATGAATTTGATGGGTTAAGCCAATCCTAGGTCGGTCCATTATATTGACATTTTAATATTAAAAAAAGTTATTTTTGAATTTATCAAGTCAATTAAGTAACATCGAGTTAATTCGCACACATTTAATTTTAAACTCTAATTAAATAAAAAATCAAGTTAAAAAGTTTCACGTTTTACCTATCAAACCAAATTTAATAACAATAGTAAATAATTCAATTTTTGTTTTTTACGTACATGTTAACTATTCTAATCTAATATACCGGGGAACTAAGCGTGCAGTTACTCAGACTTGGTTGACGGAGAACGAAAGTTGCCATTGACTTGGATAAAGTGGCGGCTAACAGATCGTGCAAGGGACCTCTGAGTCCCCTCTTGATGAACTAATAAATAGCCCTTCTGTGTTATCTAATCTTGATCGTAGCTTCAAGGCGACATCGGGGCCCACATGTTTGGATAAAACTGTGGACACTAATCCTTGATTTGAGGCGAGACGGACAGGTTTGGCTTCTTTCCCTCTTGTTTTATCCCATTTCTTTACGTTTACCTGATCTTCTCAAAATCTGATTTATTTTAGGCCTTAGAGTGTGATTTAGTCCTTTTCCTCCCTTGAAGAGCACATGAAATGACTTCTTGCGAGTGTAATTCCTCCACTTGTGCGGTGGCGAAGGCTCTTGAACACAGGCCCACGCTTTCTAAGGGCGGGCTTTCGTGGGAATGTGGGGTGGCATCGGATAGAGTTGCCACCCAAGAAACAAGCACCCCTTGTGGGGGACGTCGTAAAGTCCCTTTCATTGGGATGGTATCCCTTTATTCCATGATTCATGTAGGTTTTACAAATTATACTGCACCACCATAAATTACTTGGATTCTGTCTCTACATGTAACTGTCCATGGCGAGGGAATATCTTTCGCCCCCCACTTTATATATATATATATAAGAGTATTGGCAACTTCCACTTCTAGAAGAATGCTTCTTTTGCGTACATGTTTTAAAAGAAAATCGGTTTTACGATCAATATATAAATTTAATTTATTTATTAGTGAGAAATAATAGATTTGGATATACTCAATCCATATTAATATTTTTTATATTACTATAACAATATAAGAAAACAACAAAAAGTTATATCCTAACAATAACTATCAAATATTATAATTATTTATATTATGTCCGTAACAAACAATAAAAAACATGATTCTTAGATTATAGATTTTCGATTATAGATATGGGAGCCGAACATTGGTATGTGGCACCAAAGCATTAATTTAGTGCTAAAAACCAAAACATCAAAACTGATTAAATTGATTAGAATATTTTAAAAAACTTCCGGTTCGGTTCCGTTTCGGTTTTATAAAACTGAAACCGATAGACCCCAACCGAATCGGTTCAGATTAAAAAAAGGTATTAAAAATAAAAAAATTCTTTCTATTCTAACCCAGTAACCATAGCAGCCGCCCCCTTCCTCACAGACACGCCACTCCTTAGTCCTCACAGCCTCCTATAGTAACACTCACAAGGCCACACCCAATTCTTCGTTCTTCATTCTATAATCTTCATTAGTCATAACCATATCTAGCAAACCAACTACCCCCACCCAAGCTCCCACACGCCACACTCAACATTTCAATCTTCATTCTTTAATTTGCATCTCCAGATCTAGCATCCCAATTAGTATCATTTTGTTTCTTTGTATTGTGTCTGTCAGACTCGGTACAAATGATTGAACTTCTGATTGTGTGTTGTACAAGTTGATTTTACAGCACCCCCAGGCCTCAGCAGCAGTCTATCTAAGCACCCTTTTGCAGTAAGATTTCTCTCACTGCTATTTTTTTCTTTAACATATGTTTTTGATTTCTCGATGTTTTTGAATTTTGTTAAATCAATATGTGCTTGTTGTAAAAAACCAACACCAAGTTTCCTTTGATTTCACAAACAATAAAGAATTGACTATCACATGGTTTATGATGAGCCATCACTCTGGAAATCTAAGCCTTTAGCCCAACCAATCTTCCCCTATTGTTAATTTTAACCATGGATATTTGATAAAAAAAAGAGTTACAAAATATGATTATTAACAAGTTTGCTTCTTTTGTTTTATTTTTTTCCTTCGGTATTTAAGGACTATCACCATGACTTGGAAAATAAAACCTTGAGTTATAGAGCTTTTCCCAGCATGATCATTATTTTTCTAAAAAAAAATAAAAAATTCAATGTGCATTAATACATAAAACTAAACTTTCCTTTTTTTTTTGAAATTTTTATTTAATGAGTTTTTCATTATTCATTATCATTATTTCTTTTTTCCTTTAGCAAATGGGTGTATTTTCTATTAATTTGATGTTGAAGTGATTATAAGGCCCTTGACTTGTTAACGTCAAGGTGTTCAACTTTTTAAGCTAGACATATCAATGCCGTCATGATTTTGTTTTTATGTAATATTAAAATAATAGCTTAGTTGATAAACTATAAGATAACTAATAGTTAATTGATTATTGAATGAGTCCATATGCTTTTTTTTAAAAATATGATTTGAAATCAGTCTATAATGTTTTCTTCTAGCTATTTTACATTACTAGCTTCTTTTCAAAGCTTGTTTACAATAATAGGTGACGACGATCCAAAGAGCATGTATGTGTAGTAGTTAGTAACTTCAATTATTATTTTTTGAATGGTAGTACCTTTAAGTCTCATATAAATTATGATTATTAACATGTTTTCATTTGATAATTACAGATGGAAAACCTTCAAAATCAAAATGCTTCATCGACTCTCACTACCCGAACATCAACCAATATCCCAACTTCAAACACTAACCCAACATCAACCACTACAGGATCCGCCACGTAAACAACCTCAAGTCCCTACATTAAGAAGAATAAATGTTGATGATAGACAAAAGTCATAAATTTGGGATCATTTTACAAAACTTGATGGTAATCCTAAAACCTCTAGAGCTAAATGTAATTATTGTGGAAAGAATTATGCATGTCATACTATTCTTAATATAACAAGTAATATTTGGAGTTATTTAAAAGTATGCAAAAAGTTTCTTTTTGTGGTTGATAAGAAGCAAAAAGTTTTGATATTAAAACCTAAGAAAGAGGAGGGTGAATTGGGAGATCGAAATGTGGGCACTCTTCAGGTAATAGGTTATAATTATGATGAATGTAGACAATCACTAGCAAAAATGGTTATAATTGATGAGTTGCCTTTTAATTTTTCCTTCTTGTTTCACTATTATAAGAGATTGTTTGAAACTTTATGTTGAAGAAAAGGAAAGATTAATGATAACTCTTAGGGGTTAACAATTATGCTTAACAACAGATACATGAACATTAATATAAAACATTAACTATATGTTCTTAACGGCTCATTGAATTGATAATGAGTGGAATTTGCATTAAAAAAATCTCAATTTTTGTCAAGTTTCCAACCATATGGGTGAGACAATTGGTTAAGCTATTGAGAATTGTTTGTTAGAGTAGGGGATTGATAAAATTTTGAATATTACAGTAGATAATACAAGCTCTAATAATGTGACTATTTCATATTTGAAGAATGTGATGAAAGATTGACCAACTAATATATTATTAAATGAGCATTTGCATGTTAAATGTCGTGCACATATTGTAAACTTCATTGTGTGTGATGACTTGAAAGAGATTAATGTTTCAGTTGTTAAGATTTGAAATGCAATATGTTTTGTGAGATCTTCACATTCTAGGCAACTTGCATTTAAGAAGTGTGCAGAACAATTGCATATAGAGTGCAAGAAATCATTGTGTTTGAATGTTGCAACTCGATGAAATTAAACTTATCTTATGTTATAAGCTGCTGAAAAGTTTGAAAAGGTATTTGTGTGATTAGGTGAAAGTGAACATAGGTATATGAGTTACTTTTTGGAGGTTAATTTAAAGGGAAATAAAAAAAAAACATAGGGCCACCTAGTTTGGAGGATTGAGAAAATGATAGAACTTTGGTGAAGTTCTTAAAGATCTTTTACATGGTTACATTGAGATTTTCTAGCTCATTGCATGTCACATCAAATTCTTTCTTCAATGAATTGATTTACATGCATACAAACTTGTTGCAATTGTGTAAAAATAGAGATAATCTTTTAAGTGGAATGTCGATAAACATGATGTTAAAGTTTGAGAAGTAAATCATGATTTTTGTTGTTGTATGTGGCTAAGGTCTTAGATCCACATCTCAAGTTGAAATATGTGAAATTTTATTTTGGTGACTTGTATGATTATGACAAAGCATAATTACTAACAAAGAAGGTGAAAAATAATTTGGTGAGCTTGTATGAGTTTTATTTGAAAGTTGATGAAGTGGTAACTAATAATAATAGGTATAAAAAGAATGTTAATGCTATTGATGACATGGTGGTAGATGTTAACAATTTAGCTCGATTTAAAAGGCATTTACAAGAGAAAGATAGTGTGAAAAATAGAAATGAGATTGAGACATATTTGGTTGATGGTTGTGAGGATCTTAATGGTGATAAGTTAGATATTTTGGGTTGGTGGAAGAGTAATGCTTCAAAATATAAGATACTTTTGAAGGTTGCACAACATGTTCTAGTTATTTCTATATCTATAGTGGCTTCCGGGTCAGCCTTTAGCATAGACGATCATATACTTGACCAATTTCAAAGTTCTCTATCTCTAGCAATAGTTCAAAAACTTATTTATTGTCAAAATTGGTTGCATCATAGATCAATTTCAAACGACATTAGAACCTTAATGAATGATCTTAAAACCTATGAAAACTTTGAATTAGATAATTTTTATTATAAACTTACACATTTTATTTTATGATTTATTAATTAATGCATTTTCAATCTAACATGTCTAATTTTTTATTTTGTAGAATTTGGTGGGAAGTTACATCTAACAATAGATGATAATTACTTAAAAAATCAGGGTATTTATTGAAAACGTTTGGTAAAAATACTACTATTTTATTTTTATATCTTCTAATATAATTTATCATGTTATAATTCTAGATTTTTAATTCCAAGTTTTGATGTCAATAGTATTAAGAAATTAAAATGCAATGTTTTTGATGTGCTTTTTGATTGAGATGTGTGCACAATGAAGAATGTTTTTTTTTTTTTTGGCTTGGAGTGTTTTATTACAATGTTATTTGTTGTTTTTTCTAAGTCTTTTGAAGGCAATGTTTTGTGATTTGGATTTTAATTTGTTGGTGTGTGTTATTTAAACTCACTCAAACAAAATATAAGAAAAATATTAGGAAGACAAAAAAAAAAAATTGAAAATAAGATTAGCACTAACAATTTAATATAAATGAATATTATGTGGAAACAAAACTTAATAAACATAAGATTGACATTAACAATTTAATATAAATGAATATTCATTGGCAAAAAAAATTACATATACTTTGGAATCTTACAAGAAAATTAGACAATATTAACATCAATTACAAGCCCATCAGAAAGTCCATTAGAAAGTAAAAAAAAAAAAAAAACCAGAATAATTAATATAGGTTTTTTCAGTTTTTTGATATAAAAAACCGAATTGAATTGAAACTAGTTAATTGAAACCGGTTTTGGTTTAAATTTATTTTTTTAAAAATTAATTTAATTTATAGATAAAAATATAAAAAATGATCATCCTTACTTTTTAGTGTTCGGTTTGAAGTTCCAGAAAACTCATTTTTTTATATCAATAAAATAGCAATCCAAGGAATTGAACCCTTGTCTGTCGGCGAACAAAATAGCTAGGTGTCCTATATATGGCAAACATGTTAAAATAATTATATATAGAAAAGTATTTGATTCAAGAGAAAAAGGTAAACATCCAACATGTAATAGACTCCATTTTAAGTTGCAACAAAGCAAAGTGACAAAAAGCAGGAGTAAAACAGTTGTAGCCACACCAATCTTTTTTTTAAATAAAGTAAATATATTGTATATTCTCATACCAAAAAAACAGGGAACAACCAGTTACAAGAGACTTGGTTAGACACCACTTAGGTTCAAATCCCATCATTTTCAACAGTCCAGTGGTGGGTTGCCATACTTGGTTACTCTTTGGGTTTGATTCCTAGATCTAACAATTTTTTTTTTGATATCTCGTAAATCAAAAGTTTTAAATTGCTTTATAAAATACAATAACCTTGTTGAGGATTAATTAGACATAAAAATAAAAATCTTAAGAATCGATCGATGACATGAGTATTTATCTTATCAGTTTAGAGAATTATGTGTTTAAAGAAGAATAAAACGAGAATTTACCATTCCTTAAATACCATGACAAAATGGAGTTGTGGAAAAAAAAAATAGAATTCTACTTGAAATGGTTAGGTTAATGATGACATAAACAAATTTTCCTATCACATATTGGGGTGATGCATTATTAACTGCCATTTATGAACTTAATCGTGTACCCTCTAAGTCAGTTACAATTACACCATATGAATTATTGGACAAAACATAACTTGGTTTGAGTGTTTTAAAACCTTAGGGCTGTATTACTTATGCTCATGAT
>Ga0307510_10011492_pt1 | contig 10519 bp, 8 predicted proteins | sample 12_EM_MG_FD_207224 | JGI IMG/M metagenome (GOLD analysis project Ga0307510, IMG submission 207224) | Populus trichocarpa ectomycorrhiza microbial communities from riparian zone in the Pacific Northwest, United States - 12_EM | ecosystem: Host-associated > Plants > Roots > Unclassified | place...
CATATGTGCCCCCCCCCCCCCCCCCCCTTCCACTCCCCCACCCCACCTCATCACACTTTGAGCCCTCACACTGATAGGTGGATAGGTACTGCCCGAGTAATCCGCCACGCAGTCGGCATCGACGAACGCCGTGCCAAATTCCGCCAGGACCTTGTGGAGAAAGTTGACATGCAAGAAGTGGCCCGTCATCGTACCTTCAAGGCCGAACATCTGGTGAAGTCCGCCCTAGGGCACCGCCCGACCTCCAAATCGAAACCGAATAAGAAACATGGCAAGGGTGGTGACCCCTACCAAGGTGGCAATCCTGCCAGTGCCGATCCAACATTACGGCGATTCTCGGGGAGTGGGGAAGCGTTGAGTGTCACTAGCACTAGCGGAGATGGCGGAAGCCTGATGAGTTTGAACATCCACGTCGAACCCGACTCGGAAGATGAGGATGAGAAGGCCGAACAGGATATCGAGGAGGTTTGGTTTCCCGGGGCACACGGTGATATCGGCGGTGGGTGGGATTTACCCGACGGGGAAGAGTCGTTGTCGCATGGGCCGTTGGTCTGGATGGTTGGTTCCCCTCGGACACTTAAGTCGGGTGATAAATCATGACCAAAGAAATATAATAATAGGTCCGGGAAGCTCGCAAAGCCGGCGTGGTTTTTGATAAAGTGCGCATGAAGCAAATGAACGTCTGGATGGACGAGTTCGAAACCGACGGGCTAGATCCTAAAGCGCCTGATACCCCGATAGATCCCGTAGCTGGTGATGGCGGGATCCCAATGATCGAGGTATCAGCTTCTCCCTCTAGGGATAGCCTAACGCAAAGCCCTCGACAGCAGCATCAGCAGAGCACAAAGCTTACCCCCCTAACACCCACAAATGGTACACGAGCCAGCTCTCACTCCCCCACCCAACCCCAAACATCTGACCCGGCCTCTGCAAGGGCGGCAGATCCGAAGACATACTTGTTAAACTCCTACACCCGCGGCAAAATCCACGACTGTCTCTGTTACCCCTCCGGCGGCCTCTCCCTGAGTGGAACCCTCGGCTGGAAAATGATGGAGTACCTCCCCTTCCGCAGAATGGACTTGCAGCCCGACGGATCCTGGAAGCCCATTATATGGCCACTGCCCTGCGGCGAGGTCCGCGACATACCCGAGACTGTCAAGATACACAATAGCGTAATCAGGAGGATGAATGCAGATCCAAAGTATCGCCCTGGAAACCTGATCGTCGGAGGTGGTGGAAGGGGAGTGAGAAGGGCGCCGAAGAGTGCCGGGATCGGTGAGTGGGAGGTATTGAGGGAGGAGGGAAGTCTAGTTGGAGAGGTGCTTGTTAAGAGGGCTGCTGTGGAGAAGGGGTTAGTTGAGAAGAAGCCTTGAGTAAATTATGTTATGGAATTACTGCTGGGAAGTGTGAGGGGAAGTTAATGGGTGGGGTGTGTGTGTAGTGGGTGAAATTGATTCTCTACTGTATGTGTTTACTGTATATGCGAACCTTTTTACCGAGCGATTAGGATATGCTACGAGATCTACATATTATGTACAGTACAACTTATCAAAAGGTCGCATCTGATCCTCTGGTAATCCGCCATCCCGGATTTCCTTCATCCTTCTGTCCTAACTCCTACACCTAGCAGGAATAATGCATTCCTACCAAGCCGGGCTAAGGATAAGAAAGGAAATATACTAGAGGAGAAAAATGGAACCCGTAGGTGTCTGGAGCTGTGTGCTGTTGTTCTGAGGGTCTACCGTCGGTGAGAGGAAAAAATCCAAGACAACTGAACAAGTATTTGTTCCTGTATCGATATGGCGCGAAAATACCTAGATAGCGTCAGTCCGTCCTAGTCCAAGACGAGGACGGACGACATTATGTCATCCCGTCCGGTCTTTTTCCAAACTTGCCCTGCAACTCAGCCCCAAGGAGTAAGTCCCCACCGTCCCCCGGGAGAAATGTCTCATACTAGCCGTCCTGCGTAGTCCCCTGAAGTCCCACATAGTCCCCCACAGTATAGTACCCGTCAGGACCCGTCAGTCCCCCACCGTCCCCCGCCGTCCCCCCAGTCCCCTGCGCTAATTTGTCTTAGATTGCAGGGCCCGCCGTCCTTAGCAATACCGGCCGTCCCGAGGTTTCCCGGACGGGAAATGACCGCATTGCGTCGTCCCGTCCCGTCTCAGGCTCTTGGTAGTCGCCCCCGTGGTGCCCTTAAGGGGGCCCCAAACCGCTGAGAACACTGGCTGGCGCAGTGGTTAATATGTCAGGAAACTGATAACCTCCCGTGCACCTAGCAGGAGCCCAGGACTTCGATTCCTCTCAAAATGAGTTATTATGGAAAGATCCGTCAAGTAGGGTAGGGTCTGCGATCAGCCTGGCACAGTGTTCGCAAGCGGCCAGTCCGGCCGGGGTTTTTTGGTGGAAAGCCGGGCCTATCTGACCGGGCCTGGCCGGACTGCAGGTGTTGAAATTATACTTTCGGATATGCACTTTCTACGTCTTTGAGTACTTTACAACAGCGCTTCCCATTACATACTAGTTTCACTTCAATGCTATCAGAGTCTAAGCTCAACTCATTCGGTTTGGATATTTCATTCATTTCATTACTCAATCGATTAATCATGTATGTAACTCTATTCGCATCAGGTTTCTTTCGTCTTCCATTTTGGTACCTGGGAGTTCTTTTCTACTGAGGATATGCATTCCTGTTGCGCAGCATAAATAGTTGGTCAGCCGACCCCCTCAGATAGAATGAAGTTCTCTATGGGTTTCGCTCCCGTAAGCTTTCCTGTAAGCTTTCGGGATAGAGCTTGATTATTTCAGAATTTCCAACAGCAGGAATATGCAGGCTTTCGAGTGATAAAGTGTGAGTATGAAACGAGACGCCAAGATTAAAGCCCTGCTCGGCTCGTCATAAAAATTGGATTTCTCCACTTTAATGACTTTGATGCCATTTCTTTTCCCTACTTAGATATATCTAAATTTGGCCCTGCTTGGCTCGCCACAAATATTGTGATTTTTTTAAAAACTATAATATCATATGCTAAACGAAATTCGGCAGATGAAGAGATATGTCTATGGATACCTCTGTTGAAGACTGTAGGCTTGGCGGGAAATGAAAACTTACATTATGTACAGCATCTCTGCCCGATATAGAACCCCTTTAGTGATATTTATGCCCTGCCATTATTCTCCGGCGTACCACCTAAGTAAGTCACATGGGCGCTTCCCTCCCCATCCCCCGCCATTCCCCCCGACGGTTCCCCCCCGCCATTCTCCATTCGCTGCCGAAGATACTTTTCTTTGATGCGCTTCCTTGCCAAATCAGGCCTTGGGACTACCGCCCTCGCAGCGTCATCTGAGATAGTCCCCGCAATGATACCCTTACGCAACTCTAGAACCCTTAGAATTCCCGGCGTCTTATGTTGCTTCAAGAAGAAATCTATGAAAAATTGATCTCCAGGTGATATCATTCCTCTGAGCTCCGGCCGGCTCTCGAGAAGGTGCACCATGATCGCATACTGGTATCTGAGGAGCATTGCGTTATCTCTAGTGGATACTAGCGCGTCAATTGTCTCAATTAGAGCTATGCACCAGATCCCCGCTTTTAGTAACAGTAACCCATGCAGCCTACAACATTAGGTAGACTTGTGGATTGTGGATTACCTTCGAGATAGACTAGGAAAGACGGGTATCGATAGGGATTAGGGGACTGGAGGAAGGTTGTATCTGGATTGATGTCGAGGTGCCAGCAGCTGGCAGGAGAGAGCACCACATTGTATGAGGAGGGCGGATACCGCAGTCGATGAGCGACCCAGCCCCCGGGTCCACCTAAGACTGGCATGCAAGCCAGCCGGTTTGGATCGAAGTCTATGTCGCAAAAGCCTTCGTTGTGAAGAACGGAAAGCGCCAAGTCAAACTGCTCGTCCGCAATCGCTAGGTCGAGATCAGCAAGAACGAGATCGAACCCAAAGAGCATTACGGTCGCGGTTCCAACTACGCAGACTTTTATTCCAGCTCTTTCGAGGATGGCAGCAGGAAGGAAAGACATATCAGCAGTGGGTTGGGATTCGGTGCTAATAGGTGAAGACATTTTCGATGAGTGGCGAGAACTGAGGGTGGAAGGTGTTGTGGCTGAAACGAGAGCTTAAATCTTTAATCACAGGTAGAGGGCCTAACAAGGCATCTGGCCTAATTACTAATCACCTGTCTTGGCAGTTTACGAACTGCATTAGAAATTGGTTGTTGAAACATACTTCTGGCACTACTGTGGTGTCAACCCGTACTATCGCTTTTTCCCCTTGCATCAAACCTTATCGTACATCTAGACCTCCACAACTATTGAAGATATCTCCTTGCATTTCTCTCATTCCTCTTTTTCTTGTTATTGCTATTGTTCGCTCGACCTATTCGTCTCGCTCCCAAATAGTAGATAGTCAGGGTTTTTCGCCCTTCCCTTTGAGATAAACTATAGTGTTCTGTTTTCTCAAGCAATCAATCACTTCTTCAGATCTCGTATCATCGCTCCATTCAATATTTTCACAGCAGGGACTGTGGAGAAAGGGATGAGTGATATTTCATGATCTAGGCCTTGCCTATCTCTACTCAGAATTCTGGTCAAACAGATAGAATGAACCGCCCGGGCAGGAGTCTTGGGGGTTTATCTTCTGCCATATCAATGACAAGTTTAGGCGCATTTAGCAATCCAAGGCAGCATTACTGGGATAGTAGTAATACCCCCAACTCTGTAGGATGGTGAAGCACCCACCGATGTGGGGGGCAAGAGTTGGATGGGTTTACTAGCGATGGGCAAATAAAGTGGTGAACCACCGTGAGAAGTACATTTTAGTGGCACAATCTAAAGGACATCGGGGAGGGGGGGTGCGGAGCCCGGAGGATAATCGCCACAGCTAGCTTGCCGAGTATTGGACGCCAGGGCCCACAGTCTATCCGTGCCTTCGGCTGCCGGAGGAGGGGCGTCAGCTCATCTGAAAAATGACTTACGGTGGCTTATAGTCCGCCCCGCCCTGCCTCCAAGGCGGACGGACGGGTCGTTGGAAACAATGGCGTGGGGGCACATATCTCTATTGTTATTAAAAGGTCCGGGGAATAGTTTGCCCGGCCCTATTGTACTTAATATTCTCAGACTGTGAATTCTGGCCGTGCCTTTTTCTTTTCCCTCCGCATTGTCTTACCCTCCCCTTTTATCCCCCCATCCCGTGAGTGAGATAAACCGTCAATAAGGTGTTTTTTTTTAGATAGAGGGAAGGTAGGGTACAATAGCGCAAGGATTCCCGGGGCTATTGTAAGCGACTTCACCAAGGCGCGCTATGCCTATGGTAAGGGACGGATTGCCACCACAAGATAGACTAATGGATAATACGATATTAAGCTTGGCTAGTACCTGTTAGCTACCCCACTGTATTGGTGAACATGGAATGTGGTGCTAGCGGACATCTTTTCATGTCACTCATTAGGTCCACCAGCCCAACGGCCAACTTTTCTGCATCACACGGAAACAAAAAACCGCGGAGAAGACACCGACAGCATAATAATCCCAGTGATAGAAGTTTGTAGTATCATATGAGAAACACCGACAAGCCCAGATGTCAACGAGCACTCATACCCTAGAGTACAGAGTACACAAGTGTTGACTTGTGTTGACATAGTGTGGCATGAACCGATGTATAGGGTTATACTATACATGTATGATAGGAACTTTGTCTTCTTGAGCAGTCATTAGCTAGAAACCTCCAATAGGCCACCCGCGCCTCCATATCTCCTCCCGTTTACACGTCTAAGCGATCCTACCACTTCCATCACATATTCCATAACCGATATTCAGAATTCGAAGGCCCTCACGGTAGGATTAGCGTTGCCGCCGCCAAATATCCAACACCCAAACAGTGCGCCACACGAGATTAGCAGGAAAGAATATCTTTGGGCGGCCTACGGAAGGGATAGCCAGCAATAGCAGAGCTCTATCCTATCACTACGCGTATCGGGGGGGAACAAGAGGCCACAGAAATCACCTCACTGTAAGGTTCCATCTCCTAGTGATTTAGAGGGATAGATTAGGGTCTTTCTTTCCCCTTTCCTCTTTTGGTACGATACCGGTATGGTATTGCCGGTAGACAGGTCCCGATTGACTTGGCGTTAATACTGATGGATGGTATACCAAATATTAATTTCGACTATGCATTTACTTTTTTTGTTGTCGTTGTTGTCGTGATGGTGGCGGGGCTAGTGGAGGAGTGCACTTGTCATGACCGAAGATTTCCAGGTAAATTATGCTTGGTATGCAGTTAATTTGGTCAAAGCACAATCTCATACCTATGATACCTACCTACCTATCTATCTATCTATACACCTATCTCCCTCGCCCCGAAAACTCTCCTAACCCCCTGGCTCCTAGCCCTTCTCTTGGGCCTCCTACCAGAGTCCAAGCCCCCACAATCCGTAGCTCTTCCCCCTCCATCTTCTCCATCCCTCCCGCAAACATATTGAGTCGATTGTAGGGATTTCCGTCCCTCTTTCCCACCGCAGCATGGCGACCCTCACTCGCAGGGCAGCGATATTACTGTTCATTGGCCTATCCTTAGCTACAGTAGTCATTCGTCCTCGTGTTCCCGATGTCAATTCGTACCCGGTCACAAGGCGACCTACGTCAAGGAAACCGGCAGCGGTCTCACGGCGGAATTGCAACTCGCTGAAACTGCATGTAACATCTACGGCAGGGATCTGGATAGAGTCCGGTGCATAGCGCCCTATGAGCTTGAAGGATTAAACCACGCCCCAGGAGGTTGGAATTCCCTTCGCTGTTAATGTCAGGTACACTCTGGTTTTTCTTTTGGCTTAAGTCGGGGCTTAGGTGGACAGTTTTCTCAATTATTTCGCCCTCCTATCAGAGGGAATTTTGACCTGTTCCTGCGGCCGACACCGATGTTAAAACTTCCAGGCAAACTGCAACTCCTAGAATTCTAGAAGGAAGAAGAGGAATCCGTCAGTACGGATATGGTCTTGTGGTACAAGGGCAGGAATCTATTGCCCAGAACTGAGAATATTTATTTGGCGGGTTGACATCAAATAACTGTCTCATAACTTCTTGCCGCGAGAACCCAAACACCGTGATTCGAACTTTGCTGGGACGTTGGAGTTGCCTCCTAAGATCTGGTGTGTTCTTCCTCTGATCCATTTCCCATTCCTCCCTGGTTTTCGGTGTTCTTCCCTACTTTTCAAGAGTCTTGGACTACCGGCACCCAGCCTGGCCCACCCTTCAGAACTCTTACAGTAACATGGTATTCAGGCTAGGCTAATTCGACAGCTTTTGAGAAAACAGAACCCATCACGCTGTACAACACCCGGACAAACACCTGAGAACCAACCAACCAACCAACCAAGCAAGCAAGCAAGCAAGGAAACAAACAAGCGGCTGGATTATCGCGAATCTCGGAAATAAGATAACCGTACAAGTTGAGAACCCAACCGGTGAAAGCAAAATACATGGCGGACATAACCAAACCCAATCCATTTCATGAATAAAGTCATAAGATATAACAAAAGGAGACACTTCTAAGACGCTCCACTCAGCTCCTGCGGCGGCCCTCGATTCTGCTGGTACTGCTGGTGCTGCTGCTGCTCAGGGTCCTGGTTTTGATGCACCATAACGCCCTGCTGTGGCACTAGCATGTAAAAATTGTACTGAGCGGCTGGCGATGCGAGCTCAGCCGGATAAATTGGGGTACCATCCAGCTGGAATTGTCCAAGATTGCCACCGCCGGCCGCCGCCACCGCAGGTTTCGCCATCCCGGGCACGGCATTCTGCGCAACTGCTCTAACATCCCTACGCCTATTGGGATTCTGGGACATGACTATGGCATCCCAGATAATCGCTCCGTGAAACGTCAACATCTGTATGATCAGAATACCGAATACGCCCTTCAGTGTAGCGCAGTCCGAATACACGAGGCCTTTCGAGGCGAAGCAGGAGTGGCCGATGGCATAGGACCAGTTGGCCGCAACCGTTGCGACCGAGAGAATGTAGGCTACTGCTAGAGGCACGTCCACGAACATCACGAGGGGCGGGGAGAGACGGTTTGTGAAGAAGAGACCCAGTACTACGGCCGCCCAGACTAGAGAGACGAAGCCGAGCACAAGGGTGAAAGTTATGTACCTACTTTCGCGGTTAAATATTGTTTAGACTGGCAAGGTGTGAGGGGAGAAGGTGGATACCATCCAGTGTATCTGGGTACGAAATACGCGGCTATTCCTAGCACAATCACTCCTAGCAAGAGCTGCGATATGCGCAGGAGCAGAAGGGGAGTGGTGCCCCAGCGGCGATCCCTCATTGCTGGAGTAGGAGCTCTTCTTTTCTTTTCTTTTCCTCTTTATGGTACCAGAGGATTGGTTTCAGTAACGCAAATTTCGATTGACGAAGGAGTACGGTATGGGAGGGTCCGGGAAAGAGGTTGAAAGGAGGGAAGGGAAGGAAGGAATTGGGGTGCAGCTGGGCAGGGGAAAAACGAAGACTACGGAAAACATAGAATCGAGTCGCGCTCGGGAAGATCGGCACTCTATCATACTAAGAATAACGTACGGCATATTCCAATGATGATAGATGAAGGATGCGTGTGGACTCCTGCTGGTCAGCCCAGGATGTTGGGAGCCCCACTCATATCACAACGCGAGATCCACTAGAAATATCCTTACTACCGTAGTACGAGTACCCGTACTTTTCATAGCGTACCGGTCCACGTTATAACGGGTTTCTGTTTTGCAGAGGAAGAGAGTCGGCGTTGGGTCGGGAAACCGGGGTACTGGTTGAAGACTATTTTGTACTGTCTCCCCCGATTGCGGGACCGTGCCGATACCCGTACTGACCGCATTCCATGATACAGCGCAGCCTCACCCCAATATATCCGCAAGCCAATCAGGCAGCAGGGTGTACCTTATTAGTGCTGGAAAGGATGTCAAACAGAGTGATGTGACCTTACAATTACCTTATTTGTAGAAATAGGCCGCCCCCCAGACAACTAATATCGAGGTTTTGCACCGCCGAACGCACTCCAGTTGCCACGGCAACAAGGTGGATTAGGGTTGCCGGAGTGCAGACCGGAAGCGCGGGGTTCGCACGCAGTGGCTGTGATCGGAGGATTTCAATATCGTAACCGAAACCCGACTCAAATACACAGAACAATCTGCGACTATCTGCTTCCCTATCCAACCCGACATTACTGTTCTCTTACCCCTACTCCTGTCATAAGCACTATAGACATTCCTAAACCATGAATCTCAATACAACAAATTCACTGAGCAGATGTGTTGACCATTTTCTATTGTCAGACTTAGAGGGCGCAGAGCCTAGGCATCTATTTTGAGAGGCCATTTTTGGTATGCTGTTTCTGGGGCGGTTGCTATGGTCTCTAGAGGTTTTCGTCAGTCACTATTAGTACCGTACTAGTAGAGCAGAGAGTAATCATGCTCGCCAAGAAATCTATGATAAGTACGTTCGGCGACGCCTGCAAAACCCCACTTTCCCCCCATCTTGCACTCCGGTTACAATTCTCTCGTATAGGGTGCGTGCAGCCAGTGCAAACCCTCGATAATAGCAACCCGCCAACCACGCATCCGTTCGCCTCCATATACTCTTGATATATCTCCAACTCCACGCTTAAGAACTATTCCCATGGGCAACAGGGTACAAGCATCACCTACCGGTATCGGAGGAGCTAGAATAGCGCCAGGAGCCTGCCCTGAGTAGCAATTCTAGCGCATATGCGCCATAAAACCACGCCATATAAAGAGGTAGCCGCAGGATTAGAGAGATATTGTGCTGTTTCGGCTAGGATCATCACTGGATCACCTGCACCGTTGCCCTGCTACCCCGTGTCTCAACCCAAGATGACTTTGATGAGGTTGACCGCAATGATTTGCTCTGTGTGCCGCACTCACTCGCCCTTGCCAAGAATAGACTACCTCCGTGGGCCGAATATTTGGTCAGGACTCCAGAAAAATATCGGCTGGCAGATGTACCCTTGACAATGCCGGGTGGAAATTGAATGAAACGACCTGATTCTCAGAGTAAGGTCGGGACTCTGTTTTTTTTTCGTTTGACTCAGTGGAGAGATGAGAGCCGGTTTTTGGCCGTGTTTTTCTCCCCCGGGGGGGAATTCTGGACGTCTCCGCATGAGGTCCAGCTGTTTTCACTGTAAGGATCCTGGCAGGACAATGCCGAGTCTCTACCGGTACTCGAAGAAAAAATTCAGTCTTAGTAAGCAAACAGGGTATGCTCTACTTGCATAATATATTCGACATCGTCCTATCATGCTCTCTACTTAGGTATGGTTCCGGCCGTCTATACTGTCAACCAAATCTTTTGCAACGGGGGACGCCTTGGCATTCAGAAAGTGTACATAAATTCAATTCTCCACCATAGCATAGTTATTTTTGATATTCCCGCTGCTTGGAAATTATTATAGAAACTATGAACTTGTCAGGAGTCGAACATATCTACCCAATTTTTTAATGCCAAGGC
>Ga0307510_10011493_pt1 | contig 10519 bp, 8 predicted proteins | sample 12_EM_MG_FD_207224 | JGI IMG/M metagenome (GOLD analysis project Ga0307510, IMG submission 207224) | Populus trichocarpa ectomycorrhiza microbial communities from riparian zone in the Pacific Northwest, United States - 12_EM | ecosystem: Host-associated > Plants > Roots > Unclassified | place...
GGGCGTGAAAAGAAAAGGAAAAGAAAAAAAAAGATTTTCACTTAACACATGTAGAACCCCGGTTTCTCTGGGAATTATTTTGCAACCACGGGATATCCCGCGATTCGCACTGTGCTACAGGTTTTTTTGGAAAACTGGTCTACCGTATTACGCCTTGTCCACCCGTCGTCGTCGCAAAACTCGACACTGCCGCTAGAACTATTAACTTAACTGCGAACTTTTTTTTCGACAGCAAGTTATTACCGCACCCAGGTGACAACTTGATCGCTGCATCATCGTTCCCCCCCCCCTTCCAAGAAAGAAAAAAAGAAAGAAAATCCCCAATATCGCTATGTGCATGCTTATGTTATGCAGGTTTTGGGGAACTACTAGTAGGCAGTAAGGCAGTAGGTAAGCAGGTGGGAAAATATGGTACTTGTGTACAAGGTTTCTTTCTGGGCAAACAAGGACACTTAGGAGTGTCCTACCGAGCTTAATCTTAGGGTAGCAGGCCCATCCATCCATCCTAATACTGTACTTGTACCTCCCCTTTCCTCTGCTTTCGGGTACTGGTGGAATGCAGAAAGGTAAGAGAACAGAGCAAGGTGGGAGCGGCGGCAAGGCAACAGAGGAGAGGAGGAGGAGGCGAGAGAGAAGGAAAAAGAAAATAATAATAATACAAGAATCACGGTCTCTGATCCGGTTGATTGGATCAATTGAAGCTTAAAAGCATGCCTGTATTACTCGTCCCAGGCAAGAAGCACCCGAAAACAGGGATCGAATAAATATACGGTAAAATACCTGTGCGCGTCTGAGCGCCCAGACAAAATATGCCCCCCCCCCCTGTCCTCGGGTTCTTCTTGCCAGGTGCCAGGGATGAGAACAGTACTGGTACATGTACAAGGCGGAGGTCGCCTCGCAAGTACTCTACGAGAGGTACCGTAGTCTAAAAGCGAAGCCGAAGAGAGGGAAAGCACGGTATGCACTCTCATATGTACCGCACTGCAAGAACCTCCGGCATCCCAACTCAATCAACCAATCAATCAATTAATACACGCCCTCACACAAGGTTAAACCGAAAATCGAAATCAAAAACACTTCGAAACGAGCCACGGTTTGAAAGAGAGAGAAAAAGTACTCATCGTACGGTACTTAACCGGTGCGGTGTGGCAAATGGTGGAAAGCACCACCACCCACCCCCAAGCAACAACGGTACAGGAACTGGTATCATACTAACCAATATCGAAAAAATTATCATCGAGGAAACGCCAAATGCAAAAAAAAAAAAAAGTGAAAAAAAAGGATAGAGGGGGCGCCAGTTTGAATGCAAACGGGCAGGCTAGCAAGGTCGCCGACCATACCATACTGAATTCAGCCAGTACGGACTCACCACAACGAATCACTCGAAGGGGAGCAAAGCAAAGAAGTGTTGAATCTTTGCCGCCCACTAGCGCGAAGAGGAGAGGGGAGGTAAGGAGGGAGGAAGGGAGAAAGGTGAGATGGGAAAGAGAAAGGGAGCTTGTGTGATACATATATACAGCACGCAATAATACCAACAAAATAGGTACCATCGTAACGCCAAACCATTTCACCCTCAGCCAGCCAGCCAGTCAGCCCGTCAGCCCTTTTTAAAGCCTCTTTTTTTTTCCGTTTCGTCAAGTCACGAGTGATGGTTCGCCAAGATGGAGAAAGCGGCATTTCCCCTTTCTAGGGGGGGGGAGAAGGGGAGCGAGAGGAAGAAAGGAAAGGGAAAAGCGATCTTGGTTGCGAATAAGTCACCGGTACATCAGAAAAGAAAAGAAAAAGAAGGAACAGAGAAACGAGTCACCTCATCGATTCAGCCACATCTTTCTCTCATCTTTTTTTTTTCTCGTGGGGGCCTTGGTTTTGACTTGGTTAATTTTTTCCCTCTTCTTCTTCCCCTTCTTGTTGTTCTTGTTCTCGCCAGGGTACTTGGGGATGATACTGCACGAGTAATATTATGACACAGTACCAGACCGCTCAGTCACCTGCTTTTGCACCCCCCCCCCCCCACCCAGGTGGTTGAGTTTTGTGCGGTACCGGTATGATCTTTTATTCTTTTTTCTCTTGTAACTTGACTAGATTGTGCCAAAGGAAATTGGAACATCACATGTAAGGTTTCCCGGTCCGCGTCGGCATGGAGATTAGGGAAAGGAAGGGAGGTACCGGTATGGTGAATGATGTGTGCTGTAAAGCATAATACCGGAACAGTTCTTGAGTGCTTGTACTCGAGTATCTGGGGTAAACGTTTTTTTCTTGGTTCGAGGTGGGAGAGTTGTGCTGTAAACGTGGGGGTGTACGGTTACCCTAACACTGTGGATGCAGATCCAGGTTCTTGTGAAAGGCGCTACACGCAAAGACAGAGGAGGAGGGGGGGTGCAAGGTTTGATCCAATAGAAGAATGTGGCACAAGCATATAAACTGCGACATCTTATCATCGAAGCACAGTAGCATTTAAACTCAAATATTGAATTTAAATATTGAAAATGCTTGTATCAGCAGCGTGGTCGCAGGATAGAGCGAAAGCTATAACTTCATACCATACCGGCACTCATGTACTAGTACTCGGTAATGGGCGATTTCCTAGGCATTGAAAATGGGGAAAAAGCAAGTGATCCAGTTATAGCACAACCCATGCCTCAAGCACCTGATTATGTGGAAATAGCCGTAACCTACGCCTCGGTCAGGTAACTCATGATCCGATTACTTCGAAAACGGCTAAGTACTGGTACTTCAATCCATGGGCAATGAAGCGTCTGTTGGTTTGGAGATAGGAGACTTTAGGCTTAGTGTTTGATCGGATGCGGTACCGATAATGGTAATCATCACGGAGCCTAATGCTGGGCACAGCCGCACCAGAAAATTGCGTGGGAGGAGGGCCCTCCATAAGTAAAAAAAACCTGCCTCTCCGGACTCAGGGCTGGAGAGCGCCTTCTGAGTGGTTACCTACCACTGCTCGTACAGTAGTACGATGCACTGAAGGTTGAGTTAATGATGCTCTCATAGGCCCCGACCCGTAAGCTGTTGACAGGTATCGATGAGAGAACCCCCCCACCCCGCCCCAAAAAACCTAAAATGCTCAAGCCGTCGACAGGTTGTCATAGCTCCCGGGAGGCTGCCGGTATGATAATCTACCGTATCGCTACGAGTAAAGTACTTGGAGGCGTACTCCTCGCAGGGATTTCCTCTCCCACAATTGCTCCGCCTTAAGGAAGGTTCCCGAAAAACCAACTCAGAGGGCCAGTTGGTCGGTCGGTCGGTCGGCATATATGTACGAGCAGGAATCCGGCAACTGCCCGTCGAGGGATATTTGACATCATGCTCGAATAAATACCATACGGCTCTCACACCGCACTCGTTACCCACATCATGCTTAAATGTGATTCGCACTTTGGGAAAAGCTACCTTACATACTGAATGTATGCACTCGTATCTTTCCCGCGGCCCCTTATGGAGCAACATCACACAGCACAGGTAGGTGCTCACAAATTTGACCGCACACGGCACTTGCCACCAGCGGACGGTAACTCGGATGTGACGAGTATCGTTCCAGTGCGATACACGCCTGCATTTCTTTTGGCATCAGGTTTGCCGGGTGAGTACGATACGGTAAAATGCTGTTGCCTCTTCGGTCGCCGTTTTCTTGTGGCTTGACCAATCAAGTTGTAAGCATACCAGGTAGGTTGTTGGCCAATTAGATTCAGGGACAATATCAAGTTTCGCTGCACTTTGAATGGGGCACAAGTGACCGAGGCGCACACGCAGGAAGTCGTATGCACGAAAACACCGGTGCGGGAGAGCGGTCAAGGTCGGTCTTTTTATAACATTAGTTGAAAAGATCGCTTCAGGGAAGAGGGATCTTAGTGTGTTATTGCGGATTTCCTAGAGGCTGCTGAAAGACTCGCTGGACAAAAGATTGCGAACTTTGTTTTTTTTCCCTTTTAGAGCCCGCAACCTTTAGGAAATTTACAATACGGTATTGAAGGGGAAATAAACGAAAATCAGCCTAGACGGCGTTAGAATCGAGGTCAGACGCCGGCCCGATACTGTAGCGACATTGTGTTGCCTTTTTTCTTCTTCTGTTTCTCTATCCTCTTTCTCCTAACCTGTTGACGGTGGCTACGGGTTAGCGTTATTTCTTGTACTTGTACCAACTGTGTCATTCGACCCGTCTGGATCATGGAATAGTGGGTCTGCATCAGGGAGGAAGGGCCCACTCTTTAAAATCTACTCCCAGATCGAGGAAGGAGGGGAGCCGGAAGACAATGCCCCACTTCCCGCTCTTTTTAATTTATCTCAACGGCCTGCCGGTGGCTACTGTACTAGTACTTTAGCAGTTGTAAACCCCCACATAGAAAGGAAGAAATCCCAACACCCCCCACCCAAGCACTTTCCATGTACTCAGTACCGGTGCCAGTAGTAAAAAACCCTTTCGATTTGCTATCTCGGGCAGCCCTCTAATCTCTAGACTCAGAGACAAAGGTTCTCGAAAGGGGCTAGTATTTCCCTGGCACGATATAGCCTGAGCCCCTTAGATGTGTTAGATCTTATTAACTTGTTTTCGCAACTCCGTTAACTTTCCAGGCTAAGCCTGTCATGGGCTAAAAGACGCCATTTCCACTGATAACCCACTCGCGAATCGCAGTTTTGACGGTATTTGACTTGCACCCGATCGCTCGCAGCGGAAGCACTAACCCAGATTCGAAAATTAGACCCCGGAAGTCCGGACTCGGAGCAGCAAGAAGCACCCGAAAAACGGGGGTTGTGAGTTCGTACAGATGCTCAGATACGCACAGATTTTGTGCCAGACATTTCCTAGATCCCTGTTGGCGGGTACGACTTGTGCTCGTATCACACAAGTACGAGTTGATCGTAGAGGGAGAGAATGGAAGGAGTGTTTGAGGGGGGAAGGGGCCTCGCTACGTGGGCGAATTAGGGCTGTCTGGTGCCTTCCGAGTACCAAGATCCAGTCCCCAAGCATCAGGCCCTGCGAGTTCTGGGACCGAGCGATAAATCCACACCCAAAAAGCGCAAGTACAGTCAGCAACCCGGCCCGTGGAGTCTAGGAATGGTATTCACGCGTAGCCAATGGATGCCGTATCGTATTCCAAATCGAGCTCGAATTTTAGAATTTACTGAGTCCAGCGAATTATCGGGTAAATCAGACAATCCCACCGCTCCGGGAACCTAATGCTCGATGGAGATGCCGTTGGTTGGGCGATGCGTTGTCATGGCCCCCAGCCAGGATCCTCTCCCAGCAGAAATTGTGCATCTTCGGGAATTGAGTGAGGGGAGGAGAGTCCTGACAAGGTCTGCCAGGTATTCGTGCATGTGAAGATGGAAGGGCAGCCGAGGACCCCCCCCCCTCCCGCCGCTCGAGTCTGCCAGTATCCGCCTGTGGATTCTCAACCACCGTTTGGGGGAGGGTGATGATTGGTGATGAAGAAGGGGTCCTAGCCTGCCCAAGTTGATCCACGGAAACGGTTACATGCAAGCAAAAAGCTTTGCAGGCGGAATTTTTTAAGGCGGCAATGGTAATCAAAGCAAGCTATGAATTTTTAGAAGCTTAGTGGGGTCAGAACTCGAGCCTCCCACCAACTTGAAGGGCTATCGCGGCGGGCATGGCCCACGTACCCCGAGATATATCTTCACACGAGACAGCAATTATTTCCCAGGTCAACCCAAATCAACTCCTCACTTAATCCCTCGTGGGCACTCGTACTAGTACAGCCCCATAGTAAGATCAAGGTATCGCCGAGTGCCGACGAAAATACCGGATGCCGTCGTCGTCCGAGGCCCTCAAGATTTGGCGCTATAAGGAGGATATGGTGAGACTTTTCCGTAGAGCCTAACCAAATACTGTATTCGCCTTTGAGATCGGTAAATGCGGAAGGCAAAGTATTACAGAAGAGGAAGAGTGCGGAGAACCTTAACCATGGTTTCTTAGGGTCGTTCGCACAGCCTTCGCCATGACTGCTTGAAGAAAAGGGTCTGCGAAGTCTCGTCACAATGGGAGATGCCCAATGTTTCAACCCCCGAGAAGTGCCTTAGAATCTCTTGGGAGCCACTACCGTTATCTCTGTCAGCCCTGTAATCTCCGGGTTCCGGGCCAAAGGCTTCCGAGAAGAATTAACATTCTCGTGATTAACATTCTCGTGACACGGCATACGATGAGTGCTCAGGACATGCTGGGCCTCATTAACTGGCATTCGCAATTCTGTCAACTTGTCAAACCAAACCTATCCTGAGTTTTTACACAGATGGTGAATTTCGGGAGGTTCTACCGTACTGTATTCGAGACGGGTCCGCCTGTATCTGCGCACTGAGAGCAGACATAAAGCTCGGACTAGCGACGATACCGGTAGCTTTCTCGTAACACCCCTCCAGGCCACGGCATTTTGCTACCGGCACCCTAGGAATCCTAGCGTGGCATGCTCCAAATCATCCTACATCATAATATTATATAATACTGTATGCAATAACACTGCTTCGCATATACGACATGGATTCAGTATCACCCATCATACACCAACACTCACCGCGTACAGTATGTATCATTGTCCGAAACCTGTTAAGCTTAGGGTGTAAAATGGACCCCCCAGTCGGGCAAAAGATACAGCTGTCCGGGCCAAAATAACTCCCCCTTCTTACGGTATTCGTGCCGCAAGGAGCAAGTACGGTACTCGAGTAAGGTGGTTATGCCCAGACATCGTTACCTCATTCCGCCCCCATCATTGAACTTAAGCTTTGCCCGCTTTGGCCCCTGGCGGAGAAAATAATAATATCAAAGTGCAAGACCTTCCCTGTATGCCATCAATCCCCCGAAGAAACTATCGTTTCTTCCGAATGCGGTGGATGACTGAAAAAAGGTCTTGAACTGTCGACAACTGTGTGTCGCGGAATCTGGAGCCTAGTCCTAGTCCTACTCGAGTACCGGTACCTGTGCATCAAGAGAGAGAAAAAAGCAAGAGAATAATCTACAACCCAGACTTTTGACAGTCCGCTAGCCTACGACCGGACTGGTGCTTTCTTGAAACATAAGTACTGCAATAGTCGTTTTTTCTTGAAGGGGTCGATTCTCCGCTAGCTGTACGAGTACAGTACGGTATTCCGGTAGCAAAATAAGTGAGATCTAAGACATGTGGTGGATAGACGCATATGCCAAATCCCACCTGGCTGGAATGCTAGTTCAAAGGGTCGAGTCACCCCTTTATACTACTCGAGTACCACCGGCACATGCATAAGGGGTTATTGTTATATCAAGGTTTAAGACTTGGTATTGTTTCTCAGAGACAATAACTGTTCCAGGAGGAAGTTTGTTGGGAGTGACTCAAGAGCATATCTAGAGACTTGGAGAAGACATCAACAAGGTGAGACTGAAGAAATCCAAATTGCCGGATACTGGGCCTAAACAGCGAAGAAATGGAAAGTGTGTGATGGCCCCATGGGAGAGAGAGAGGGGCGAATGGACATCCGCTCTTCTTGGTTCTTGGGCCAGGCTTCGGATGGGTAGCCGCTTGTTGTGCCATTGTCTACGTACTCGTACATTCTTCCCTGGCTGCTCCGAGTTGTCCGGATGCCCACAGAGCGAGGGAGATGGGCTCCTAAACTCCAGAGTCATTGCAGTACAATGCACAATGCCGTCCTGTTATCTCCGTCCCGTTACTGGACCAATGCTAGATGACATAACGACATAGACAGTCTAGCTAAACCCGACGCAATCGAAAGATACTGCCGTAAGAAGGCAATGGACCCACTCAATTCAACCTCCGAGACCCTTCGTCCTCCAGAGTCGATGGTATCATACTTTTATCCTCCCATATTATATATCTATAACGTCTCTCTATATATAGACACGGCTAGCCTCGTAAACGGTTTTCTTCCCCTCCTCCTCCTTTATGCGGCGTCTAACGGGCAGAATTTACCCAGATCTACAGTGTGTTTTACCAAGGAATTGAGATTCTGACAATTAAAGGCATGTTAAAGATTACTATGGTAGAAAGGCTCCATTCGGGAGGCAGCCGTTTTATCCCTCCAAACAAAAATGGTGGTTTATCCCGGAGGAACGGGTTGACATGTGTGTGTGTGTGGTGATGTGTCGTTTTCGGCCGCTGCATCATTTATCCGATCGGGCGGTGTGCATTACCGAGGCACTTTCCAATGCAGAAGTCAGCCCTTGTTCGCTCTCTAAGTTACTGTACTTGTACCAGCACATCCGGGGATTCTCGAGGCCTGACCGTTACAAGTGTCAGGGGTGATGTTTGTGATCAGTTAATCTAGGTTAACCCGCAAAACAATCCCTGTCGGGGGGCGAAAACATCTCCCCTGGCAATCGTGCGACCCTCATATTAAATAAAACACAAATTTGGTATGAAAATTGCTCAAACAAGCAAGAAGCTTGGATACCTCCTGAATCCTTGGGTGTTCGATCACCCACGTTCGTACCCTGTCGACCTCAACACACAAAATGGCCAAAGCATTCGGCACTCTCTGAAGAAACATATTACTGTACTCCATGTTGTGACTTACCGATATTCTGAGCCACGCTGGTAATTGGATAAGTTCTCCCTATTCTTGCCCCCTCACTTCATTGAAACCTTCTTCACACTCCCCACAAAACAGATTGAGGGCGGAGCGCTAGTTTTCGCGAACGAACACTGGCATGCCGGGTCATTACCAAGATTCGGTGAATGTTAAGCGAGGGATTCTCTCCTCATCCCATTCCTTTTTACTCGTATGGATATATATATCTGGCGCCCTCGGACATTTTGCGTCGTGATTTTACTTCCAATGGTGAAGAGTATATCGCTACCATTCTTCCGGGAACCTCCAGATGCGAGACCGGTACATCTGAGAAGAGCTACGGTTCATACGGAACCAAGCTAGGTGTTCGTACTGGGACTTTAATTGCAAGACTGAGCCGAGCGATCGACTGGCTGACCTGGGCTGGGGTTCCACACGGCGATCTCTCTTGCTCCTGTTTTTCTCTCTCTTCGCACACGGGGCACAGTCATTTACCGTAGGTTTCGGGTGACTCTCTGAAGGTCTCCGCTGCTGCTGCGCAGCGGGCAAGCAACAACATCTCGGAACCACCCAGTACTGTACACTTCTAAGACTGGGGTTCATCGAGAAATAGCATCGAAGGTGAAAATCGGCGCTATCGTGCTATGGTGGCTATAGGGTGCAAATTATGTTTATGAGGGTTTGGAATTAAAGATGTAGCGGCGCTTGTGCTCATTTAAGGACCTATTGTTCATGTTTCTTTTCCTCTCTGAAAGAGGGGCGAATCGCTGATGAAAGCTCGCGCGCGCGCGCCTCTTTTAACCGCGACACCCCTCGATGGCTCGCACTGTGCCTCAAATGCATGGCACTACGGTACTCTGCCAGTGCTTGAAATCTGTAAAATTACCCCCCAAAACTCATCCCTTTCGCCGCTGATGAGCAGCGTGGGGAAGCCGGATACTCCCTCAGCTTCAATATGACAGGAAGGGTGCGGTGTCGGTGCTGTGATGAATGTTCTACATACAGTAAGCGTCGTATGTGTGAAGTTCAAAAGATTCGCTTGAAAAAAGAAAGGAAAAAGTGGGAAATGGGCAACCGCAAATTTGGGGCTTTCGTTAATCTGCTGCTGTCCACTGAAGAACTGGCTTGGCTTATGATTCGGGCCTCTTTTTTCTGCAATTGTGCAAGCGCACCCCTCCCTTGTGCTTACCACAGTGACCCGTCCACTTTCACCCGGCTACCGCTCAAGCACACCGTAACTGTACTAAAATAGAGCTTTCCTAGAGCCCTATTCGGCTTGTTTAAAGGAACTCTTTAAGCTTAGCACGGTCCAGGGGCTTCTCCATTTCCAGCGAGATCTGGGCAAAAATGGGTCTGTGTTCTCAGATTTCAGGAACTCTGGTCCTAATGGGAGAAAAGGTTGATGATATCCATCCAGTCCAACTCTCCTGGCTATGCCTCAAAGGAATGCTGTTCCTATCTTGGCCAACTTTTAATTTTTCTTTTGCCAACCGAATTGGGAATTGGGAGGCCAGAGAGACTCTGCCAGTACTGTGGGTTGCTCTTTTCTTCCTCCTCTCCTTCTCTCTCGCTCCTCTGTCCAATCAGGAGGCGCCCCCCCACTAGTTTGCATCCTCGACAAACAGCCGAGTATTCTTGCGGTTATCGGACTAGCCTTATTTTCTCTACATGGCTGCCCCGGCTGTCCGCTGGCTGTCTGTCCTTCCCTTGCCTTCATGCTGTTCGCTCTCTTTTCTATCTTTTGCGTGTCCGTTTCATGTATGATATGTGCACCTATGGCAAAAGTACGGTGTTACGGTGAGGAAGAGAGAGAGAAAAAAAAGAGGATTGCACTGTTGGGGTTTGGCCTTCCTTTCTCTCGGAGCCTGGAGCATAAAAATTGCTGCATCTCCCCACGCAACTTCCCATTGTAATCGAGTACCGGCACCCTTCTCGTAGCAACCTCTAGCTTTGTATGTCTGTATTTTTCTGGCTAACTGGTCCAAGAGCCACCACT
>Ga0307510_10011494_pt1 | contig 10518 bp, 11 predicted proteins | sample 12_EM_MG_FD_207224 | JGI IMG/M metagenome (GOLD analysis project Ga0307510, IMG submission 207224) | Populus trichocarpa ectomycorrhiza microbial communities from riparian zone in the Pacific Northwest, United States - 12_EM | ecosystem: Host-associated > Plants > Roots > Unclassified | place...
AGTAAACCCTTTGCGTCACGACGTCGATTGGCTGATGCTATCTCGAAATGTGGCAGACCCCAGCAGTCCCGCGCGCGCGTGGACGTCGCAGTTGCTTCGCAGCAGCAACCGTCCACCCTCGGGATATCCCGCTTCGGACGCCAAATGTAACGGAGTCCGCCTTTTCGATATCCGGTGAATTCGGTTCCGCGCCCCGGTCGAGTAGCACGTGAGCGACTTCGGGGCGTCCCGATTTCACCGCCTCGTGCAACGGCGTGCGATTAATATTGTAGCTGCTCTGCGCATTCGGATCTGCACCGTGATCGAGGAGAATCCGAGCGACTCACTTGTTCGACGCACAATGAAGTGGATTATTGTTATCATTTCATTTGGCATTTACATCGCCCCATTCAGGATGAGCTCCCAAGCGTCTGCCCACTGTCCAGTTGCCGATGCCGTATGCAGTGCTACACAACTTCCAGGGTCTGCGCACCGCTCGCCTGAACCTCATCCAGGGTGAGTCTGTCTAGCCGTTGCAGGATGGCCTCGATCGGGTTCCCTCCGAGAAGGCTTTTCGTGGGTTTACCTGTGTTGCATCACGTCAAAGTACAACATTAGTGAGGACAAGACTCACTTAGTGGCCCCTCCCTTGCCTTGCTTCGTTGCCAGAGCGAGAACCGAGATTAACTCAGCCATGGTCGTTAATTGATGTCCGTCATAGCTGCTGTGTGAGGGATCCTTGTATAAATTTTGAGTCTGCGGAGGATACTCTCGATGGATCAAGTCGACGAGAGCCTCATAGCTTGCGTCAGTGTCGTTCACAGTCCGATACGCTCTGATGTCACAAGGATATGTGCATCGGAATGATCAGAAGCAACCCACACCGAGCAAGATTCCGAAAGTCGGCCGTTGTAGGGGGGAGAGGCTATGGGATACGCGTCAGGGAGAAGGAATAGAAATGAAGGACTTCGGACATACTGGACGGCTTAGGCCGATACCCTCTCCAGAGACAGTGCTAGTAGAAAGCGTGTACAAGACTTGGACGGCACGCTTGATTGGCTTCATGCCCTTCCATCGTCACCTTCAAATTCGTGGAATGGCCGCGCATGGTATTGAAGAACGGAGGGTAATCGAGTCCGCAGAATCGCATTTCTTGGGGGTCTCGGTAATGGGAAGGCCATCTAATTTCGTCCCCCGGGCCGTCTGCGCTGTGCAGTCTTGCAAAGGCGGCGCCGAGGGGTAACTCAGGAGGTAAAGGGTGGGGGGGGGGCATGACTCGTTCTGAAAATCGAAGCGATGAGGCCCATGAAAGTGGAACTAGCGTGCGGTAGGAATAGGGTCGGAAAAAAGAGATGGTGGGATGTGGTCATAGAGAGCTGAGGAAAGCTAGGCGCCCTGCCTCCGTCACGCCTGGCGGGCGGCTCACGCATTGTCATAGATGGCTGCCGAGACCCCAAGGTCCGAGGAGAGTTTCCACAATCATAGATACTTGATTATTCTGAGGGATTTCGATTTCGGGGACATGGAACACTCACCGTAGACTCCAGTCCTCGTGTACTCCTGGCCGATGATATCTCGGATCTGCTTTCACCCGCAACGACCTCATCAAAAAATGCCATTGTCTTCCTGGCGAGAGCATAGGAAAGCACTACTGTGGTGTCGAAGGTTGCATGGCCAGCGCTCTGGATTTCCGAGAGAGAGAAGCCGGAAGAGAGTGATCTCCCATTGGTCGGTCTGTTGGTCCGTTGCTTAAGCGCTTACGCGCTTACGTTTTATCAGTGCACGTCTTGTCGTTATCTAATCCATCTTCCGCTTCCGAGTTCCTCAGGGCCTCGCGCTGCTTAACTGGCAACCTGGCTGGCGCATTCAGTCGCTCGTAACTCGAGGGCGGGGCCTCAGATTGTATGAGGTATTGCGCGCTGTAAGGCCAGCATATACGGCCTGCCTCGGAATCGACCACGTGACGCTTGCCCTCTTTTTTTTTAAATATCGCTCGGCCAGTCCCGATGCATTCAACAACCATCCTTATTCCGCACGCATAGCCTCCCGCTGTCTGCATTCTCGCCGCCTCCTTCCTCGCCCTCATTCCTCCGTCTTCCACCCTTGTTGCCACCAGATCGACAGCTTTCCTCGAATAGTCAAGCCTCGCCACTCGTCGCGCCAAGTCATCATGTGTGGATCGCCCAATTCGTCGGCCGACTCGTGATACGCACCACCTCGCGCAGGCTGCAGCCCCATATGGCTCGCGCCGCTCACAGCCCTTGCTGGTCGGGCTCGATTTGGGGATTGGGATCCCCTCGCCGTTTTAGAAATGATTTACTGTATTAAGGATCACCTTCGTATGTGTTTCTTATCCCGCTTTCGCCTTAGACCTTTGCCAGTAAACCTCGCCATGCCTGTGCCGCCCTCGCGCCCGCCATCGAGCACCTTACGGCTATTCAGTTAAATGTTCAGATTACGGACACCGCAGTTTACGACACCGCCCAGCCTGTTGCCGGCAGCTCCAACTAGACCTACATGTATATAAATCCCCTTGCCTGGTCTCGTCGACAGAGAATCAATCAATATAGGATCAGAAAATCTCCGTTTCCTCCTCTTCCCGTTTGCGTGCCACTGCCTCAAGTCGCTCCTTACGACCGTTATGATCCCTCTCCCCCTCGCGCCATTGCTCTCCCTTCGGGATTGCGAACCCATCTCGGAACTCGGACCACCCCCGAACCCACTGTGTGGACTAACTTCCTACGCTACAGTGTTCATGTCTTGTCCTCAGGACGTCAATGGCTCTTGTCGACCTGCACCTAGATTGCGAGGAGGTATGTATGTCCACTCAAACCTCCATGCTTCGCGAGTTTTCCCGGAGCGGCAAAAAAGGTCCATGTACGTGTCAGTGACATGCAGCACGTGGGTGGCCTCGTGGCCGAACATCTTCAAGTTGTCGCCTCACTGGTACTCGCCTTCTGTATTCGAGTTTTTCGTAATTCGACGATTCGACGCCGCAACACTTTGGTATTGAAGGAAGGGAAGCTTCTGTGTTGTAGAAGGTGGGAGCAAACGTTATCCGAATCAGTCCCAATGTATACTACAGGACATTGTTCTTCGGGCGATCGCTCGCTCCGGTCGGTGGGTTGAGGATACATGTCCGGTGCTTGTTGAAATGATGTTTGTATGCAATTAGAACCCTGGTTTTACGGGAAATATCTTCATACATCTGGGTCACGTACAGCATATGAACACTGCGACGCCGATATCTGGTGCACAACATAACGCCCTGGGCCCCGAGTCCGTAGCTATTGCGTCCTGTGATCCTCTGCTCCATGCTCCAGTAATAACTGCATTATGTCCCGATTTAGCTCAGAAGATTCTGATGCTGATGCTACATGGAACGGTGTCCGACGCTCATCGTCCTGTGCGTGGCTATCAACGCCGTGCTGGAGCAATAACCGTACGCCATCAAGACGTTGGGATTTGGTCGACATGTAATGGAGTTCGATTCTCGGCATCTCGTGCATTCGCATCTACGCCATTCTCGAGAAGAACGCGAGCGACTTCTGTGAGGTTCTGTCCCAGTGCACGGTACAACGGAGTCTGATTGTAGCTGTCCCGTGTGGTCGGATCTGCGCCGTACTCGAGGAGAGCTCGAGTGACCGCCTCGTTACATGCCAAATGCAGTGGAGTCCTGCCGTTATCCGTTTTCCTGGCATTTACATCCGCGCCGTTTCCGAGGAGCACCCGAGCCACCTCCGCCTGTCCGACCATCGATGCCAAATGTAAGGCCGTCCAGTTATCCTGGTCTGAGGCGTTCACATCCGCGTGGTTCTCCAAAAGCACCCTAACCACTTCCCCGTGTCCTCTTTCCGACGACCAGTCCAACGGGTTGTTGTGGCGATCGTCCCTGGTTTCCGTATCTGCGCCATGTTCAAGGAGGACTCGAGCGACTTCAGAATAGCCCTGTCGACATGCCACACTAAGCGGAGTCTCGTCGTGGTAAAAGGCCCGAGCGTTTACGGTCTGGGATCGCCCAACGATCAGGAACTTGACAATGTCGTGCAGGCCATAAAAGGCCGCGAAATGTAAGGGAGTCGCCTGGGCCTGTGACGGGCCCTCTGATCTATCGGGTATGGGCCCATACCGTTCTGGGTGGTGAATCCAGACCCAGATGAAAAAATGGTGATTGCTAGGGTCAAAGAGACGTTTCATCCCATCTTGGATCTTTGGTGATACGCCCTCGAATAGGGAATGCCCCCCCAAATGCTCGGCAGCATATCTTGCGAGAGGAAACCTCTCCAAGTCGTCCTTGGTGACGTTTTCATCAATGTGTAGTAGAAGACATAGGCAGGCTTGAGCAATGATCGTATGGGCCAGTGTCGTGGAAACATGGAATCGGGAAATAGTCTCCTTTGATTCGGTGAGGCGCTTCGATGTCAAGTACTCCTTGACCGAAAAATGCGCGAATTGGATAACGGACGATCCATCGACATCGACAACGGCAAGCAGACTGGAACATGTGGATCGCACAGCGTGTGCTGGGTCCTCCTCGCGCCAATCCTCCCGGAGTGTGGGAGTTGAGTCTGTGTCGAAATCGAATGCGAGGAACTCGGCGAGCTCCTCGACGCGAAGTGGGCGAGAAGCTGCTGCGACACACTGGAAGAGCCGGTGGGCGTATTCCCAGTTTTGCTTTCCAATTTCTTCCAACGTGCGGTCGTATGTCTCGTCGAGCGTATCTGGCAATTCATCCAGAGCGCGCCGGATCCGTTGACGGAGGCACTGCCGGAGGTACTGAAGTTGGCAATACACCCACCGGAACCTAAATTTAGGCGTGATGAGAAGCCGTAATGAACGATATAATCGATCACTTACATCCCGTCAGCTTTTCTCGTGAGTACCTCAACGACATGCTTCCTGTCTTCTTCTCTCCATTTCTGCATCGCAGGGTCGGTATCGACGACGTATTTGACGTATTCGGCGATGTCCTGAACTTGTCCGTTCTCTCCATGTAAAGAAACTGAACTGAGGGCCAAAGGATGAAGAACAGCCTCGATATCAGCCTCAGGACGACTGGTGACACAAATCCGCAGGTTTGGAATTTGTGATTTGACGAGCTCCCTCACAAGCTTCAAGACTTGCTCACGGGGAGACGGCAGACTAGTCTTTGGACATTCGTCTAAGGCATCGATGACAACATATACTGTAATTTGTTCTGGGATCTCAAGCACATGTTTGAGACATTGCGCTAATTCACTGTCGCTAGCATGTCGCGAGCCCTTATCGTGTGCTTCATAGAATTTGAAGAGAGCATCGTAGTAGGCATCAGATTGACCACAGAGCTGGACCAGGAGAGAGGAAAGTAAGCCGCGCCGGTCCTTCTTTTGGTCCTCCCTGAAGTCACAATAGAAGAACGCGAGTGAGGCCCGTCCTGACATGCGCATGTCTAGGATATCTTGGATAATCGAGGAACTTGGTGATGGCACCTGTTGAGTTCATGAAAGAAAATACGGAAACATTTACGTACCAAAGGACACTCTTCCCTGCTCCAGCTACGGACGTGAAAACGATGAGTTCCAGGGTACATATGAAAGCATAAAACACGCACGTTTCCCATGTAACCATAAGAGCGAGCTTGGCCCAGAACATTTCCACTTTGAGAAAGTATCACCATGAATCCACCATGTCGCAGTTCCGGTATGTTGAGATTCACGGGCGATGTTGTGATTCTTCCACGGATCTGGGGGAGAGAGCCATCTTTGCATATTTTGTTGTAATTCGACACCTGTAAGGCAGCGTCAAATTGTCAGGGTTCGTAGTTAGCAGCGGCTCCGTTGGGGGATGACTCACGCAATGATTTTTTGATGTCGGCCGAAACATTCTGCGTATTTCCTAATAGAGGGTGAGATAAACGCTGAATTCTCGTAAGATAAACTCACTTGGACCACCCCTGACTATTCCTGTTGATCCCGAGTCCCTCTCTCCTCGGTCTAGAGTTGGGGACCCTTAGCAACGATCGAAGAACACGTTGGACGATTTCGTACCATCAATAGCAACTCCTGTATGTTCGACGAGATGATGCAGGATCTGCGCACCGGCGGCGACACCCTCCTCCTGAGTGAGTCTGTCCAACCTCTTGAGGAGAGTCTCGATGTCATTCTCTCCGAGGATTTTCATCATGAATTTCTCTGCTGTGCATTTAGTCATAGTACCACATCGCGAGGGGGAGACCCACTTATCCGCCCCTGCTTGACCTGCTTCGTTGCCAGAGCAAGAACTGAGAGTACCTCAGCCAATTTCTCTACGACGATGACAGTCATGGCTGTCGTGAGAGGGATGTTTGTATAAATCTCGAGCCGGCAGAGGAAACGCTTGATGGACTCGAACAAGTCGATGAGAGCATCATAACTTGCGCTGACGTCCTTCACCGCCTGATACACACTAATATTAGGAGGATATATGTATGGAATGGTGAAAGAGACGTACGCCGAGCAAGATTCCGAAAGCAGCAAATACTGCTTTTGAAGGTGGAAATGGCTATCGAATGTCCTTTGAGACAAAATCCGAAATGAGCGACTTTGGACATACAATACCAATACCTTCACCAAGAACGGTGCTGGTAGAAAGCGTGTACAGGACCTGCACGGCACCCTTCACTGATTTCATCATCTTTCCATCTTCTCCTCGGAATTCGCGGAACCGTCGTGCATGTTCATGAATAGTTGAGGAAATTGAATCCACAGAATTGCAGTTTTCGAGTTGTTTGACGAGGGGATGATGCTCATCTAATTTCGTCCCCGACCGCTTTGCGTAGTTTTCCAGGGCAGCGTTGAAGATTGACTCGAAGGACGAGGATGAGGAGGGTTGACTCATACCGCAAATCGAAGAGATGTGGGCAATGAAGGAGGAACTAGTCTTGGTGGGACTACGCGAGATAGACACTGGGATGCGGTGATAGGGCTCTGATTGAAAGGAGGTGGACTGCCTCTCGCATTGTCATCGATAACCGTGACGCCCAAGGAGCCCTGAGACTCGGAGTTTCCCACAGGATACCATATTTGGAAGGATTTCAATTACAGTAGCGCTGGCAAGTTTGCTCGTCTGCTGGGCGCTCTATGTTATGTGGACATGAGCTTTGTGTAAGGTGTAGCGTGGCTAGTCCACGCATGGGAACTCAGAGGTGGTCTGAGATCAGAGTGTGTGTGATAAAGTGGGGCTCAATTGCCTCTATTGCCCTCCTTGCCTTGCCAAGGCCAGGCAAGGGAGTTTTAAATACCTGAGTCAAGACAAGTACTGTACGCACAAGGTGAGTTAAGGGGAAAAGGAGGGGGAAACGAGCGCGAAGGCGGTCCTTCTGGTGAGTGACTAGCGCGGCGACGTTCGATGGTAAAAGGAGCTAAAGTAAAAAGGGGAAGTGTAAAATGGAGAGCGTGAAGTCTAAGACAAACCAAAAATAAAGGAGCATACGGATGAGGGCTTGATCAGTTCTATATACAGTAAAATCCCTTCCTAACAGAGATGTATTGTAGACCTGCGATGGGCCGTGCACGACGTGTTCGACGTAAAGCGACAGGTTTTTCGGGGTGGCGCGCGTTTTAAACGGCGTTTATGGCGTCGGCCAACGTGTCTTGTGCGATCTGCGTGTCTTTGGCCGTAAGGATTGGGGTGCGACGAGAGGGGGAGCTTGCTTGCCAGGGTGAAGAGATTGAGTGTATACAGATGAGGCGAGTTGGAGGCGAGACGTGTAGCCGAGGGAAAGGAGGGCTAAGCGCGGGGGGCTACAGAGGACGTCACGTGGTCGAATGTGCTCGATTCTCGATTCTGAGCGACAGCGACACGTACAATATTAATGGGATATCATGGATATTGGGATATAGCGGACCCGGGAAGCTCGAGTCAGTGTGTGGGATTGAGAAAGGTCAAGATATGAGGCTTATGAGCATCCCGTCTGTATTGAGCTGCATACTTCTACGAAGTGGCTGGTAAGCTCTTTGCTTCCTTCTGTCTGCCACACTTTCGGATTCTTTGGCGGTTCCTACGACGAAGACGAAATTACTCCAATTGTGATTGACACTCTCCTTGTCTCCTACAGAGTACGGTTATTAGTACCCCAATACCGTGACGATACTTGGCCTTTAACGCAGCGCCCCTTGGCTCCAAGTCCGTAGTTAATACGTTCAGTGGTCCTCTATCCCAGGTTCCAACAGTAAATCCATTGCGTCACGACGTCGATTGGCCGATGCTAGTCCCGCGCGTGGACGCGATCCGCTTCGCCCAGAGGCAAGTGTCGCTTCGAGCGAGGGCTATACGCGCCTTCGGCATATCCCGCTTCGGACACCAAATGTAACGGAGTCCGCCTTTTCGATCCGGCGAATTCGGTTCCGCGCACCGGTCGGGCAGCACGTGAGCGACGGCGTGCGATTGTAGCTATTCTGCGCATTCGGATCTGCGCTGTGATCGAGGAGAATCCGAGTGACCCGCTCGTTCGATGCACAATGTAGTGGAGCGATGTTATCATTTCCTTTAGCAATTACATCCGCGCCGCTCTCTATGAGCTCCCGAGCCTCTGCCAACTGTCCAGTTGCCGATGCCACATGCAGTGGCGTAATGTTAACCATCGCATCTGCGTTGTGCTCCTCTGCACCCCTCTCTAGAAGCAGGCGAGCGACTTCCGGGCTTGGCTTTACACGCGCCTCACGCAACAGTGTCCGACTGAAGTTATCCTTTGCATTCGGATCTGCCCCGTGGCCGAGGAGAATCTGAGCAACCCGCTCGTTCGAGGAGTATCCGCAAGAGCATCCGAACTACATCATCTACATGTCCGTTTTCCGGCGCCCGCTCCAATGGGCTCCAGTCGTACTTGTCGCAGATTTTCGTATCCGCATCATGTTCAAGGAGGATCTGATCAGCCTCAGCATGGCCTGATCGAGATGCCACGGCCAGCGGTGTCTCGTTTCTGTTAAAGCCCAGTGCATTTAATCCCGCGAGCGCTCGACGATCAAGAACTCGACGATATTGTTTAGGCCACAGATGGTCGGATCAAGGCGGGTACTACGGCCTGTGACGGGGGACGTGCAGACCCACACTGCCAGGTGGCGATTGTTAAGGTCGAACAGACGTTTCAACCCGTCGAGAATGAATGACGATACGTCCTCGAACCGCATGGCCCAGTGTTCGGCAGCATACTTGACGAGAGGAAACGTCTCCAGGCCGTCCTCAGTGATGTCGTCATCGATGTGTAGTAGAACGCCCAGGAAGCTTGCGCAATGAGGGTATGAGCTGATGTCATAGAAACGTGGAATCGGGAAATGTTATCCTTTGCTTGGCCAAGGCGCTCCGACGTCAGCCGTTGTCGGGTACTCCGTGACTGAAAAATGGGCAAATTGGATAACCTACGAACCATCCACATCGACGACGGTAAATAGACCGGAGCACGTGGTTGACATAGCCCACGCCGGGTATTCATCGCGCCAATCTTCCCGAGTTCTTTCAGAGCTGAGATCGAACGCGAGAAACTCGGCGAGCTACTCGATGAGAAGTGGACGGGAAGCTGCTGCAACACATTGGATTATTCAATGTCTTCCAACGTGCGATCGTATGTCGCGTCGAGCGTCTCCAGTAATTCATTGAGCACGTCGGGTGTTGTCGGAGGCAGCGCCGGAGGTACTCGAGCTGACAAGTGACCCATCTGAACCTGCATTGTAGTTGTAAGTGAGAACCAAGAATTACGACAGACGGAATCGATCCCGTCAGCTTTCGTCGTAAGTACTTCAAAACGACAAGCTCCTTGTCTTTTTCCCTCCACGCTCGCATCTTAGGATCAGGACGAACCACGAATTTGACGTATTCCGCAATGTCCTGGACTTCTTGAGCGTCTCGGTAATGGGATAGCAATCTAATTTCGTCACCCTGCGCTGTGTAGGCTTGCAAGGCGGCACCGAGGGGTGACTCGGGAGGCAAGGATGGGGCATGACTCGTTCTGGAAATCAAAGCGACGAGGGCCATGAAAGTGGAACTAGCGTGCAGTGGGAATAGTATCGGAACAAAGAGATGGTGGGATGTGGTCGTAGAGAGCTGAGGAGAGTTAGGCCGCTTAGGCGCCCTGCCTCCGTCACACCTCGCGGCTCACGTATTGTCATGGATGGCTACCGAGATCCCAAGGTCCGAGGAGAGTTTGCACAAGAATAGATACCCGGTTAAGGGAGTTCAATTTCGGGGGACATGGAACACTCACCGTAGACTTGAGTTCTCATGTACTCCTGGCCGATGATAATCTCTCCGATCTGCTTTCACCCGCAACAACCTCATCGAAAAATGCCATTGTCTTCCTGGCGAGAGCATAGGCAAGCACTACTGTCGAAGGTCCGGTTGGGTCTTATATTAGATAGGCGGACGTCTAGAGGGCTGATGGTCAGTATGTTGATTGTTGGCGTAGTGGGCGGACCTATTTGGCAGTGAGCGTGGAGGGTGGCGGTGCGGGATTGTCAGAGGTACCGATAATAGCGGTGTCTTGGGAGGGATCAACCGGATAGGTGAGAGTGAGATGAGTTTGGAGTT
>Ga0307510_10011495_pt1 | contig 10518 bp, 10 predicted proteins | sample 12_EM_MG_FD_207224 | JGI IMG/M metagenome (GOLD analysis project Ga0307510, IMG submission 207224) | Populus trichocarpa ectomycorrhiza microbial communities from riparian zone in the Pacific Northwest, United States - 12_EM | ecosystem: Host-associated > Plants > Roots > Unclassified | place...
GGTTACGCATCCGGCAGGGCCTGGAATGGCGATTCTTTATCCGTGCGTTCTTTTTTGCCCCAGGCGGCGATGCCGACCTTGAGCGCATAGAACAGGATGCTGAAGACCACGAACAGGAACAGCGCGGTGAGCGTTGCGTTGGTGTAAGCGTTGAAGATCACGTGCTGCATCTGCTCGACGCTTTTTGCCGGTGCCAGCACCTGACCATTGGCCAGCGCATCGCTGTATTTCTTGGCCAGCGACAGGAAGCCGATCGCCGGGTTGGCATCGAACAGTTTGATGAAGCCCGCGGTCGTGGTGCAGATCAGCAGCCAGGTGGCTGGCAGCAGGGTGACCCAAATGTAGCGCTGGCGCTTCATTTTGATCAGGACCACAGTGCCGAGCATCAGCGCGATACCGGCCAGCATCTGGTTGGAAATACCGAACAGCGGCCACAAGGTGTTGATGCCGCCCAGTGGATCGATCACGCCCTGGTACAGCAACCAGCCCCACATCGCCACACAACCGGCGGTGGCGATCAGGTTGGCGGTCCACGATTCGGTGCGTTTCAGCGCCGGAACGAAGGAGCCGAGCAAGTCCTGCAGCATGAAACGACCGGCACGGGTACCGGCGTCGACTGCGGTCAGAATGAACAGTGCTTCGAACAGGATCGCGAAGTGGTACCAGAACGCCATGGTGTTTTCACCCGGCAGGACACTGTGCAGGATCTGCGCGATACCGACCGCCAGGGTCGGCGCACCACCGGCACGGGCCAGGATGGTGGTTTCACCAATGTCGTGTGCTACCGCTTGCAGCGCTTCCGGCGTGATCGCGAAGCCCCAGCTGGAAACCACTTGCGCAACCGAAGCGACATCACTGCCGACCACGGCAGCCGGGCTGTTCATGGCGAAGTAGACGCCTGGCTCGATCACCGAAGCGGCAACCATGGCCATGATGGCGACGAACGACTCCATCAGCATGCCGCCGTAGCCGATGTAACGGGCGTTGGTTTCGTTATCCAGCAGCTTCGGCGTGGTGCCCGAAGAAATCAGTGCGTGGAAACCGGACACCGCACCGCAGGCGATGGTGATGAACAGGAACGGGAACAGACCGCCCTTCCACACCGGGCCAGTGCCATCGACAAACTGGGTCAGCGCGGGCATTTTCAGCTCGGGCATGGTGATCAGAATACCGATCGCCAGGGCGACGATGGTGCCGATCTTGAGGAACGTCGACAGGTAGTCACGCGGTGCCAGAATCAGCCACACCGGCAGCGATGCCGCGACAAAACCGTAACCGACCAGCATCCAGGTAATCTGCACGCCAGTGAAGGTGAAGGCCTTGGCCCACACCGGATCAGCAGCAATCTGCCCGCCGAGCCAGATCGAACCGAGCAGCAGCAACACGCCGACCACGGAGATCTCGCCGATGCGGCCCGGGCGGATGTAGCGCATGTAAATGCCCATGAACATCGCGATCGGGATGGTTGCCATCACGGTGAAGATGCCCCACGGGCTCTCCGCCAGTGCCTTGACCACGATCAGCGCCAGCACCGCGAGGATGATGATCATGATAAGGAAGCAGCCGAACAGGGCGATGGTGCCGGGAATGCGGCCCATTTCTTCACGCACCATGTCGCCCAGGGAACGGCCGTTGCGCCGGGTCGACATGAACAGAACCATGAAGTCCTGCACCGCGCCCGCCAGCACCACACCGGCAATCAGCCAGAGCGTGCCGGGCAAATAGCCCATCTGCGCCGCCAGCACCGGGCCGACCAGAGGTCCGGCGCCCGCGATCGCGGCGAAGTGGTGACCGAAAAGAATGTGTTTGTTGGTCGGCACATAGTCCAGACCATCATTGTTGAGCACGGCGGGGGTGGCCCGACGCGGATCGAGTTGCATCACATTGTTAGCGATGAATAGGCTGTAGTAACGGTACGCAACCAGATAAATGGCCACGGCTGCGACCACAATCCACAAGGCATTGATCGCCTCGCCGCGGCGCAATGCCACTACGCCCAGGGCGCACGCTCCTACGATTGCCAGCACTAGCCAGGGTAAATGGCGTAGCAGGCTATTATTATTTTTCATTTTATTATTCCAGCCAGGGTGGACAAGAAAGACAGCCACCCCGAGTTTAGCGCTTACGGCGCCAAAGGCCATACCCCGACGTTGGTCTAGACGCTTTAGCGATTGGCTGGCGCCCGCATTCGCGGTCTATAGTCAGCGAACCTTCATGAGGATTGCGCCATGAGCGAACACCCAGCCAACCGTCGTCGCTTCAAACGTATTGCGTTCGATGCCAGAACCGAGCTGAGTCAGGGCGATTACATCTGGCCGGTCAAGCTGATCGACCTGTCGCTCAAAGGATTGCTGATCGAAAGGCCGGAGCCGTGGTTGGGTGATGCGGAGAAGGATTTTTTCGTCGACATTCACCTGAGCGATGACGTCGATATCAAGATGGATGTGCATCTGGCACACGAAGAAAATAACCAGTTGGGCTTTGTCTGCCGACATATAAGCCTGGAATCGATCCAGCGCTTGCGGCGCCTGATCGAGTTGAATCTGGCGGATGAGGCCGAACTGGAGCGCGAGTTGGCTGCCCTGATCGAAATCTAGAATCCACAATTGAACCCTGTGGGAGCTGGCTTGCCAGCGATAGCGATTTCAGACTCGACGAATATGTCGACGGACAGAACGCAATCGCTGGCAAGCCAGCTCCCACAGGTTATGCAGTGGGTTCAAGTTATTCGAAGAGCGCGTCGAGAGCCTGTTCGAGGCGGGTCACGGCAATGATCTGCAAGCCTGGTGGGGATTCCTTCGGCGCATTGCCCTTGGGCACGATCGCCCGTTTGAAGCCATGCTTGGCGGCTTCCTTCAAACGTTCCTGACCGCTCGGCACCGGCCGCACCTCACCGGACAGCCCCACTTCACCAAATACCAACAGATCATGCGGCAATGGCCGGTTGCGCAGGCTCGACATCACGGCCGCCATCAGCGCCAGGTCTGAAGCCGTCTCCAACACCTTCACCCCACCCACGACGTTGAGGAACACATCCTGATCGTGAGTCGGAATTCCGCCGTGGCGATGCAAAACCGCAAGCAACATCGCCAAACGGTTCTGATCCAGGCCCAACGTCACCCGTCGCGGGTTGGCCAGATGGCTGTCATCGACCAGCGCCTGCACTTCCACCAGCATCGGCCGAGTGCCTTCCCACGTCGCCATGACCACACTGCCCGGGACTTCTTCCTGCGCACGGGTGAGAAAAATCGCCGAAGGGTTGGAGACTTCTTTCAAACCCTTGTCGGTCATGCCGAACACACCCAATTCGTTGACCGCGCCGAAACGGTTTTTCACCGCACGCAACAAACGCAGACGCCCATCGGATTCGCCTTCGAAATACAGCACGGTATCGACCATGTGCTCGAGAACCCGCGGACCGGCCAGTGCGCCTTCTTTGGTGACGTGGCCGACGAGGAAAATCGCCGTACCGCTCTGCTTGGCATACCGCACCAGCAGCGCCGCACTCTCACGCACCTGAGAGACGCCACCGGGAGCCGATTGCAACTGTTCGGTGAAGATCGTCTGGATCGAGTCGATCACCATCACTTTGGGTTTTTCCTGACGGGCCGTGGCGATGATGGTTTCGATGCAGGTTTCGGTCATCACCCGCAGTTGATCCTGCGGCAAGCCGAGGCGCCGGGCACGCATGGCCACTTGCTGTTGGGATTCTTCGCCGGTGACGTACAGGGCGGGCATGCTTTTGGCGAGGTTGCACAGGGTCTGCAACAGGATCGTCGATTTGCCGATCCCCGGATCACCACCGATCAGCACCACCGAACCGTCGACCAAACCGCCGCCAAGGACCCGGTCCAGTTCACCGGACGCGGTGGAGAAGCGCGGAATCTCTTCGATGCTGACTTCGGCCAGGGTCTTGATCTGCGCCTGCTGCCCGGCCCAGCCGGTGCGGCCGGTCGGCGCCGTGGCCCCGCCGCTTTCGATCATGGTTTCAGTCAGGGTGTTCCAGGCGCCGCACTCGCCGCACTGGCCCGCCCATTTGGGAAAGGTTGCGCCGCACTCAGTGCAGCCGTACATGCGCTTGGCCTTGGCCATCTGGATCCCCCGGCAAAAACCGCGATGATAACGCAGCCACCGCTCAGCGCGGCGTGGCGGTGCGGATTTCGCCGTTGGCCAGACGCGCGGCGCTGTTGCCCAACGGATCTTCGGCATTCAGGTCCGCGCCCTTGGCCTTCAGTGCATCGAGCAATTCCAGACGCTTGAACAACCCGGCGTACATCGCCGCCGTCTGCCCGGCACCGTTACGCTGGTCGGGGCTGCAATCGGTGGCCATCAGGCGTCGGGCGATCTGTAGTTCACCTTTGAAAATGGCCCCCATCAGCGCGGTGTTGCCGCGTTGATCCTGGGCACAGGCATCGGCGCCAGCAGCGAGCAAACGTTCCACCGCAGGTGCCTGACCGTGATAGGCCGCCAGAATCAGCGCGGTGTAACCCTTGCTGTCACGAGTGTCGAGGGAATAGCCGGACTCGATGAACGTGTCGAGCATCGGCACATCACCGCGCCGGGCCGCGTCGAAATAGTAGTCCTGTAACTGGGCCTTGATCGCCTCGGGAGTCTGCTCGACCGGTGCCGCCCATGCCGCGAACGACAGACAACCGGCCAACAGTAAAAAACAGATTCGCATAAGCAGTCTCCTCGCGTGGAACGGGGCCTGGCTCAGGCCCCGTGTGCGCTATGTCGGTATCAGTCGACCAATTTGGCCGCCAGCGCCTTGACCCGGCTGAGGTCACCCTTGGCCACTTCCGTGACGCCGGTGCCGTATTCCGGATCGGCCTTATAAAGGAAGGACAGGATGATGTGCTTGCTCTCGTCATCGGTGGTCGCCAGCGAGCCACCGAAGCTGTCGATCAGGTCCCGGCGTTCCTTTTTGCTGAACGAGCGATACAGATCGCCGGCCTGCTTGAAGTTCTGCTCACGCTGGATCTTCGCCTGCTGCGTGCTGCCCGACAGCGCCAACTGGCTGTAATGTGCGCCTGGCGTCTCGTCACGGGGTTGCAGTCGGCTTGGCTGGTAGTTCACACCACTGTTGCTGGCGCCGAAGTTCATCGCGCCATCCTGGTTGCCATTGTTCACGGCAACTTTCGGCGCATTGATCGGCAATTGCAGGGCATTGGCACCCAGGCGATACATTTGTGTATCGGCATAAGAAAACACTCGGCCTTGCAACAAACGGTCTTCAGAAGGTTCGATACCCGGAACAATATTCGCCGGCGCCATGGCCACTTGTTCGGTTTCCTGGAATACATTTGCCGGATTACGGTTCAATACCATTTGTCCAACTTTTCGCTCAGGAATACCTGGCCAGATCTTGGTCGCGTCTAATGGATCAAAATCAAACTTGGACAAATCTTGTGGTTTCAGCACTTGAATGTACAAGTCCCATTTCGGGAAGTTACCTTTATTGATGTTGCTCACCAAGTCATTGGTCATGTGACTGTAGTCCTGACCCTGAACTTTCGCGACTTGCTTTGGCGTAAGGTTATTAAGTCCTTGCAAACTCTTCCAGTGGAACTTGACGTAGTGAACTTCGCCCTTGGCATTAATCAACTTGTAAGCGTGTACGCCGTTGCCGTCCATTTCTCGATAACTGGCAGGCGTTCCCGAGTTCGAATACAACTCGGTCAAGGTACGGGTGGCTTCCGGTACATGGGAGAAGAAATCGAATCGGCGCGAATCGTCATCAAGGTTGGTCCGCGGGTCCGGTTTGAACGCGTGCACCATGTCGGGAAACTTGATCGCGTCGCGGATGAAAAAGGTCGGGAAATTGTTACCGACCAGATCCCAGTTGCCGTCGGCGGTGTAGAACTTGGTGGCGAAACCTCGCGGATCACGCAGGGTTTCCGGCGAGTGATTGCCGTGCACCACCGCAGAGAAACGCACGAACACCGGCGTTGTCTGACCGGCGGCAAAGACCTTGGCCTTGCTCAGGTCGCTGAGATCGTTGGTCACGGTGAAGGTGCCATGGGCGCCGGTACCGCGGGCGTGAACCACACGCTCGGGAATGCGCTCACGGTCGAAACGCTGCAGCTTCTGAATCAGTTGTACATCCTGCAGCAGCACCGGGCCGTTGGCGCCGGCGGTCTGCGAGTTCTGATTGTCGCCGACCGCAGCCCCGTTATCGCGGGTCAGGGGCGCGGCGTTTACGGAGAAGGTCAACAGGCTGGCGGTGAGTACACCGAGGGTGCGGCGACGGGGAAAAGCCCCCAGTCCAAGTGCGGAGTTCATATCAGGATCCTCTGGTTATTTTGGGGCGCATCCAGATGCGCCAAGCCAAGGCTAGAGGCCTGCGACGTCGAACATAAATAGAAAGAACGTAACGCCATGATTGAGAAAATTGGCTGTTCGATCAGCGAGTTACCGTATATTTCGCGCGCGATTGATGGCACTTTGCAAACTAATCGCCGATTGATGTGTCGATAAAAACGGGCATTGTAAGAAGGTGTTTCGCGCAGGACGCGTTTTGCTGATTTACACTGCGTACACCAAACTCATCTGTAACAAGGAAATAACTATGGGCGTGCTAAGTGAGTTCAAGGCCTTCGCGGTCAAAGGCAATGTGGTCGACATGGCCGTCGGTATCATCATCGGTGCGGCCTTCGGCAAGATTGTTTCGTCGTTTGTCGGTGACGTGATCATGCCGCCAATCGGCCTGCTGATCGGTGGGGTGGATTTCAGTGACTTGGCCATCACGCTCAAGGCCGCCGAGGGCAATGCCCCTGCGGTCATGCTGGCTTACGGCAAGTTCATCCAGAGTGTTCTGGACTTCGTGATCGTCGCTTTCGCGATCTTCATGGGCGTCAAAGCCATCAACCGTCTCAAACGCGAAGAAGCCGTGGCCCCTACCCTGCCACCGGTTCCGACCAAGGAAGAAGAGTTGCTCGGCGAGATCCGCGACTTGCTCAAGGCCCAGAACACCCGGCCCTGAATTCTGTGCACGATAGAAACAACGGCGCCTTCGAGGCGCCGTTTGTTTACCAGTAGTTTTCCACCGCCACCTGACCGGGCCGACGCGTCAGGCTTAGGCTCATGTGGCGCTTTTTCAGCAACGCGCGTGTGTCATCGATCATCTGCGGATTGCCGCACAGCATGACCCGTGAGTGCTCCGCCGACAGCGCCACGCCCGCTGCGCGCTCCAGCTCACCGCTTTCAATCAATGTGGTGATGCGCCCGTGCAGTGCACCGGGGTGCGCTTCACGCGTCACCGTGGCGATGAACTGCAATTTGTGCGCGTATTCGCTGAGGTATTCACGCTGCGTAAGTCCGGCAATCAACTCCTGATAAGCCAACTCCCGCGCTTCGCGCACGCTGTACACCAGAATGATGCGCTCGAATTTCTCCCAGACTTCGAAGTCCTGCAGGATCGACAGAAACGGCGCCACCCCGGTGCCTGTGGACAAAAGCCACAGATCGCGTCCGTCGACAAAGCGATCTAGCGTCAGGTAGCCGAATGCCTGGCGATCCACCAGCAAGGTGTCGCCGACCTGCAACCGGCTCAGCTCACTGGTGAACTCCCCGCCCGGCACGACGATGGAAAAGAACTCGAGAAACTCGTCAAAAGGCGACGACACCATCGAATACGCGCGCCACACGATGTTGCCATCGGCTTTGCTCACACCCAGCCTGGCGAACTGTCCGGCGCGGAAGCGGAAACCGGCATCCCGGCTGGTGCGCAGGGTAAACAGGCTCGGGGTCAGGGGTTGGACATCGAGCAACGTCTGCGTGGTGTACTTCTCTGCGCTGGCAGTCATGGGACACTCCATTGAACGATTGCCGACAGTGTCGCGCAAATTAACTGGTCTAAACACTGATGATTGGTAATGACATTCAATCAATTAAGCAAGTCGGCAATATTATCAGATGACAACATCAATATAAAAATCGCGCATCCTAAGAACGCTTTATGGATATTTGGCTATCTGCAATCTCGAAAAAATTTAAAGCTTATTGTAAGAAACATCCTACACTTCGTTTCGTGCCGGATCCTTTGGATCCATTCGGCGCCCCCCGCAACGCCAATGGAGTGTTCAGAGATGGAAACGTGGAAGGAGTCACAGTTAAAAAGACTGACTTTTGCCAACGGAGTAGAGACTGCCTATCCGATATTATTGCAATTCGCAGAAAATCTCGGATTCAATTTTTGTGCAATTTCAGTTGTTTCACTACATCGCGATATGCCTCTTAAAACCTTTCAAATCAAAAACTACCCTGACGAATGGAATTCACAATACGAGAAAAACAATTACAGCAAAGTTGACCCACTAATAGCACACTGCAATCACTCGATGTCACCTATTGTCTGGTGCGAGTCGGTATTCGCAAATACTCGACCGTTATGGCAAGGATTACAGCATCACGGTATGCAACATGGCTGGTCCCAGTCGTTCCATCATGAGCAAAGCGGCTTGTGCAGCATTATCAGCCTGGCGCGCAAACACTGTCCGATCAGTCCTCTGGAGCTGTATGAGCACTTTGGTTATATGTTCTACGCCACCAGTCACCTGAGTGAGCTGTTCGCCCGAACCCTGCCGGCAGAGTCCCTCAAACCCCGCCAACCACACCTTTCGCCGCGAGAGCTGGAGGTTCTGCAATTGTCCGCGGGAGGCAAGACAGCCTATGAAATCTCGAAGATCCTCAGCCTGAGCGAGCGCACCGTGAACTACCACGTGCAGAACGTCATCGAGAAGCTCAACGTCTGCAACAAGATTTCCGCTGTCATAGCGGCCGCCAGAGCCGGGATCATCTAGTCGATCCAGCCTTGCCTCCCATAGAAAACTTGCGGGTAATAAAGAAGAAAAAAACGTACCATTCGAGACCCTCCAGAGTGATGACGCGAACGTTAAGCGTTGCATTACACTCGGTCGGTTCCGCTGCACAATGTCAGGGCTGCGGAACACCCCGTTGATTATCCTGAGTTCCCGCCCGATGCCTTTGCTTGATACGCCCTTTGCCCAGCTCGACCTGATCCGCCAGCCTGAACAGCAGAATGAACCGCTGCAAGCCTTCGATGCCGCCGACGAATACCTGCTCAACCATCTGGCGGCGCAGCAACCGACGGCCGACACCCGCGTATTGGTGCTCAACGACAGCTTCGGTGCTTTGGCTGCCAGTCTGTCGGGCAAGGTCAAGGTCAGTAGCAGTGGTGACTCATTCCTGGGTTTTCAGGGGCTGGAGAAAAACCTGCTGCGCAATGGCCAGGCGTTTGACGCTGTTCGCGGGATACCCGCCAGCGAACCATTGGTCGGACCGTTCGACCGGGTACTGATCCGCGTGCCGAAAACCCTCGCGCTGCTGGAAGAACAATTGATCCGCTTGCAAGGGCAACTCGCACCCGGCGCCGAAGTGATCGCAGCGGCGATGGTCAAACACCTGCCACGCGCTGCCGGTGATCTGCTTGAACGCTACATCGGTCCGGTACAAGCCTCGCTAGCGGTAAAAAAGGCACGGCTGTTGATCGCCACGCCAGAAGCCAAAGCCCCGGCCGTGTCGCCCTACCCTTCGCGATATCGCCTCGACGAGCCGTCGATCGAATTGCTCAACCACGCCAACGTGTTTTGCCGCGAAGGTCTGGACATCGGCACACGTGCCTTCCTCCCACACCTGCCGAAAAACCTTGGCAGTGCGCGAGTCGCCGATCTGGGCTGTGGTAATGGTGTTCTGGCCATCGCGAGTGCACTACAAAACCCCGATGCGCATTACACACTGGTCGACGAATCGTTCATGGCCGTGCAATCGGCTGCCGAGAACTGGCAGGCAGCGCTGGGCGATCGCGAGGTCATCGTGCGTGCCGGCGATGGCTTGGCCGGCCAGGACCCGCAATCACTGGACGTGGTGCTGTGCAATCCGCCATTCCATCAGCAGCAGGTAGTGGGCGATTTCCTCGCCTGGCGCATGTTCCAGCAGGCGCGCGAAGCGCTGGTGGTGGGTGGCGCGCTGTACATCGTCGGCAACCGCCATCTGGGTTACCACAGCAAACTGGCGCGGCTGTTCCGCGGCGTCGAGCAAGTGGCTGCCACGCCGAAATTCGTGATCCTCAAGGCCCGCAAGTAACCTTCAGACAAAAAAAACCCTCCGTGAGGAGGGTTGCAAAGCCGTACCCGAAGGCGCCGGGACGGGGATGATTCAGTGCGTGGTCAGGCCTGCCGCGTTCATGAACATACGCATCAGGCTGGCGGCGATAAACAGCACGCCGACGCTACCGACCCAGATCAGGGCCAACCAGCCGAGCCGCTGCCACAGCGGTTTTTTTTCGGCTTCTTCAATGTCGTGCAGGGAATGTTTGCCGGGCATTGTTTCGATCCTCAGTCAGATCGATGGCGCCGCTGCCGACGCCATCGCGAGCGAGCACGCTCCCACAGGTTTAGTGATAACCGTCTTCATGGGTAACCTTGCCGCGGAACACGTAGTAGCTCCAGAAGGTGTAACCGAGGATGAACGGGATGATGAACAGCGTGCCCACCAGCA
>Ga0307510_10011496_pt1 | contig 10518 bp, 5 predicted proteins | sample 12_EM_MG_FD_207224 | JGI IMG/M metagenome (GOLD analysis project Ga0307510, IMG submission 207224) | Populus trichocarpa ectomycorrhiza microbial communities from riparian zone in the Pacific Northwest, United States - 12_EM | ecosystem: Host-associated > Plants > Roots > Unclassified | place...
TAAAAAAGTATTTGAATTATGTTTGGTTAGTATTTTAAGATAAAATAAGCGGATATAAAAAAAAGAAAAAAGCGTGTTCTGTTTAAAAGATAAAGACAAAAATATAAAATAAATTTATCTCTAAAAATGAATTTATGTACGTTTCAAAATAAAAAGTATAAGAAAGTATCTTTATTTTCTCTACTCTGTATTTATCTTTTCTGTTATGAAACAATAACCTAACTTTACCTTGTTATTTCCTTCTTCAAGCTTCAATTCAATGAGATTTTAGAAGGATTTAAAAACCAATGCATAGGTTTTAATCTTGTATAAATCACTGTAGCTTTTCTTGATCTCTTTGCCGCCTAGTTTAACCGCACATATTGGAGCTATTATGACGACCATCACAGAACACTTCAAGTCTAGAGTTGTAATAATGTGAAACTCGAAGACAGATTTTTATATCTTCAACAGTGCACAGTACCATGCCACTCCCTCACACATCTTTACCTTAGAGTCAAGTTAATATGTGGAAAAAAAATGACAGTAAGCAAAACTCGAACTCCCAGGCTAATTTCTAGGTCAAAAGGCCCTGATCATGGCATCCTATACCCACTAGAACAATGAACAGTATGAGTTAAGATCCCAAGTGATTAGGAGTTCTTTGTTTAAGAAAGAACAATGCTCAATGTGGAAAGAATTCATATTTAGGAGAGATTATTGTACCTACATCTGTGAGTGAATGCTATATGTTAACTGCTAGGAGTCGAGAAAGCCAGAGATGGATCCCATTATATCCAAACCAATTTACACTTTATATTCTTACATCCATGATCAAGAAAACTTTGCGTTTTTAGCCCTTAAAGTTTAGGAAAAAAACGTGTAGGCTTTCAGAAATGCATGAAACTTATAGGCAGAGTTGCCATGCCATTATCCTACCTAGAGTCCACTAGGATAACTTACAAAGGGCTCTAATCTATGCTAATAATTAAATTTAGGAAAATAATATAATTTTCCCATGTTAGACTTTATGCACTAGTCAATTACATTAGAATAAAAAATCTTCAGGTCCTAATCATAGGTTTCCTAACACGAAAACAACAAGAAAAAGAATTAAAAAAGACTAAAATTTTGAATGTGAACTGTTTTGAAGGATAGAACATGAGAAAAAGTAAGATTTTTATATTCAAATACCTCACCTAATAGTTAACATTTTGAATTTAAATAATTATTTAATATAATATTATTATTTTAATGGTCAAATGATCACAAATTCAACCTAGCTACTATTCTCCATTTTCATTTAATTAAATTAAATTAAATTTCAACACAACATTAGAGTGAATATGTATAAATTTTAAATGGAAAGGTTTTTATTTAAGAAAATGTATTAGAGAAATGATATAAACTATTTTAAGAACTCACCTATTACTTTTTTAGATAGAAATGGTTATTTGTTATAGTAAGGAAATTTTTTTATCAAATTAGATTTGGGTAAAAATTAAGGGTAAAATATCAGGTTACGGGTTGGGTATAGATATTAATTTACCCGACCTAACCTTGAATAAATAAATAACCTTAAAGTTTAAAAAAATACATATACACCAAACTAATTATATACTAAATTGTTGTAAATTATAGTATTTAGGTTCAGATTATAGGTTATGGATGCTTGATGGTTACTAAAAATCCAATCCTATCAAGTTTGAATATAAAAATTCATACCCATTCAGATTCGAGTCGAATTTAAATATTTATTATGGGTTTAATTTCGGATATAAATATTATAAAACCCTACCCATGAATAAATATTTTTATCCCTATTAATTTGTTTGTAATGTATACCTTCTTTCCATATCATTGTATATCTGAAAAATGATAAAACTGCCTCTTTATTTTTTGGTGATAAAGTAAAAGAAAAAATTACCAAAGGTTAGCTTAGGTGACCGGTGAGATCTTTTTAGTCTAGTTTATGTTTGGTGATTTATTTACTTCTTTTTTTCTTTTCTTTTGCATAAAAAGTATTTTCACTAAATTGATTGCATATGTGTTTTTATATAAACATATCTGCATTTAATTACTTTTATTTATAAAAACATCTTAAATTCTTATGTCAATAAAGGCGAGGGTTGATTGTCAAAGCCTCAATTTGGGATTCATTTTCTACTGTGTCTACCTTGTAAGTAGTACTTGCGTAAAAGTACTCCTTTGCATGCATGTGCACGTATGACTTGATAAAGAAATTAAAACACTAATGCCAAACTCCAATCGAAAATATGGCCAAAAAGAGCTGGTACGCACCTCTTTCTGCGACGTTCACCTGACCCAATTTGTATTTCTAATCCAATTTATACGAACCCTTAATTGGAATATTGTGGGTTGAAAATCAAAACTCCCTTTTAGGAGTTTGTTTCAATCTATTTTGTTAAAATTTAAAAGTATTTTTTTTACTTCAAATTAATTTTTTTTTGTTAATATATTATGTTAAAAATAAATTTAAAAAAAATAAAAATATATATTATTTTAATATTTTTCCGACCAAAAATACATTTTGAAAAACAACATTTAGACCCAAACAAATATAAGCAAAGCAATTTTTCAGATGCCCGTGCTGTTGGCCTCAAGGACTACACCATCAAACTAAGTTGCCAGAGAATCTACTTCTTGTTAATTAAATCCATTTCACGAGTTTACTTAAATGAATTAAAAGGTAGTTGAGTTCTGTTCTTGCACTTGATGAGTTGGGGTGAGAAACACCAGATTCGTGCAGATGCGGACCGTCCCCAGGCCGGTGCTTTGATACAGTGGGAATGCTCTAATCACCGACGCGTAAGATACAAAACCACGCAACTGGGCTATCAATTTGTTCGGTGAAGAATGACACTGCAGTCTCGATCATGGAATATTAAATGCAATATCTTCGAACGTGCTTGTGATTTGTGTTCATCGTCTGATAGTGATCTTACCTCCGGACAAGACAACAATGCTAAACGTCATAATTAATTGATAAGTTTTAATTTCGACCCAGAACTTTTCCTTCCTTCAAATAATTCAGCCTGTAATCCATGACCTCGGATTGAAGGGAATGGCATGCGTGTGCTCGGATTATTTTCCCAGAAATTCAAATACTTGGCGGCCACCTTCGAGAATTGAAGGCCAAGGCGCATGCGGAAATTGAGGGAATATGTTTCAAGAATCCTGATCTCGGTACTCAATGTTCATCATCATCTCGTTCGTAGCTTCCCTAGTCCTATATAATTCAAAAGGAAAAAAGAAATGAAGAGGAGAACTTTCAAAGTACTGCTTTGGAGGGCCATGAAAGGAAAGCCGCCTCCCTGTCTCTCTCTTTTTCAACAAAACGTTCGGCGATACATGTGTATCATTCCAGGATTAAGTTCATCAAGGCCCACTATTCACTCGACCTGCCACTGTGCCGACAAGGAAAAGAAAACAAATAAAATGCGTGTTTGTCCATGTTTCTTTCACATTCTCAAGGCAAAATCAGGATCTCCACCATTTTCTGCGCAAAAAACCAAATAAAAAAGAAATAAGGAGGTACTCGAAAAGGTCATCAAAGAAAATGTGGAAAGATTTAAAGTTGGGAGGGCTTGATAAAGAAAGCCGTACGATTCATTTGTCTTATGTGGCGGTAGAGAGAGAGAGATACATGCAAGGTAAGCCGTATGTGGCCAATTTTGGTCTGATGGAGTTGATGGGAATGGCGGCTGCAACATAAGCAGAATTATAATACCATTGTCAACCATGCTTTTGACATGGAAAGAGATATCAAGAAATATCAGTGAGATGTTACCAGTTTTGTCCATGTTAAGGAAACAAATTTGAACAAACACTTTAAAGTAGTATTATTGGCTCAAAGGTTCCAGATTCCACTGCTTTAAATACAGCTCAAAACTTTTACGAGAAAGATAATCCTGCTGTCTGCTATCAAACTTACAATAGTGGAGCTTTTGGCCCATCATCTGCAGAGCCTTGAATACATTCACCATTTGATTTCTGCAACATAATAAAAGAAACGACTGGTAAGAATGATTAGAGACTGGATGAATTGCACAAGAGTTAGGACATATAGAGAGAGGTACAAGACTAGGTCATCATCTTTTCTAAGAACTGCTACAAGTCGACAAGTGATCTTCATCAAATTTTACTCAGTGCTAGTAAACAATTTTAAACATGTCAGCTTCCCTTTTAAAACAATAGCATAAATTGTTGAAGAAAAAGTTTAGCGAATGTAAACTGTGGCATAGACTCTAATAATGTTAGACACCAGCTGCTGATCAAATTAACTATCAAAATTACTTGCCAGAGCATAAAGTTATTTCTTCTGGGCATAATTAATCCATATATATTGTCGCTAATGCGGTCCAATGTCCCAAACATCTATAATGGCTGCAAAACAGCACAACCCCCCTGCATTCATAATGAGAAATAAAACCCTTTTACAGGTACTTGAATGATAGAGAAGGTTGATACAACGAACTCTCTGAAAAACCAACCAGGATTTCCTAGCTACAGAATTATCAGAAATCCCACCCAAACCCCAACACACAAATAAATAAATAAATAAAACAAAGGGCATCAGGGAGTATCGCTGGCTAGCAGAGCTCTGGCTACAGTGAGAAGATGCCTTTGAGTAGCTTTAACTTGAGCTTTGTTTGGCTGCAGAATGAAGTAAATAACACTCAGCTACATGCATCCTCTAAAATCCATTGCTGAAAAACATAAGCTTAAGCATGACATCAATTTTGTGCCTGTTTGGTATTGTGTTAGCTTCTGTTTTTTGAATTGCTTTTTGGCTTTAAAAAAACATCAAATTTTAATAGTTTTGATGTGTTGTTGTCAAAAAAAAAAAACAAATCTAAAAAAAAAAAAAAAATAAAAAAAAAAAAAAAAAAAAAACATCATTTTAATACATTTTCAATTGGAAAACACTTTTGAAGAGCACCCTGCACCGCATCACCGAACATACACGCCACCAGCAATCCCCTGGCTCCACTTTCCAAAATAATACAAGCAATTGAATTTATGGAAATACCCATAAAGATGAATGCACTCAAAACCTTCTCCAGGAACCCAGACTGTGAAAATAGCATGTAGTAAACACGTTCATATGCAGGAACAAAATGCACATGAGATGCAATGAAAGGGCTAGAGGAGCCGACTCATGAAAGGTGTTTCAAAACCCATGTTCATCTATCTCTCCTTCATTAGAAGAACCCTTAATAATAATAACAACAACAATATATACAACAGTTATGAGGTTCACAAAGACAAGAATGACAAAGTCTTTCATACTTTTGGAAATATTCCATACTGCTAGTGAAATTTTATCTTTGCAAGGAAAACTCTCAGATGCCACTGAAGGATAGACTGATTGTTTCGATGAAGGATGGTAGTATTTATCAAATTCCAAGTGTTGGACATAATCTGACTGGCCCTACCTCAAAATTAGTATATCCTATCTCATTTTAGGCATACTATTAGAAGAGTACCCCTAATATGACCCAGATTTCGAAGATCTGAGATTAACAAAAGAGTTAAGGTCATAATAAAATAGATACTTATAAAATGCTGCCTTAAAGAAGTGTAATCAGATCACACATGCACAGACGCATACTCAAGATTATAAGACATCTCAAGAAATTGAAGTCAAAACCATGTTTGAAGTTAAAATCATCACTTATTAAGTAAAGCACAGATGATGTATTTTTGTTATTTTCCATGTTTAGCTACAGCTAGCTAGACCTCTTCCCGTTTTCTTTTGAAAGTCAAATTAACTAGGAGCAAAATTCACAGAGCAAAAATTAGTTTATAAAGTGACTTTCAACACCCCCTGCCCTCACCAGCTCCCCTACAAAAAAATCAAAAGAAGGGAGTAGAACTACCAAATGCATGTAAATGAGACATTGAAAATAAGAAATGGAAGTGCATAAACTTAATGATATGATCCCCAGAAATAATTGCAGAAATAACTCGCAGACACGCTATAAAGAAAATGTCAACGTGAAATACATTATAATTGACAGGAAATTACAGCATAAACTTAACATCTGGTTCTCATTTCTGAAGTTTTGACAGTACAAAATTTGAAGTAAGGTCACAAATGTAATTCTTCAAAACATATTTGCCAAAACAAGGCCTAACAAAATTCTCAAAGCGCAAGAAATTTAGGTTTGGAGTGACACAATGGAGCATCATAAATAGATGCATAAAAATCTTTAAGCAAAGGCTCTTAGGCCTTAGAACCTACCATGAAAAACATTTATTAGGAAACTTGAATGATTGATCCAATCTATCATATAAACTTAGCACTTGCTCGAAAACAATTATATATGAATCAGCAGAATTAAAAGTTATACCTGTTCCACAGTTCAAATAGGGTTCATTTGTACCACAAAAACCATTATCAGAGTTGGTTCCACTGCATGATATGTTGAAGAAATACGAAAAAAATCCATTGAATCCAGATAATAATGCCAGTAGATTAAAAAATCAGAAAGTAGCAGGGGAAAACATGAAACTAGAGCAGGATGAAAGAAAACAATGAATTTAAAAGCTTTGAAGTAAGATTTACGATGGGGGGACAGCTAGTACCTTGACTATCCCATGATTTATGTATGCAGAGAATAAAGGACCTCAAATTGTAAAACAGGATCTCAAGACTATATCTCATTACAATGAAACAAACAGGTTAATAACAGAAAAGGATGCACAGAAAAGGTTATCTTACAAGGGAGTCACATCTGAATGCAATGCTAGGTGTTGCACCCATGCATCTGATCTCAACATCCTCCACTCTCTTTCCATCCATGGACAACCGCATCTCTGTTACAGAGAGCGAGAAAATGTGCCAGAGCAGCAGGACCTATCATCTACTCCAACAAAATAACAATTATAGTAACTATAACAATGATATCATTGATTTGCATCTGAAACCTAAACTCACATCTATTCAATAACAATGACTTCTATGTTCAAGCGGTCATTGAATGAGTGAGTTAGTGATGTCTTGTTCATCCAGATTCAGATAAGATTCCAGAAAATGAATTTGAAATTGACAGTATCTGACAAGCCACACAGGACCACGCTTGGGCATCCAAATATCTAGGTTGTAAATAGAAGAATACCACTTTTAAAGAATAGCTAAGGCAAAGCAAAGCAATCACATAAGACAAAATTAATTTTCATCTTGGAAATCTACCAGGCCATCACCGACACTAAGTATCTTTAGTATTCAATAAGCAGATCTAATAAAAAATCAATAAAAGATTTATTGAACCATCTTCAACATCTTGATTACAGAAAAAAATTGAACATAACTATTTAGCTCTGGCACAAACATGTACAAAGCCTCACAGCTCTAATCAGCACCATAATCATGTAGGCTAAAATGAGATTAAACCATCAAAATGCAAGAATAAGGTGTTTAGCTCAAAATGAACAACCAAATTATAAAACAAAATTTCTGACACCACTCCCCAAACTACCAATTTTGGTTCTTCCACCACATGACTTTGAGGTGTACTAAACTCCAAGCTTCTAGCAACTTCAAAAAAGTGTGCAACAGCTTCTTCTGGTGTACCAACAAGAACACCATGCCCAAGATTAAGAATATGTCCCCTCGGCCCAGCACATCTCACAACTCTGTAAAAGGTAAACAAATAAAAGGAATCCAATTAATAAATTGGAAACCCAAGTCATAGTTAAGCACAATGAAACGCAAGATTCGTGAGCCAAAGCAATTTATGAGCATAAAATGGGAGTAATGTTTTGCCAATGTTTTCTCTCACATCATATATCAATCTGAGCTATATGATCATAGTGCCTTGAAAGGCGTCTGAAGAATGGTTTGGAAGTAGAACACCTTGCTCTTGAGTTAGCAATCATCAATTGCATTGTTGCTGACACACTAGTATGCAACCATTTGTAAAGAAGCTAATTCAAGTAATCCATAATTACAAATACAAGTACAGGAAGTATATCAAAAGAAGGAAAACTTTCAATAAACTCAATTCAAGGAACAATAAATTCACTCAAGACAACTTTCCATGAACTGTATACGAAGACTCAATCTAAAGTAATTGAGTAGTGGAGGTTCAACCGGAATGACTTTAGGCTACAGATAACAAACAAGTAAGCCTTGGCTCTGAACTGAAACCACAAGTATGGGCAGCAAGGGTAAAGATTAAATTGGAAAGAATGAGTATCAGATATTTAACTCATACGAAAAACCTTTGAATTTCTTCAGTCAACTCAAGAAGAGGGGAAAATAAGTAAGCAGGGTCCACGTTTCCCTGCACACTGATCCCACTCCCCAAACGCTTCCTTCCATCTGCCATATCCACAGTCCAGTCAAGCCCAATCACGTCAACATCAGTTCTCTTCATACGCTCTAGAAGGCCACCATTTCCATTAATGTAAAGAACCAGTGGTGCTTTAGGGCATTTACTCCTCACGGTACTGACTATCTGCAATTTCAGAAAGGCTACACAATCAAAAGATTCAGATCAATTCAGGAGATATTCCTAAAGCATTTCCAGTAACTTTATATATGCATAAAGCATACACGTATAGCGATTTTTCTGTCAAAAAGAAAAGGAAAAGGCAATACTGAAAATAATTTTGAGACTGCTGCACTATCTTTCATCAAGTTGAGAAGCCATGTTGTACAATTTAGAGTTAATGTAATGGGTAAAACAGAGACTATGATTCATAACTAGTTTGATTAAACGTAAAAAACATTGCTAACTAAATTAATAGAATTAAATCCTAATGACCTCTTCAATAGTTTGATTAAACAAAAAAATAATAATGTCAACTAAATTAATAGAATCAAATCCTACTGACCTCTTCAATATATGGCTTTTGACCAACAATCCCACATGTCAGGAGGTAGCTGTCCACCCCACGAGTCAAATATTTGTATGCAATGAGCCCCTGACTCCACTTGAAAAACAATGTAGTCAGAAATCGCCTTCGTCAGATGTGAGAGGAGAGCCCTTAACACTTGTGGTGCTGTATGGCACATACTCTTTATGGTTGTATATGTACGAGTTGTACGCCCTTCCACTATATATGTAGCTATTGTCCAAGGTGCTCCAACAAAACCCAGAACTGCAGCATGCCCCTCAACCTACATAGGACATAAATAGGATGATCTAGAGAAGCAAGTTGCTATGATCTATTTTTCCACGCAAGTAAGAAAAAAAAACACCAAGCTGAGATTTTTTACAGAATACATTTCTGAAAAAACAAAAGAAATACCTCACGGCACAATATCCTAAGTGAGTCTCCCACAAACTGAAGTTTCTCTAATTCAATCGGATGCAAAGCCTTCAAGCCTTCTTCAGAACGAATTGGAGAATGAATAACAGGACCCCTCACTTCTTCTATGTCGAATGGGACACCAAATGCAGGTAGTGGTGCAAGTATGTCAGAGAAAATAATAACACCATGAGGATGAAAAGCTTCCCAAGGCTGCAAAGAAATTTCCACAATGAGATCAGTCGTCTCTGACCTCTCCCTGAAGGATGGATATTTCTCAGCAAGCTATCTGTAGACAGCCATATACCTTCCTGCTTGACGCATCATCCACGCTGGAGGTCTACTTACAGGTTCTCCTTTTGCAGCCTTTACCAAGAGTAGATCTGAATGGAGAATGAATCAAATGAAAATATAATTAAATATAATTATTTTCGTTAACAATTTCTCATTATAGTTTAAGCATTTCTTGTAATTAATTAATTATAACTACACGAGGCTTAATTTTACAAGTAAGTCCTTATTGTTAATTAATTTTTTTGCTTCAAGTGAAGTAACCAAAACTGTAATTGAAATGAGCTGAAGAAACATAAATTTTCACTTTAAAAAAAAATGAAACAAAAGGAGTTGATTTGAGTTTAGTCGTAGTGAATTTAAGAGCTTGCAGAAAATAGGAAGCTGCAAAGAGAAACGATGTAGTCAAATACCGGAGGAGGAAGAAGAAGAAGAAGATGAGAAGGCGACGTGGACTCTTCGGGGAGAGGACTTAGATTTTGTGGAGCGAAACCCTAACTGTAAGGGCACGATTGAAGAGGTTCTCCATGTTAAGCAACTGCAGCGATTAACAAAATCAGTCGAATTGGAGAAAGCTTGAGAAGTAGAAATTCAAAAAAAATGGAAAACCTGCAGATAAAGAAATGAAAATTGTGAGAAAATTCGAAGGTAACAGCTTTTACCTTGTAAGAATATTATAAGAAGAAGAAGAAGAAGAGCAGTTCATTTTGTTTGTGAACAATCGAGCGAGAGACAGAGAGAGTGTTTGTTTTTTCGCTAAAACAAAAGTATTTTTTAATTTTTGAATTTGTTTAAAAAATCAGCATTTTATATTTTTGAAAATGCAGCGCGCATGCCATGTAAAATCAATGGCTCTATTTGCCAAAAATTTGCCAAGTTCTCTATGACCCGAAGCCACGCGAGGGTCGTAGCCGAACAAATCTAATGACAATTTTCTCTATAACCTCAAATTATTTTTGTTAACGT
>Ga0307510_10011497_pt1 | contig 10517 bp, 9 predicted proteins | sample 12_EM_MG_FD_207224 | JGI IMG/M metagenome (GOLD analysis project Ga0307510, IMG submission 207224) | Populus trichocarpa ectomycorrhiza microbial communities from riparian zone in the Pacific Northwest, United States - 12_EM | ecosystem: Host-associated > Plants > Roots > Unclassified | place...
TTCACGACGCAGCCGAAGACCGGAAACACATCCGCTGCTCCACCTGTGGCCAGCCATCTCCGTCCTCTCCGAGCAAGGGCAAATCCGGGCGAGGCAACAAGCATCAACTCAAACCACCGTCCACGTCACCAGGTCAAGCCGCATCGACGGCCCCTTCATCTTTATGTCGCCCCACAGACTCTGGTACCTCCATTACGCCCGCACCTGCACCCTTCCCTTGCGCTTTCGGGCTCTGACGGGTCTAGAAGACAGTCGCGGCGCGTGCTTGGACTCGCGTCGAGGGAGTTCGAGGCAGCCCCCAGTGGTGGTGGCGTCACGAAAGGCGGCAACAGGCGGGAGTGCACAGCCGAAAAGGAGAACGAGGAGGAAAGGGAGCCCGCGAGTAATAGTACCTCTAGCTCGAAGAGGGAGGACGGAGGGAGGAGGACAACACACGGATGTAGGGCGGGCCTCTGCAGCCTGGCGTTTCATCTGTTCCAGCGCGAGGCCAAGCAGGCCCCACCACACCCGTCGCAGCAAGCTCCGCTAACAGGCGCTATATCGGACGCCCTGGCATCTGTCGACCCTAACCCGCCCACCTCCCGAGTTGTGGACATGGTAGACGAGACAGAGGAAAGGGCAGAGGCGGAAACAGAGTGGGAGCACCGCCACCTGCGGATTCGTGAAGGTAAGTGCGTCGCCTTGATCAAGGTGTGATTAATAATACCCCATTCTCCAGGCGACGATGACGCTAATAAATCTCGCAAAAGGATGTCACCCATGCCTGTCCACCTTACGCGATGTATTGCTTGTCCCAGTCATCCTATCTCTGGCTTCCCCGTCAAGATTCCCGCTTTGAGTGGCATCCATCGCTACCACGGTGACACACTGGCAGTCCTCCCAATGGGGACATGGCCCAGATCTTTGTGGGTTGGTCCTTTTAGGGAGGAATGTTACAAACGAGAAGTCGCTGTATGTGACTATAAAATACGACAGAATGGGATGGGATTGTTCAGGTACTTTATGGACGAATTGTACTGGTAAATGGCACATCTTTTGCTCACTCTGCGAATGTTCCAACAACAAGCGCGCGATCTCCTCGTGACCCTTCGCCGACGCAACTTGAGAGGGGGTCTGACCCCAGTTGTTCTGGAGATGGACGCTTGCGCCACACTCGAGCATGGCGCTGCCATATTCTGATGCGACATGGAGCGGAGTCGACTGGGTGTCATCCAATGCATCAACGTCCGCGCCATGCTCAAGTAATAGCTGTATCGTATGAATGTAACGAGCCCCAGCTTCATGACCAGGTCTGACTAATACTCGGTGCAGCTGTGTGTCCCTCCTCGTTCCGCGCATTGATATTTGCACCACGTCCAAGCAGCAGCTATGCAACCCTGACGTTTCCGCAGTAGGATGCCCCATGTAGCAGAGTCGAGTTGTTGTTATCAGCAGCGTTGACATTTGCCACACCGCCCTGGAAGGTATAGAATCGCTGTAGCCTCGCCTCCGCCTCGGAACGGAGCACTGTCGACCACGTGACGGCCTCGGCATGCCTGCAAACCCGACGTACCACCACTCGCAGCACACCTCACCTCCATTCCTCGTCGTCTGCCCCTCACGTTCAAGTCCCCTCTCGTCCCGCCTCAAGCTCTGCTGCCAACGCCATGCGGGTCGCCTACCTCTCCGCCTCGAGTTGTCAAGACAACAGCATACGCGACGCCTTGCCAGTCGAGTCCCCGCTCAGGATCACATATCGCCGGAGTCGCATCTTATGGATTGTAGGACTATCGTAGCTTTCTCCTTCGTACGTTTCCTCGTCTCCCTTCATCTCAGAACCCCCGCTCTCCCTCCTTAGTTTTCCCTTTCTACTTAGCCCATCGGACACGGGACGACACCGTAGAGTAATTGTATATTAAACCCTCTTGCCTGGCCCCGGCCAAGCATCAGAGCATCCCGTGCAATCTTAGACCATTCTTCCCCCTTCTCGTTCGCGTGCCACCACCGCCTCAAGCTTTTTCATGCGCCCCTTTACGATTCCCTTCGCGTGCTCCTGGCCTCTGGGGCGCGCGGCCTCTTCTCTTACTCTCCCCCCTTCGGGATTGTGAACCCGCATGGGATCTCAAGAACTACCCTTCGAACTCACACAGCGTGGAATCACCCCCACTCTAGGAATAGCCGTATGGTATCAATATCATCATCCGGCGATTCATTGTTACGACATGGCCAATAGTAAGTGTTGCGGTGTGTGACACTTGTTCTGTACATGGATATTCGCACCATGTTCGGAGAGGTAGGCGTGCAGCCCTGGCGTTGCCACACTGTGATGCGACATGCGGCGGGGTTAGGTCTTTGTTATCCCGTGCGTCAACGACGGTGTCATTCTCGAGCGGTATGTGTGCCACCCCCAGCGCCGCCACCTTGTGATATAAAATGCAGCGGTGTCCGATGATTTTTATCCGGTGCGTGAACGTCGCACCATGCCATGGTGGACGTATGACAATTGCTTGCGGCCCTGTTCATGTGTGTCTAAAATCATCAAGGAGCTCCCCGACGAACTGGAATCTTCCACCACTGCGAACACCGACACGAAACCCTCCCGGGCATCCGTGACCACAATCACTTGATCGCACCCGCGTGCATTTTGATCACCCATCTTTGACCCGCAAGCCTCCTGCTGTATGGCACGCCAGGCAGGGTCAAGAATATCCTCGCCAAGGCACTAGCGACGTCCGTGCTTGCTGAACTTCTTTTCCGTTAAGAACCTCGAGCTGTTGAAAATGTATATCGGAGAGTTAGAAGCGGATATCTCCCAGAGGGCGCGCCAAGCAGATCCGTCGTATGATTATTTGAGATAATTAGAGGTAGGGTTTTCCTGATGAAGTTCTTGGCGAGTTGGAAGACTCGATCACGACCAAACTGTGCGCGCACGGCGACTCGGGAGGTGTCATGGACCGGATCGTCTCATAGCGACTTGCCTAATTCGACGGTCTCCCCACCTCCTCTTCCGGCGGCACGGGCGGCAGCGAAGGCGTCTTTGTGATCAGCACGACGGAAAGGCAAGACCCGTTCAACCCAGTGGCACTTCATCCCAGTTCGACAGGCTAGTTCATCCTTGGCATGTGTGATACGGATGAAAGGCAGCCTCGCATCTTCTAGGTTCTCGCAGGCAAGTTCTGTCTACACCCTGCATTTGGTCACCGTGCTCATCGGGCAAGGAGGGCCCGTTAGACTTTTACAGGGGTGGAGTTGTGCTCTATGCGCGGGTGCTTTGCCCGGGGCCATCTCACGCAAAGCGCAGGAGATCTATATGCGCACCGGTTGCGTACTTCACACTTCATTTCTCTGCTGTTGGCGGAGCTCTACTCTAGTTCTCACTTTCACTCTCCTGAAAACGGGCATACTCACTGCGCAACCAGGTCCATTGGCCACAACCTGACCCATTCCTGACCGTTGCCCCCATGCCACAATATTACCTCTGGGAGATGGCGACGCCCAAGAAGATCGCTGTGACCCACAGATGACTTTTGTGATGGCGGTGGGTGAACTCATGCTAAGCGTCTAGCACGCCAAGAGGGCAAATACCGGCAGCCGCGACGTGGACTTTAAAGGGGCAAATACCAATTCCAAGGACCAGGGGAAGAGGAAGGTTGATGGGAGGAGTGTTGTCTAGAAGCTAGGTGGTGGCAAAAATATGATTAAAGGGTACATCAACGAGCAACTCATCTACATGACTTCACGGACATCAATATCATAGGAATATCTGAACCCAACCTTGTATCCCAAATGTCGAAAAATAATATGCCACGTTATTCGGAATCATGGATCGAGCAAGAGAACTTCGCAATCTTGAATGTATAGTACAATCGAGCGGACCGCAATTTCGCTGGTGTCGCGACTACCGGGTAAGGTGTGTAGCGCGGGTGGTAAGTCCATGCCGGTGGGTTCGAAGGGTAGCCCTGAGGTCCAAGGTGGGTTCGCGATCCTGAAGGGAAAGCAAAGGCGCAAGGGAGAGAAGGAGAGGCCGCATTCCCGAGAGGCCAAAAACGCGCGAGGGTAATCGTAACGGGTGTAACGAGAGACTTGAGGCGATGGCACGCGTGCGAGAAGGGGGAAAGAGTGAAGCTTTCCATTGCATAGGTTCGACGATGCTCTGATGCTTGGCCGGGGCCAGGCGAGAGGGTTAATATACAAGTACGCTACGGTGCCGTCCCGTGTCCGATGGGCTAAGTAGAAGAGGAAACTAAAAGAGGGAGAGCGGGAGATCTAATGTAAAAGAGCAATATGGAACGGACGAAAGAGGGAGGGAGGATCCTGAAATCAGCAACTACGAGTCCGGTGGTATGTGTTCCCGAGCGAGGGCTCGACTGGTGAGACTGGTGAGGCGTCGCGTACACTATTGTCTCGACAGCTCGAGGCGGCGAGGGTGGGCGATCCGGGTGTCTTCAGCGGCCGGGTTTGAGGCAAGACGAGACAAGAGGGGACTTAGGGGAAAGGTGAGGCGAAAGGCGAGGCGAGCAAGGTGAGGAGGAAGAAAGTGAGGGATGCGAGTGGTGGTAGTTAAGCATGTCGGGCTCACGGGCACGCCAAGGCCGTCACGTGGTCGAAAGTGTTCCGTTCCGTTCCGAGAGTGTTCCGAGGTGGTTACAGCGATTCCACACCAGCTGGTCCTACATCACACATGTTTGCTGGTAGCGCTGCTGAAGCAGACATAGAAATTGTACTACCGACAAGTGAGTTCAAGTGAGTGCTCTGGAATTTGGAGATGGGCCAATGGTGTGCAAGTAAACTGTTTTGTTAACTTCTGGGGTGAAGCTCCCGCTGATCAGCGTGCTCTGTGTCTCATTTCAACACACATCCAGCAAGAAAGTGAAGCCAGGGATTGCAGCTCCATATCCATCTGCTCTTTATCTGGTAGCTCATTCACGATTCGGGCAGCCCCGTAATGAGAGTAGCAAGTAGCACACTCCACCCATGGAGTGACACTTTGAATAGAACGATTAAGACACCGAATGCCCAGAATGTGCCAAATGGAAAACTGAAATGGGCAGTGAGATAGCAGGAGGAACGCGTGTTACCTATCAAAATGAGCCAAAGCTACGGAAAATAATCCAGGACAAATATTAGGTGGCAAGCCTCTAAGGGCTGGGACGTCGCTCTTCCCCATCGTCGACCACCACAACACTGTACTCGGGCGTCGGCATATGGAGAGACCATCATCGTCGATTACATACTTCGACCCACAAAGAAAAACCGGATTCGGATCCATACAAGTACCCCATCTTATCAACAATGGCCTATACGCCATGTATATCGTATTCCGACAATAGTCGCACAACATCCCGTCTTCCCCACCGCGAAGCTATCTGTGATGGTGTCCGACCGTCGTCATTCCGGACTCCAACATTCGCTCCTTGCTTAAGGAGCGCCTCGACAATCTCGAAGTGACTAGATTGTGATGCAAAATGCAATGCCGTCCAGTGGTCGTGCGTCTCTGCATTCACATCAGCGTCATGATCAAGCAACAGCCGCACAACGTCCGAATGACCCTCATCTGACGCCGCGTGCAACGATGTACAGCCTGTGCCGTCCTGGGAGTTCACGTCCGCGCCATACTCGATCAGCAACTTGGTAACTTCAACCCTTCCCCTCCAAGACGCATAAAACACCGGAGTGCGGTGGACTTCGTCCCGTTCGTTGACATCCGTGCCGCTGTCGAGTAATGACCGGACGGTTTCAATGCCCCCCTCCTCCGATGCAGTCCACAGTGAACTCCCCTTGTCAGAACTATTTGCGTCTTTTCCGCGGTCACTTGACGGCTGGGTAACTCTGGGAAGGGGGTCCTGTGATGCTGTGTTCGAACGGGTCACATCGGTGAGGCCCTGAGAACCCACAACTCCCATCCACTCAGATAATACCCCTACCGCACCAAGTCTCCCATTACGATGTGCCAGGTCTAAAGGGATTGCATCGTTCCTGGTACGAATGTTAGCGTCTGCACCTGACTTGAGTAACAGTGTCAGGACATCGAGATGTCCAAATTCGGCAGCATGGTGTAGCGGCGTGGAACCCTTGGCATTTTGAGAATTGATATTTGAGCCAGATTCGAGTAGCAGTTGTGCAATCTCGAGTCGCCCGTGAGATGATGCAAGATGTAAGGGGGTTACTTGGTTCTGATCTCGCGAATTAACATCTGCACCACACTGGGTGAGTAGTTCGGCAGTAGAGAGATGGCTGTTGGTCGATGCGAGATGGAGAGAAGTGCAGAGGTTCTTTTTACTTGAATTTGAATCTGCATGGTAGCCATAGGATTGTTGTGCAGGATGGGATGGATATCGTGACGTACCACTCAATAGAGCCGGGTTGTCGTTGTGATGGGAGCCTAGAGCTACGCCATTCTGAAGCAACAAACGCACGACATCCAAATGTCCATTTTGCGATGCCACCATCAATGAGGTCCAGCCTTCGTCTTCACGGGAGTCGACAGTTGCGCCGTTCTCGAGTAACAAACGCACGACATCCAAATGTCCATTTTGCGATGCCACCATCAATGAGGTCCAGCCTTCGTCTTCACGGGAGTCGACAGTTGCGCCTTGCTCGAGTAACAAACGCACGACATCCAAATGTCCATTTTGCGATGCCACCATTAATGAGGTCCAGCCATCGTCTTCACGGGAGTCGACAGTTGCGCCGTTCTCGAGTAACAAACGCACGACATCCAAATGTCCATTTTGCGATGCCTTCATCAATGAGGTCCAGCCATTGTCTTTACGGGAGTCCACAGTTGTGCTGTTCTCGAGTAACAAACGCACGACATCCAAATGTCCATAATGCGATGCCACCATCAATGAGGTCCAGCCATCGTCTTGACGGGAGTCGACAGTTGCGCCGTTCTCGAGTAACAAACGCACGACATCCAAATGTCCATTTTGCGATGCCTTCATCAATGAGGTCCAGCCATTGTCTTTACGGGAGTCCACAGTTGTGCTGTTCTCGAGTAACAAACGCACGACATCCAAATGTCCATAATGCGATGCCACCATCAATGAGGTCCAGCCTTCGTCTTCACGGGAGTCGACAGTTGCGCCGTTCTTGAGTAACAAACGCACAACATCCAAATGTCCTTTTTCCGATGCCACCATCAATGAGGTCCAGCCACCGTCTTTACGGGAGTCGACAGTTGTGCTGTTCTCGAGTAACAAACGCACGACATCCAAATGTCCATTTTTCGATGCCAGCATCAATGGCATCCAACCGTCCTTGTCACGGGAGTCCACAGCTGCGCCATGCTGTAGTAATGCTCGTGCAACCTCCAGTTCTCCTTCTTGTGAGGCCACAAATAACGGGGTTCTCTCCAGGTCATCCCGAGAATTGACATCCGCATGGTGGTAAAGCATTAATCCTATCACATCCAGACGCCCTCTTCGCGCTGCTTCGTCCAGAGGGCTCCAATTGTTCCTATTCCAGATAGCCATGTCCGCACCATGCTCGAGAAGTAGTGCGGCAATATCGACGTTTCCTTTGACGACCGCAGCATGCAACGGAGTAGCGTGGTGTCCGCCCACGGCATTGACGTCCCGTGGATGGGTAGTGATCAGGTGTTCCATAAGGTCACGGAATCCGCATAGCGTGGCATAATATAATGGGGTACCCTCCGGTGGTAACGGATGTGCCGCAAACATCATTTCCCGGAATGGATAGTCAATATCGTGTATCCATACCCATGTCGCAAAGTATGGCTTTTCGCGATCAAACAGACGCTCCATCCCATCTTTGATTCCAGAAGACACGCCATGGAGCTGGGCGTGGTCGACCCAGTATCGAGCCGCGTAGATCGCAAGGGGAAAGTTCTTCATACTGTCCTTGTCAGCATGGTCGTCCAACGCAAGAAGAACGCTCAGAGATGCCTTTGCGAGGATCGCATGTGCTGAGTGAGGAAGGATGTGGTACCGGGAAAGATCCTTCCCAGCATTGGCGAGCCTTTCGGATGTCAAGTATTCCTTGACAGAAAAGTGGGAGAACCGGATCACTCGCGACCCGTCTATGTCGACAATGGTGATTAAACTCGAGCATATCGATAACACCTCTTCTCCTGGGTGATCAGGACGCCAATTCACGTGGTATCGGGGAAGTTCTTCAGCCTCGAATTCAATCGCAAGGATGTCCGCAAGTTCCTCCACACGAAGTGGCCTAATCGACTCCGCAACGCATTGTAAGAGATGTTGTGCATATTCCTGTCTCTCCCGAGGGATACCCTTTAGTATGCGATCGTAGGTCTCGTCCAAACTCTCCGGCAAGTGATCAAGGGCACATCGAATTGCGGAGGGAAGACTACGCCTCAGGGCTTCCAGTTGACATGTGACCCAGCGAAACCTGGGTAGTTTTATGAGAACTGTCGTAAGTGGGCTTAGTAATGATGGCTTACATTCCATCGGCCTTCTGAGAGAGTACGGTGATGACTAATTCCTTGTCGTTCTCCCTCCATCTTCGCATCTTCATGTCTGAGTTCATGACAAACCTGACATAATCGGCAATATCTTCCTTTTGTCCGGCTTCGCCATGAAGAGAAATGGAATGAGATGCTGAAGATGCGAAGGCAGTTTGAATATCTGCTTCAGGGCGACTCGTCGCACATATACGGACATTCGGGAGGTGTAAGTCAACCACTTTGATCACCAGCTCAAGGACCCATTCTCGATGTGACTTTACACCAGAGTCATTGGGACATTCGTCAAGGCCATCGATGATAATGTATACTGTTGGCAATCGTTCGGTTTTGATCATCTCTCCTAAGCAGCTCAGCAGTGCGTCATCGTCTGGGCGCCGAGATCCTCCATCGTACTCGGAATATAAGGCAGAAAGGATGTTGTAGCAGGGATCGGATTTGGCTGAAAGCTGAGAAACAAGGGAAGCTAGTAATCCAGTGACCCCTTGCTTCTTGGGGTCTCGGAAATCGCAGTAGAAATAGGCGATCAAGGCCAATCCCGTGTCACGTAGACGTTCCACTTGTTGAATGATGCTGGAGCTGATTGGTGGTTTGAATGAGCCGGACAAAACGTTTCAGGAATCACATACCACAAAATACTCTTGCCAGACCCCGCTGTGTATTGATGTGCCAGGCGACATCAGTGTGTGCGACAAGAAGGAAGTGGAAGAAATGCGTACGTTTGCCATGAATCCAAAAGAGTGTCCCGATTTCTGTCCATTCCTTGAACCGGTCGCTTTGAGTGAACCATGAGGCAGTTCCTTCAAGGTGGTCTCTGCGGGCAATGTTGTGATTTGTCGAGGGATCTGGAGGAGAGAGCCAACTTCGAACGTCCCTCTGGAATTGGTTCCCTGAGGATGAGAATCACATTCAGCTTCGAAACAGAATGTATAGATGTTGGGACTGACTCCGGATCTTGTTTATTCCATCTGTGTCAATTATATTGTGACCAACATGTGTCATCAGTCATGGAGATTGGGGGTCCCACGCCGGTCGAACATACCTAGAGCTTGTTGTACACCATGCGTCGACACCTTTCCGTCTGCTCCAATAAGTCCTGTTAGTTTTTTGGTTGCCAGTAAGGTAATGTTTCTAACCATCCCTGACAACCTTCAAATCGTCGGACAATCCATGGACGACTTCCAGCGTGCGAGCACCCGTCGTCAGAGCTTCTTCTTGGGTGAGTCGGTCTAATCGCTGTAGGGTAGCCTCAACGTGTCTCTCTCCCAGCAACCTCTGTATGAATTTCTCTACAGCACGATTAGCCAGTGAAGATCGGCACGTAATAGGCTACTTACTGAACCGTCCCTGATTTATTTGCTTTGTGGCTAATGCAAGCACATTGAGTACTTCCGTCAGGACTTTCAACATGACATTTGACATCGTAGGCGATGGTGGGATCTTCTCGGTATAAACACGGAAGCGTGCGAGGAAACCGGAGACGCGCTCAAAGAGATCGCTAAGTGCGTCGTAGCTTTCACCGACACCGACAGCTGCCTGAGGTGGATAGATAGCACACAATAGCCCCATAGGAAGAAGTGTGACACGTACTGAGAGAAGAACATCAATTCCAACGAATATCGCCTTTGTCGACTGGAATGGCGTCTGTACGGAGGCATAAGGATATGCAAATACAAAGAAAAAAGTTTGTTGATCGCGTACAAGGCCAGCTGCCTCGCCACAGATAGTGGAGAAAGCATGGACGACTTGGACTATGGGACGAAGGGAGTCGATCAATTTGCGATGTTTGTCCCGATAGGCGTCGAATGCGGATTCTCTTTCTAAAAGTAGCTGGAGGACGTCGTCGAGGGAAGAAGAGTTTTGGAGTTTCTCTGCGGAGGGATGTTTGGTGAGGTCAAGTTTGGTGTGCTTGTGATAGTTGACTAGTGCGGCATCTAGGATGGGTTGAAAGGACGAGGAGGATGTGGCCATTGAAGACATCAAAATGGGGAGAGTAAGGGGACGAGTAGAGAGAATTACAATTACAAGGATCAGATTTGCTGGTCAGTGGGTCACGCCACCACCGCACCGCCGTCGCATGTAAATTGATGTG
>Ga0307510_10011498_pt1 | contig 10517 bp, 7 predicted proteins | sample 12_EM_MG_FD_207224 | JGI IMG/M metagenome (GOLD analysis project Ga0307510, IMG submission 207224) | Populus trichocarpa ectomycorrhiza microbial communities from riparian zone in the Pacific Northwest, United States - 12_EM | ecosystem: Host-associated > Plants > Roots > Unclassified | place...
GGCCTCTGAGGTTCCTACTCACGAGTTAAACGCTTTGGTTACTTGCAGGTTCTCCAATTTTAATGGCATTATTACATTAAGGGTACAATAATTGCAACTTATGCTTAATGTATCTATTAAAATATACATGGAGTTCTCGCTTATAGTTCGTTGCATTGAAAATTTTAAATTTTCAAAGGGCCACAGTTGACCAAAAAATCAAAATAGATGTTGGTAAAGTACTGGATCACCACCTCCAGCTGGATCATAGAAACTAGTATTAAAGTTTCTATCACATAGTAACATAGTGATAGCACCAGCTAGAACAGGCAATGCAAGTAATAATAAAATAGCAGTAACAAATATTGCCCATGAGAATAAACTAATTTTATGAAGATTTAAACCACCAGCTCTCATATTTAAAACAGTACTAATAAAATTAATAGCACCTAATAAACTAGATACACCAGATAAGTGTAATGAGAAAATAGCTAAATCAACAGAACCACCAGAATGAGATTGGATCCCAGCTAGTGGAGGATAAACTGTCCATCCTGTCAAAATAAAATTTAAATTATATATAAAAAATATAAAGAATAAACATAGAGTTAAATATTTATTTAAAATTAAAAGAAAACATTACTGGTTATGAAAATTTATTAATAAAATAAAATTTTATTATTTCCTTATATTAAAGGATAACTTATTACGATATAAAATTTAAAAAGTTAAAATTGAAAATTATTTTTTAATACTTAAATATTAATTTTTCTAAGGATAATTAAATAAAAAAAAAAATCTGAAAGATGTTTTCAATAAAATTTGGTTCTATTTGAGTTCATAGAGGTTTTAATTAATTTATTTGTTCCATCAATTGTTTGATGTTCCTTTTTAATTCCCAAATCTAGCCCTTCTTTTCAGGATAAATAATTTAAATATTTAGAACTAAATAAATGATAAGTATCAAAATATTTTATTATTTCTAACCTTGAATGTATAGTTCTTACTCTAACTAAATAACCTTTTTCAATATAGTTGGTATTTGTCTTAGGATTTATTCTATCGCGTGAGATTATTTCTACTTTGGTATTAAAACCCAAAGCTATTAAATTAATTACAGGAAAATTTTTAATTTCAGCTTTAACCTTTTCAGAAGATCTATGATAATTCTGTTTTTGAGAAATACGGTATGTTAAACTTATATTTTTAGCTAAAGAATCTTTAATTGTTAAAGAAATAAAAAATTTTGCATCACTATCAGAAAATCCAGCTAATCAATAAATTTTTTTTATATTTTAATTATCAACAGGTAAAGTTCTAATATTGGGAATTCTCCTAAATTATTTAATAAAATTATAAAACTGTGTAAAGCTTCTATTTTAGGAGTTTTAAATTTTCCGTTTAAAGGCTTGCTACCAAATATAAAGAAGAATTTTTATACCCAGATAAGACATAATAATTTCCTGAAGCTTTATTTAAAGTAGCATTTAGTTTATTAGAAATTAATACAGCTAAAGGTAAATCTTTATCCACAAATATAATTGTTATTGAAGGATAAACTTTTACTTTTTGGGGAACGTTCAGTTTCAAGTACTTTAATTGAACCATATCCTTCAATTAAACCTGCTAAATAATAACTAAAAGAATTTTTATTTAAATTTAAAATTGGTAATAAAACACTTGAAGAAAATCTTAAATTTAAACCTAACATATTTAAATAATCAAAAATATAAGAATTCAAACTACAAAGTTATTATTTTTTTATTTTTTTTTTTTATTATATAATTTTAAATTTTTATGGACTTTTTCTTTAAATCTTTTAATTCAGATGTATAACACGTGAAGTCTCTGAGGTTAAAGTTTTATTTAAACCTGCTTATAAAGGTATAAATAATTGTTTTTTAAGCATTTAGTGTTATATAAAGCTAGCACAGGGAAAGTACCAGCTCCTTGCTCAACTAAGGCACTTAATAGTAATAATATTAAAGAAGGTGGTAATAACCAAAATGAAATATTATTTAATCTAGGAAATGCCATATCAGGAGCTCCTACCATTACTGGTACTAAATAATTACCAAATCCACCTACTAAACTCGGCATAACCAAAAAGAAAATCATTAAAAATGCATGTGCTGTAATAATAACATTAAATAATTGGTGATCTCCTTGTAAGAATTGAACACCTGGTGCAGATAATTCCAGTCTTATAAGAACAGAGAAAGCAGTACCTAACATACCAGAAAATATGGCAAAAATTAGATAAAGTGTACCAATATCTTTCGCATTAGTAGAAAAAAGCCATCTACTCAATTTATAACTAATTTCTATTTTTATCTGTAATTTAACAAATAAAAATGTTACCTAAATATTAAAATTTATTAATACGTTATCTCCTAACTAACTCCTTAAAATACCTCAAATAATTATGAAAAAGGGCTTACATATAAAATAAAATGCACAATTTATATAAAATTTTTATATATTTATTGCACTTTTTATTTTTTTTTTTATTTTTTTTTTTATTTTTATTTTTAAAAATAAACGATATTTAATCTGTCTTTCTATTTGTGTGTCTTTTCTTTTTGTCTATAATCAGACAGGCAGAAAATTTTTTATTATTAAAATTTTAGAATTAAAAAATATATTATCTCTTTTAGTAAATCTAATTTATATGACAGCAAATACACATAAAAAAAGAATTAGATTTAAATTAAAACAATGAAAATATTAAATAGAATTAAATAATATAAAATTATTAGTCTTTATAACTAACAAGAACTAGGTGATTCGAACACCTACTTATGATTTTGAAGATCACTATACTACCTTTATACGAAGTTCTTTTGTATTACCTTATATCAAATTTATTACCTTAAATACTGTTTTTTATTAATTTATATACTGTTTTTATTCTTATTTTTAAATTTAATCTTATACTTAAACTTAAGATAGAAAAATTTACAAATATTTAATATAACATTTACATAATTTATACAATATTAAGAAATTTTTCATTAAATATTTAAATAAAAATTTTAAATTTGTCTTGCATCTTTCTGGGTCTTTCTGTCTGTCTATAGAAAGTAAGACAGATCCAATGGAAAGACAGACTCTGCCTGGTCAATAGAAATAAATATACAGGAAATAAATTTTATGCCCTGAGACTGAATCGAACAGACTTTTAAATTTTATATTTAATTTTGTCTTAATTTTAATAAATCCATTATTACTTTTAATAATTCTATTATTACTTAAAAAAAAATAAAAAAAAATAAGGAAAATAACTGTAAAGAGTAAAATAAAATGTAATATAAATATATTATAGATTGAGGAAGAATTATTAATATTTAATAATATTTAAATAATTTAGGAGATTATATTGTTCCCTTTAATTAAAGGAAAATTTTAAATAAATTGCAACTAAATTAATTAAGATAATAAAAACCCGGCAATAAGTAATGAATATATTTTCTAAAATTTAAATATAAAAGAACAATCATTATTGTATTGACTATTAAGGTATTACAATAAAAAAAAAAATTTTATATTTTTTTTATAGAAAAAAAATATAATTAACGTGAAATTTACGCTAATTAACAACGTGAAGTTTCAAGTTTTAATTTTTTTTAGTTTTATTTTTTATTTAAACTTAATTTATTGTATACTTTAAGTATACTGGCTTTATTTTATTTCTTAATAGTTTTAATCTTAGTTTAAACTCTTTATTCTTTAATTACAAAAAAAAAATAATCTATTTTAGGTATATCAGTCTTATTAAAGACAAAGATTTTATTTTTTTTAAAGATTCCTTATATAAACTTTACGGTTACTTCTCTATAATTTTATTTATTTATTTATTTAAAACATATGGTGCTACTCCCTTGCTGTTCCCTGGTAGTCTTGATTTTTATTTTTTTATTATTTTATTTTATTTAATACTAATAAATAACGCTTTTATTTATTTTTTATTTCATATTTATTTGACAATTAAGAGTTTTAGTTATGTGTTTGATAGCTTTAAATTTTAACCTTATTCCAATTTAAATTTAATTAAACCTTCAGTATTTTCTTTAAACACAAAAAGCACTGTTATTAGAAGCTTTAGTACCTCTGCTTATTGGCACAATGATAAATTTGACTTTGAAAAGGCACGTAAAGAAGCGGAAGCCAGCAGGAATATACAATTAGAAAAGGCTCAAAGCATTGGGTATTTTAATTATACTCACATTAATAGATTAGGTTATACTAGTTTTGTTTTACAGCCCAATACTTTAAATTTAGGATTAAATTATTTTATTAGTCAATTACCACAAAGTATACCACATTCTGTATTGCCTGTAATTAAAAGCAGTTATAATTACGACCGGGAATCTGAATTTTCTTCGTTAACAAGTTCAATAAAAGTCTTAAACAATCAATATGTTGTATGAGCAGATCCTTTAGATAATTATATTCCAATTAACGATGACAAAGAACCTTTATCTGAGTATCTAATTGAGATGTTACTTGAAACATGGGGTGATTTTGACTTTGATAAAGGTAATCTGGAACTATATTTATTAGCTAGACCTTGACTAGAATGTGATGATATACGTTCAAAGGATTATTTTGATACAATAGAATGTGATGAAGAGTTTGAGTTAATCTTAAAAAATAAAATATCTGAATGATCTAATAATATTAATAATAACCTTAAATCATTAAGAGAACCTTCAAGCGTGGGGTATAAAAATTTTAATATAAGAACAAATTGTCAAACAAGAAAATTTAGTACTTCTTCTAGAATCAACAACAGTGAGCCTAATCTGGATAATCTAACTTATAAATCAGATCTATCTCTTTGAGATAAAAAACATCTGAGAGACTTTAAAAAGGCTTATGGAGGTGGTTATTTAGGATATAACCACATTTCTAAATTAGGTAATATTTCCCAATTTAAAACCATTAAAAATAGTTTAGGTTTGTATGAAAATTCTAATCTAGATTATAAGCTTAAAGATTATATATACGAAATACCTGAAACAGAAACTTGATCTATTTTAACAGTATTAAGATGAGAGCATTCAGGGGGACAGTACAGAGCTCTTACTTTGTCAGAATCCATTAAAATAAATAAAAATGTTTCTACAGGCTTATTAGCAGAAACAATTATTTATGATATACAAAAATTGTTTTCTAAGTATAATCTAGTCGATGGAGATTTAGAACTTTATATGATGGGTAGACCTTGATTAGATGTAGACGAGTTTGACTTAGATAGATTTATAGATAGAAAGACTCTTTCTAGCCTTTTCAATGAAGTATTAGAAAAAAAATTGTTAGCTTATAACAATTCCCTTATCGATCAAGATTCCTCAGATAAAATATCTGGATTAAAAGATTATTTATATAAAAATGTTTACATGGATAACTACGGGGAACCAGTATTAAATAAAAATAAAAGTCTAATCGGATATAAACTATTTAATAATCAATATGTCTCGATTAAAACTTATTATAACAATGAAAATCTATTTTGCAATAAAGTTTCAATTAGAGATTTAGATAAAACTAATTTATCTTTTAAACCTTATATTTTGAGAGAATGGACGGATACTAAAACTGACACCGGGTTTATTAGGGACTATAATAAAAATAAATATTATTATGATAAAAACAATAAAATTATAAATGTAGAATCAATTTATACTTATTCTTCTTTCCCTTTAGTTAAAAGGGCAAAACCCTAGAATCTAAGGTAGGAACAATAGACTTTGAAACCTTTGGGTCAGATTTTGGGTCAGATTTTGGGACAGGGTATCAAACGGTTTATGCAGGAGGATGGGCTATAGAGAATGAAACACAAGTATTTTATAAAACAACTAGAGAATCTAGCGAGCAACTAGTACAAAGAATTTTCAAAAATATCTTTATGAACCCTAATTTAAACGGTTATACTTTCTATAGGCAACCTTTTAACATTAGGACCGATAGAAAAAGTAAGTGACTCTGTTTATAGAGAAAATAAAAAAAATAAAAATAACTTAACTAAATTATCACTCTTAGAAAAATTATTTATTTTTATTTTTTTATTTTCTTTTTTATCTATATTTGCTTTATTCCTATATAATGTATAGTATTGTTCTCAATTACTAACCTTTTTAATTTTAAACATTAAGATTTTACTTAGATTGTGTATCTAAAACAAGGCTATACGGAAGTATAGCTATAATATCACCTTATTTTTAATTTTATTCCCTTTTTATCCATATAAAAGTTGTAAGTTAATGATAACATTACTTATCCTAAATTTATTTTATATTTTAATAAATATAAGTCTTTATTATTGAGACAATCTTTGTCCTGAGTTTAAAATTTACCGTACTAAATACCTAAACAAATTCCCACTTATTTTATTTTTTTTCAAACCGCCTTAAATTAAAGCTAAAGCTTTTCTTTTCTTCTCCTTCCTCCAAAGTAAATTAAAAGTTGCCGTACCAAATACCTAAACACAATTTTTCCACCACTGGTTGCTTTTATAAAATTTACTTTAAAAGAAATATTAAGGGTTTCATCTTTTTTTTTTTAATTTTTATTTACCTTCAAATTTAGGTAATTAATTAGTTAATAAACAATATAAAGTGTTTTTTTTTTTAATTATATTAAATTTATAAATTTATTTTATTTTACTATTATTCCTTTAGTAATTTCCTTCTTCCTTCTTTTTTTATTATATTCTCCTCAGGTAAAACACTATTTATCATTTATTTTTTTTAATTTCCTCCGTATTCATTATATCATCTATATTTTATCACCCTTTGATAAAATATTTGTCTATTTATAAAAATTTTAATTACTCTTAAACCATAATTACCACTTAATTTGTCTATAGATAAAAAGGGAAAAGGTGATTGTTTATCTATATAATTTTTTTTTTAAAATATTACGGCTGGCTATATATATTTATTATTATCATCTATAGATACAAGAAGATAGTAAAATTTTTCTCTCTCGGATTCGAACCGAAATTAACACTTTAGAAGAATGTAGTTCTAACCATTAAACTAAGAGAAAATTTTTAGTTCTAATATTTAATTAATTATTTATTTAATACTTTCTTTTATCTATAAACAAAAAAAGTTTTAAGCTATACCTCATTTATTTGTTTCGTTAAACCAACAAATAAAAATACCAGGATATAAAAAATCTAGGTTGGTAAAAAAATAAAATAAAAGAATATTATTATTGCTGTAAGTGTTATTGCCCTAATTGGAATTGGTATTTTATATTTTATATTTTATTTTTTATTCTAATGGAAACGGAGGTGCTGGAGATTTAAATCATAATCCTGATAAATTTAAGAATATTACAATTAATAATCCTGATACTATTAGATATTTAGAAGAGAATGTTAAAGGTAATCCTACTGATTTACTGGATAGATTAGATAGAGTGAGATATTAAGGTAGAATTTATTTAAATGAGTTTGAACGTTTAAGAGATAGAATTTTAAATCAACTCCCTAGATATGAACCACCAATATCCACTTAACCTTTAGCTGAGAGTGTAAACTCTACTGCTAGTCCAAATACTGTAAGTTCATCCTCTAGTAATACCCTATCAGAAGCTCCAACCTCAAATACTACCTCATCTTCAACTGCTTCTTCTAATTCAAGTCCAACCCATTCTGACCCAAGGTTAGCTAGAGACTATGAAAGATTATTTAATAGGCCAGATGCTCAAGATATAACTTCATAAAGTAAAATAAATTAAAATGTAGCTTCAGGTTCTACTCCAAGTTCCTCAAGCTCTTCTAATACTGAAAGACCTTCTAGTCCACCAATTGAAAGACCTAATAGTCCAATGGATTCTTCTTACTCTTCAGAAACAATAACTGCCTACACTACATCTGAAGGTAAAGGTCAATTTGCTATAATTAGAAAAAATTAGAATCTTTAAATAAAGATATAAGCCCGTAAAGTTTATTTCTCTTTATTATTTGTAATGATTAAAAATCTAACTTTATTAAGTAATAGGTTCTTTCGTTTATTATTATTTTTTTTTTTTTATTTTTCATTTATTTTAATTTAATTCTTTAAATTGTGTGTTAATCTAGCAGATTTAAAGAATTAAAACAATAATAGATTCTTTTATATATAAAAGTTGGCAGTTAATGACTAAAGTCCTTATGTTTTGCGATAAATTATTTTATCCTTTGTTTAAAATTTTTTTATAATCCTTTAAAATAAAGTTGACCTTTTTATACACTACTATATTTTACCGTACTAAATACCTCCCAATTTTTATTTTATTTTTTTTCTAATTTGATTAATAATTAATACATTCTTTTTTTTTTTATTTTTTTTTTTATTTTGTTTTTTTTAGTATTAGTATTCTTAGTATTATTTTTTTTAAGTATTTTACATTGTATTTTTTATATAATACAAGTTCATATTTTAATTCAGAATAATATTTATTTATATATTCTTTAATTACATTTTTAAAACAAATATCTATTTCTATTCCTTTAATTAATTCTTGTATTAAAAAAGAATTTATTTTTTAATAACTGTCTATAGAAAAATTTTGTGATAATTTATTATCATTTAAATTTGACATTCATTTAGTTAATTATATATTACAATATAAGGTTGAAGGCATTGGAAAATTATATCCACTATATACTTCAATATAATTTTGTATATAGAAAAAAACTATCTTTCTATTATTGTATATCACTTTACTTCTTGTTAATTTATGTTTACAGGATTAAAATTATCTTTAATTACTATAATTAAATTACTATTAATAATTATTAAATTAATTATACCTTCACTTATATTTCTAGTTTTTATATTTATAGACAACTTCAACTTGGTTATCAAAATCTACATCTCGAATTATTAATATTTTATTTATTATTGATATTTCATATAAACTTTAAATTTACCTTTATTATCTTTATTTTGTACTACATATGGAGTTATTTTAGAATAAATTTCATAGTAAGTAATTAATTTTAATTTAAATATAATATCATAGTAATATCTAAGTGTAGTTTATGTTATATATTTTTAATCGGTTTAAATTTTGATTTCATTATTTTAATCTTTAATTTTGTCTTTCTTTTGTCTTTCTTGATCTATAGACCCTATAGGAGGTATACATAAAGACAGAAACACAGACAGGATAATTTTAACAAATAAGTATAAATACATGATGTTGTATTTTATTGTTTCTCGTACAAAAAGAAAAATATTTTCCTTTTACTTTAAATTTTATTAATTCTTATAAAGGTTAATTATTGGTTATATTGTGAGTGGGGATTGTTTTGAAAATTTTTCTTTAATGATTAAATTAAATTATCCTTGAACTTATATTTGCTATAATCCACATAAAAATTTATAAAATAAAATGGGTTTTATAACAGAAAAAAGGTAAAGGATAAAATTAATACTTTTATATTTTCTACCTAATTCCTAATTCCTAATACCTAATACCTAATACCTAATTCCTAATTCCTAATTCCTAATTCCTAATTAATAAAGAACAAGAACGATGTGGGATTTAATTATTTTAAGTTTATGAAACAATTTATGAAACAATATATGAAACAATAATTATTTAGGATTATATTAGGGCGGCGAAGCATAATTAATAAAAAATTTTAAATTAATTAAAAACTTATGAAATAAGAAATAAATAATAATACAAAAAGACTAATTATAATATTTATAACATAAGTTGTAATTAAACTATTATCCAATTTTGATAAATTATTACTAATTGAGCTTAAAATTAAACTTATACCAAAAGGACCACAGAATTCAAAGACACCTCGATCTAGTATTTTGCTTAAAATATAACCTAAATTTAGTCCTGATCTAATTAGATATCTATTATAAATTACATCTAAAAGATATTTACCATTTAAGAAAACATATAAACTTCTACCAAATTTATTTTCAGTTAATTCAAATAAAAATAAAGAATAGTTATGATATAATATAATTGCAGATAAAGCTCCTAAAATTGTTAAAATAGCTGGTAATAATTTTATTAAAATAGGAAGACTAAATTCGGCCTCAACTAAAGTAATATTATTAGGGTGTTGGAATAAACTTGCACCCATTAAATCAGAACCTAAACCTATATATAAATCACTGGCAAAGTATCCAAAAAATATACTAAATAAAGATAAAAAAACTAGAGGAATTATAACATATATATCAGCTTCATGCACATTATTATAAATTTTTCTTGATGAATTAGGGTAACCTAAAAAGGTAAATGAAATTAATCTAAAAGAATAAAATGCTGTAAACATAGCTGTTATTGTACCTAAAGTTCAAGCTAAATAACCTTTAAATTCATATTGAGCAAAAGCTAATTCAAGTATTAAATCTTTGGAATAAAATCCTGTTAACCAAGGTAACGCCATTAAACTTAATGAACCAATTAAAATAGCCGTATAGGTAAATGGTAAAAAATTAATTAAACCACCGTATCTTCTAAGATCTTGGTTATCAGACATTGAGTGTATTATACTTCCAGCTGAA
>Ga0307510_10011499_pt1 | contig 10516 bp, 8 predicted proteins | sample 12_EM_MG_FD_207224 | JGI IMG/M metagenome (GOLD analysis project Ga0307510, IMG submission 207224) | Populus trichocarpa ectomycorrhiza microbial communities from riparian zone in the Pacific Northwest, United States - 12_EM | ecosystem: Host-associated > Plants > Roots > Unclassified | place...
ATGTTGGCCAGGATTCACGTGCTGCCACCACTGCTAGTGCATGAAAACACGTGTTGTCGCTATTAGGGGTGCATCTTTGGGCAGATCTAAAGCACCTCCTCTTCCTCTTTCTTCCTATATCGACTGTGTTTCACAACGCTGCTTGAGAAGAGAGATCTAGCTAGGTTTGTCGCTTGCTTTCTCCTCTTTTCTTTGCATCACTGCCTTGTCTAATGTTGTTTTCGTTGCTTCTTGTTGTATTGCTCGGTCCGTCATGTTAAAACTGGAAATCAAGTGGTTGACGATGAGAAAATCCAAGTGATGGTGGTTGTTCTTATGTTTAGGATGGAGGAGAAGTGGCGTGAGTGTTGTTATCAATGGTTGTGGATCGAGGCTAGTTAGAAGAGACTGGGAACGTGTGGTGGTGCATGGTTTGGTGGTGGAGAAAGAGGGAAAAGAGGGTTGTTTTGTTGGAAGTACAGGAGATTTGGCCGGAAATCACCCAGGTTGCAGGAGAGAGAGAGGGTGGAGCCCCATTTCTTCTTTTTTTCCAGAAAGAGTTATTCTGTTTTTTTTTTTGTCCAGTCTTTTTTTTTCTTTGCTCTTTTTTTTCTTCTCGTGATGTTTTGTTTTTTGGTCTTTCTTTATATGTTTTTCCAATCTCTCTGGTTTTCTCTCTAGTGTCTTAGTGGTGAATTCTTCTTAGGTTTCTCCACCCAGAATCTGACCTCGTGAAAGTTTAGGAGACAAGTCCTCCAATCATCGGATCAACCCACCTTCTTATTTGACAATTGGGCTTTCTAAACAAAAATCAAACGAATTGAACTATCTAGTTCTCTTCCAAAAAGTTTTATAGCACTCACAATTTTCTTGGGATATGAACTAATACTTCGATGGATTGTCAGGGGAAAGAAACTGCGGCTATGAAGGACAAACTTGGGATAGATTTCCACTGCAAAATAACTTTCAATTTCAGCCAAAACGAGATCTTATCCAACTGAGAAATTCTTTCCTCGGCACATTGTTGATTATCCAAGTGGGTTACTTCTATCATTTTGAACTGGGAATGCATTTCTATTAAAAGGGTCATTGTGGGCATAAGCTTGAAGCTAATTATAAATGCATAATGGGTGAAGTCATCCAATTTACAGCAGAGGTTCCTTTTCCCAGCAGCTTTGGCCAGCCAGTACGCTGCTGCATTTATTTTTCCTATTAAGAAGGGGGTGAAGTCTCCAACTTGCTGATTTGTATATAACCATTGACACGATCCAAACAACTGACAGACATGAACTTCAACTAAGAAAAGAAATGGAGTATAACCAAGAGAAAAAAATCGTTTTAAAGGGCCTTGGGACTAAATATTCATGCCAAGTTGTCATATTACCACTCTAAACTCAAATTTTGGTACACCATTAGTCCTTGAAATACCCTTGGCAACTCTCCACCAAGACCATACAGCTAAACAACAGGAAAAGTTTTCACCAGTATCATGTAACATATGACAACACATCTTTGGTCACAATAATCTAAGTACTGCTTAAATCCTAAGTAAAGGGATGGCCTCGGAAAACAATTATGGTCAACCATGTTTTATGAAATCTTTCCAATTCATTTTGTCAAACTATCCAAAAATTGCACATAAACAACTTAGCACATATATCCATTTCTGAAGACAAAGGGATGGAAATGAAATAGATCACTCACAAATGAAAATACATTCACGTATTCTGGCACACAGTCTTGCACCAATTTTATCGAATTGCTCCAACCAAATTGGCACCATCAAGCCTTGCATCTTCCAAATGCTGTGGTAGAAACAAGATATTAGATGTTGGATTGCAAAGCAATCCCTGCAAATGCGAATCAAGACTGGAGATCTAAACCAGAATATGCACATGGTGACCAAACTCTGGATCACATTAAATCTTCTTTGACCTTAGAGCTCTCAGCTCAAAAAATCAATCTTAATTTGTTATATAAAAAGCTTGTAGCCAGTCTCTTTCACAAAAACTAATTTCAAGTAGGATTATGCAACTTGAGGAATTTGAGGACGATCCATAAAAAGCGTTATTTATTTATTTTTATAAAAATGAAAACTGGTAAGCAGAGAAATTCCAGCACACTGAGATGTTACGCGTAAAAATCAGTGTTCTTAATATCATTGTGGTAATGGCACACTACATTGACAAACATTCTAATTAATTATCTGCTTGCTGGGTAATGGAACTCACACATTGTCTGAATGGTTAGAAAGTCTAATTAATCTAAATTATCGATCCCTACACTGGACAGAGAACAATTACTAACCAACAATGTCATGTTCTTGTTCTTTGACATTATTGCACTTCAAATGCACCATCAAAATATCTTTGATTCAATGCAATTTATTTTCTGTATATATAATTTCATTATACAAATTTCTGCATGTACAATTTGGTTCAGTGGTGGCAAGTTTTGCAGATATTCATGACCTAAGTAAGCACTATCATATGTTGTGACACAAATGATTAAATCTTTATTCTGTCTCTGTCAATCTCTCTGCAGAAATATTATTTATCTTGTGAAAATATTGATGCAATCCAACATGCAGTACAAATTTTAGCATTCCCCATGAATATTGCACATGTTTAAATGTTCACCATTATCAGCATTGATATCAACATCAACAGACCTTTCTTTTTTCCTTTCCAGGAATTGGGAACGCAATAGGTTTAAAGAAAAAGAGGTGTTCACCAAATGATGCAAACGATCACTTAAGCAGATTAAGAATCTAAAAATCATTGACATCATAGAAGCAAATTTAGTTTAGGCACCTCGGAATTCAAGAACAATGCCATTCCATCTCCAAGTAAAGCACATATTGATTGAGAGGCTAAGTAAAAGTAGGGTTTTCTAAACATACAAATCAGTTGTTACTTACTGTATTTTGAAGATTGACATGTCGTAGATAAGCCCGTTGAAGATTTGCACCCTTTAGATTGGCATTATTCAATTTTGCACCCTGAAATATGCCAGTTTCAACAAGTTAAACTTAACAGCTACACGAGTTGGGAAAGAAACTTGATTTTGCAGGCACATCCCTTCCTGCAGCCATTCATATTCTGCTACATCCACTAATAAACTGGTTCAGGCCCCATTTTTTTTCACACATTTGATTTCGCCTCAAAAGCACGCCTTATTATCATTTTATATTTACATTCATGGTTTCCACATTGCAAATGTTTCTACCTTCAGATTGGCTCCTTCTAGATTAGCTCCTTCCAAGTTGGCATTAGTGAGATCAGCAGTCTGAAATTAGGTAACTGAACAGGTTAATATATGAAAACAGCCTCCAGGCCAGAAACAAATATAGGCTCATGCCTCATGTTTTACATTATGCGTAAATCCATAAACCATTTCAATTAGATTTGCTTCTATGAGCCATAAAGAGCAATATCAAATAACCAAATTATGGTAAAAAAAAAACACAAGGAAGAAGAGACCCATTCCTATTGATATTTCTTCTCCATACGAAGCACGTTATCATTTTTGCCTCCTAATAACAATATGGACTTTTGTTTGATAAATAAGAAAGTAAATGTTTCTAGCAAGTATTTTACACATAATGACAATGGAGTTCAAGGAATAACAAGATGCTTTAGATATTACATTAGTTGGTGGTACACAATGATTATCATACGATTCTGCTCGTCCAATATTTTACTTGTTGGATCCTTTAATCGGCAGGTTTAACTAGATTTCCTAATTCAAGCAACCAAAGCACAGAGTGTGAACCAGAATCAAGCCCTGTTCTCACAGTCAATGAACATTGAAGGAATCACACCAGAATCACCAGCTAATTAGTATGGTCAATCAATAGAGTGAAGAGAAAACAGGTGCAGATATGAAATCCAGTTACTTCAAAGATTAACAGATGCTGAACCTGTAAGTGTGCAGAACTCAGATCTGCTCCACAAAAACTGCAATCAACCAGACAAGCATCTGCAACAGAACATGAAATGAAAGTACGAAGTAGTTTCCTACAGAGATTTCTATGAGCATTACAAATTAAGCAATAGCATCTTTAATAATTATTAAAGCAAATAACACCAAGAGGATGGGGAATTTCGAGGAAAAAAAAAGAAAAGCAAAATTTTAATGTCAATAATATTAAGCAAGCCTTGAATGGTCAGGTCAAGGTTTCCACTTGAAGGTATGAAGAATTTGTATACAAAAATAAATAATGTTCAAGAAAATCTAATTAGGTTAAATAAGATGCTAGAATAGTCACATAAATTAGTGATTGGATTCGAGAAATAAATTATATGTCATGGAATTGAAGCTACATGCCTGTTAATATGCAACCGTGCAATTGGCGACAGTCATAGTAGCCTTGAGTAGAGAAACTGGTTAAAGCATCCTATTCAATAATCAATATCATAAGAATTACTAAAAATATTACCTTGTAGGTTTGCACTCTTAAGGTTGGCACCTGCTAATAAAGCTCCTCGGAGATTTGCACCGGTAAATTCACATCTTCCCTAGGCATGAAACAGTCATCAAGAAAGCATTCTATACCACTAGTTTACAAACGGATCCAGTTTTGGTTTGAGTGTCTTACTCCCGCAAAGTTGCATTGTGGAATATGGAACCCTCAGCATCCACATCCTGTGATGTCAATTTAAAGGTTTCAATATGATCCATTAAAGAGATAAAAGTGGTAAAGGAGCTGATCACAGATAACAACTATGTGATATTTCTAAGATAGCTAAAAGCAGCGTGTGGTAAAGGAGCTAATCACAGAGAACAAATATGTGTGTGTGTGTGTGTGTGGGAGTGGGAGTGTGTGTGCGTGGGCGTTTGTTCATCAGAAGAAACACATGATCATCAATCCAGAATAGGACTGCCCTCCCCAATCTTGATTCCTTTTTTCCCTATCTCAAATTGAGTATCCACAATGATAAAGTCAAATCATAATTTATCCCCAGTTATTATATGAACTCTGCTAGAACTTTTGTTCTTACTTAGAAAATGAAAGTAAACATGTAATGGGGAAGACCAGTGACTGCTTCAGCTTAAACAATGAGCACAAGAATTCAAGACATGCATTATAAGGTAGAGGGAATTCATTGCAGTGACCATAGTGTGAGTTCCAGGGAAGTACAGTGAAAAGACAATAATGAAGTTGTTAGGGACAGAGTGCATTACAGGTATGTGAAATTACACTTACCCGGAATTTTGCACACTGTAGGTTTGCACGAGAGAAGAATACATTTTTCAGAGATGCATAGCTGAAGTCAACATATGAGAGGTCCTGCATCTCAATAAACCACACATCAGAGGATACAATCATTTACTTTAAAATCTAAGCAAGCCAGCTTTCTGTAATTTTATTTTTATTTTTTTTTGTCCTTCACAAGTTGTTCCTAAAACAGTTGAAGTTGAAGAAGACAGCATGTAATCACAACTGTCTTTTGACAAAAGTTATACTTTCTCTAAAAAAACTCCAACAGAACAAATAACAAATGAATCTATTGGTTGATTTCAGAGAGACACATCTGCCAAGGATAAACATAAGAAAGCAAGAGAAAACCTTCCAAGAACTTCGAACCCAAAACACTTACCAGTTTAGAGAGATCAAGGCCAGAAAAATTAACTCCTCGAAACTTCACTTTCTCATATTGTAAACATTTGATGATATCCGCCCGTGTCAATTCAGCTTCCAACTCGTCACCTTCCCTTCTCCTAGTCAGAACAGAATTGATTCCTTCTACGAGCCCCTGATATATAAGGTCACAGAGGGGCAAAAAAAGGAAAGTCAGAAACATTAGGGATATGGTTGACATTTCTTTTCCTGAGCATTGCTATACACATGAATCTAAATGCATGCATATGGATCTCACAGTTTTCAGGGATGAGCAACGAAACCCATTACAGAACAATGCAAACTAAAAACAGATAAGCAGAGAAAATAGAAAACATAAAAATTTGACTCCACCAATATAATAATTGGAAACAACTTTCCTATCAAAATCTCATGAACTGGGACAGCATAAGCATACAACGCATATGTTTGTGAAAAAAATCCATTTGTTGCTTGGATCCAGTAACATATGAAATTTAGGACACACAACAGCATCTTTCAAACAAAGGTTTATAGGGAAATGGCATGAAGAAAAGTGCGTGCTCCTTTTTGAAATTCCTGTGTGCCATCTCAGGGTCATACTTTCCCACATGTCAAGAACTGCAACCTAGCACTACATGTCACGCAATGACTTCCAGTTCTTTCAAAAATTTGTGCAGATATTTTAAAAAGGTGTTGACAGGGGAAGTCGTGTGAAGTTTCTAAAATCTGCATGCTCCTTCTTGAAAAAGCCTGCATGCAAGCTCAGCACATCAACAAGAGGCTTGTTCTTAACACACCATCCTTCTATGAATAGGCAGGACCCAAAGGACCAGAAAATGGAATATAAAAAACGAAATAACCACAAAAGAACAAAAGTCTAGTTATAACCACATACAAGTAGCTGATAGTATACTGCCTCTCGCATAAGCTCTGAATATTCAGCATCAGTTAGTGTGGGAACCACACCATCCCTCAACCAATTCAAAATATGCCGAAAGTGTTTCCCATCCCTATCAATGAAGACGTATCCCTGCAGAATCAAAGTTCAGAAACAATTGATTACTTAACAAGTAACATCGTCCAACATGAAACTTACTAAAGCAAATTTATAGTCTCCATTTGATAAAAAAAAAAAGCAGAGGCAAGGGACACAGATGAAACCAAAAGGGAATGAGCGAAAGTCATTTCCCTTGTTCCTTGTGCCTTCCTTTTCTTCTCAACATAAATAAAATATATGTTCCCTCCCGCAGTTCCTTCCCTCTAAGAAAGAATGAGCCATTCCTTAAGCAAGAAATAATAATAATAATAATAATAATAATTGGACTGGCAACACTTCTATCTTCAACAACCTAGCCTAGGTAGTCATCCCCCTCGGAGTTACAATAAAAGCCATTCCACGAAACTTAATGGAAAAAAGGCAAGTTGCAAACAGATATGAATCAATTGTTAACTGGGAATCCTTAATTCCTCATAGCTAAGGCATTTACTGCACATTATTTCTCTAGACAAGATCAAACAACAAATGATCATAATTCAATGTTACCTTATCAGGATCCTCAGACACAGTGTGTCTTCCACTGAACATGGCCGCAAGCATGGAATCAGGCTCACGCTGTGTTAATGTATCGATTGTGGTGCAAAATTTCTTCCCTCCTGTAAAAATTATTTTAACCGCATAATTGACTTAATAATCAAGCACAATGAATTAAACCGATCAAAAAAGGCAAAAGCAAGCAGTAACAAATAAATAAATCAATAAATAAACTTGATCCAAGTGCTGAAGTTCAAATTTGGGAGTTGAGAAATAAAACTTATAACAGTGTGTGATGTTAAAATAGAGAGGTAGAAGGAGTGAAATTGTTTTAACAGATGGGTTTATTCAAGGATCTGAAAATGAAGATCTCCTACAAAGACAAATTCATAGATAATTGAGAGAGAGAGAGGTGACCAATGTTGAGACGAATTAGAGAAGAGAAAGGGTGGTCTTTCATCATTTGCTTTTTTCTGTGGAACTTGCTAGAGATAGAGAGACAGAGAATTTAGAGATGGGTAGTTTTGAGAAAGGGAAGGTTTTCAGGCAGAGGTGATGAAAGACAGGCAGACAGATACACAGGTTTTTTTTTTTTTTTTAACTTTTTGGGAATAAAAAAATTAATGAAAGATGAATTGGATAAAAGGGAGATTTTGATGACAAAATAATGCATTATTAAAACCATGATTATAATAGCACAGTTTTAAAGCCTGGATCGGCCGGCGGGTCGATCCGGGATCCGGTAAACTCGAGCCTGGAACCGGTCTAGATGTAGATAAAAACCTGTATGGGAGATGGCCCGGTGAAACCCAATCGACCCGGCGGGTCGACCCGAGCCACCCAGTCAAACCCGGCCTCTTTTTCATATATAAATAGACGTTAAACAACGTCGTTTTGGCCTTTTAAAATGCCAAAATAATGAAGAACAACGATGCAGAATTGGGGACACAGACTCACAGAGCAAAACCTAATTAACGAAAGATCAATTTCAATCGCTGAGGAGCAGAAGAGCAAAAGACATCTTGATCACTGTTGTTTCTCAAAAACCCATTTCAGTACACACTCAAATATACACATACAACTCAAGAGCAAGAGCATATCGTTTGTGAGACCGGAGCCCCGTGATAAGTTCACGAAACCGAATTTTGTTGATGGGTTGTCCTTCACGGGCCCATTGATTGAGAAATGGAGCGATGGTGATTCTTTGATGTGCGACTGACGATATTTTGTTGTACAGCTCATTCATTGCGTCTATACATAGCTATTTTTTTCTTCCGGTTGGGGTTGTTATCGAGCACAAAGGAAGAATCACTTATGAATGGTTGTCTTCGATTACCCATTATAGTGTTATTCATGATTCTGCATAGTGGTTGATGAAACAAATTATAGTGTTATTCATGATTCTGCATAGTGGTTGATGAAACAAATTTCATCGTCCTTAAGACTAATATTTTTTTTGGGTTGACCATCTAACCCGTGACCCGATCACTGGACCGGGTCAATGACCGAGTCGGGTTTCAAAACTATAATTTAGAGTGTGATAATGATGTGGTTTAAAATGTTTATTGTTTAAAAATATATTAAAATAAAAAAAATTATTTTTAACATAAACATATCAAAACGATATAAATATTAAAAAAAACAAATAATATATAATGTTTTTAAATTAAAATAAGCTGAAATTTTGATTTTTAGTGTTATCCTAACTTTCCAAACTTCAAAGTGGTTTGAAAGTCAATAAAAAAACAATGAGTTGTCTGCATAAGAAGACAATACAACATCTCCTATTTTAAAAACAATAATTAGATAAATAATTTGTTATTCCTCCATTTTAAAAAATAAAGCATACGAGTCTAGTTTAGTTTTATGGACCCAAGCACACCTAGCTAGTTTTTCTAGGGCACTTGGACTGGAAGGCGAGGCCTAGGCATGATTGAGTTTTTTTATATTTTTTTATTTTATATAAAAAGATATTTTAAATAAATTTCATAAAATAATATTTAAATGATTAAAGTTTTTTATGATATTATCAGTTTTTTTACGAATAATTATGTAATAGCCTAACATAAAAAAAACAATTAAAATAATTTACTCATTGATATTTAATACAAATATAATACCTATTTTTTAATTTTTATTAAAATATTTTATATAATTTTCTCAAAATTATTTTTCTTAAAAAGGTTTTCATATAGGTGTATAAAAATAATCTATTCATGATTTTGTTTTTTTATTTTTTAATTGAAACTTGCTTTCATAATTATAATAAGTTTTTATTTAATAGAGAATAATATTTTTCATTAAAAAGCATTTTGTATCAAAATAAAAAAGAAATGCATGAATAAATAAATTAAATTCTTAATTAAAAGTATACTTTTTTTTAGTTCAAGTATTTTAGAAAATTTGTTTTCCTTATTGCTATTGCTTTTTAAATAATGAACTATGATGCTAATAAAAGAATTATTTTATTATCAAAATATAAAAAAAAACGTGAGAAAAAAAAATTATAATGAAAAAACCATTTATTATCTATAATTTTATTTATTATCTTTTATGTGACTGTTTATTTTTATTATTATAAAATTAAAAAATTCCAAAAACACATTTATGTCAACACACTTAGGCAATATCACTAGTTAACTTTATAATGGATAAATGTGTAGATAATGGCTTATTCTTATATTTGTTCATTTATTTAGGAGATAATAGCTATGCGACTCCCGCTTCATTATGAGTCAAACAATCAATATTTTATAAAAAAAACTCTTAAACAAAATAAAAAAAAAGAAGAAGGTTTTGTCTATATTTTTAGTTTTTAGTTTTTTAACCCATCGCGTCACTTTATTTTGTATTTAAACCAAAAATATTTATTATCCCACATTCATAAAACATAATTTTTTTTTTCCTGTGAATATAAAGCATGTACACTAATGTGCTTCAAATCCCACATGAAAAAAATAACACATTCTTTAGTAACCAACTAGAAAATATATATATATATATATATAAAGGTCTAGGGTCAGAGAAAAAACACATTTGAAAAAAAAATCCCTTCCAATTTTTTACAGGATCACCCAAGTTATGGGTTGACCTAGCGGGTCGACTAGTTTACTCCGGGTTAATTGCAGACCCAACTTTTGAATGAAATGGACCCACCCAATGTTGTTGGGCCTGACCTCCTAACAAGACCCCAAGCGTTGGGTCCAGCTGCCAAGCAATATCCAAAAGCTTTTGGCAAAGAAGACAACGCTTCCAACCGCAATTCTTGATATATAAAAAAAACACAATAGAGGAACGCCCCCCTCAGGCGTTATAGCAGGACCCAACGCTATTGACACTTGTTGGAAGTGTTTTGGGCTTAGCTTAGCAATCAGACCCAACAACGTTGGGTCTAGCTGCAA
>Ga0307510_10011500_pt1 | contig 10516 bp, 9 predicted proteins | sample 12_EM_MG_FD_207224 | JGI IMG/M metagenome (GOLD analysis project Ga0307510, IMG submission 207224) | Populus trichocarpa ectomycorrhiza microbial communities from riparian zone in the Pacific Northwest, United States - 12_EM | ecosystem: Host-associated > Plants > Roots > Unclassified | place...
GGATGGGGTGGAACTGGGCGGGAGGGGGTGGGGGGATGTTGTACAGAAGGCACTAGGTAAGGATGGGGGGAGCGAGGGGGAGATGGAGGATGCGCATTATTTGAAAGGTATGCTTTCTTTCTCCCTATTCACCATTATAATTATTTCTCCTGAGAGAAAGAGGAGCTAATGGCGGGGGGGTAGCGTTGAGGGCATTCAGGGATTCGGCACAGCTGTGGAAGGATCAGGATGAGTTTTACTTGAGGGCTGCTCTCAAGTTTGCTTGGGAGTTTGAAAAGTGGTCATTTGGGAGTGAGGAGCATAATTAACTTTGATTGTCACCCGTTGTTTATACCCATGCCAGGCTTGCCGTTCGTTACTGCGCATTGTTATGGTGTTTTTTTCCGTGGAATCATTTCTCATTAAATATCACTACTTGCCGCTCCTTCCACGCCAAACTACATCACAGGAACTCACTCGTCCTGAGATGGATGGGAAAAAAAGTAGGTGAAAAAATCTGGGAAAAAACTAAAGGAAATGTATAATGATAAGCCTAAACATCCCTAACATACCCATAATCACCCTCCTCTCCGAGTCCAGCGCCCCGAAACCTCTCACCGAGCACGCGAAACCTGCTCAAGAAGGCATCGGTATCGACGTATGTTCCCTTTAACCACCTTTCCCCACTATCGGGGTCGAACTCCCTCCTAGCATGCAAGATCCTACGATTGGCGAAAACGGCACACACACCCTCCTTCAGCATGATATTGAACTGCGCCTTCGGATCGCCAGCACTATCTGCGAACATCTCTAGCGCACGGCTGAACAACCTGAACCGCCCGGGGAAGAGTGGGTCTCCGGGCGCGTCCTCGAACACGGCCTGGAAGGGCGGCGAGTAGTTGACGTGCGAAATGCGCTTATTCGTGCGGTAATCCGTGTCGTCGAGGACCACAACGGGGCGTACCTTGTGGTAGTGGTGGCCGTCGTTGCGGTAGTGGTACGGGATGGGGTATGTCAACAGCGAGTTCCACAGTGAGTGACTGGTCATGCGAACCGCTGTGGCTGCGCGGAAGGCGTCGGCGAAGTAGGATTCACCACCTTTCACGGTGTTCTTCAGACAGTGAAGGAATTGCACGCCGGGTGGGGTCGAGAGGTATAAAAGGTCCATATGTAGGCCCAGGTTCAGGCTCGTGTAGGCTATATTCTTACTCTCGGGGAGCGACCTGATGTCCCAGGTTTGGCCGTAAAACGTGGATTTCAGGGGCCCGATTCGCTGGGCGATCTTCTCCACGGAGGATTCCTCGCTCGGTACGTTTTTCAGGAAGAATAGGCCGTAGACCGAGAGGGCTTTTAGCCCTTTATATAGCCCTTCGTCGTCCGCTGAGAAGTACTCTTCCCAGTCTAGCCACACCACGTCCTCCTGCATCACCTCCCGATCCCACAGGACGACGGACCTGTCGTTGAACCGGTGCCGCACGATGTGTCGGTGGTCGGAGTACCTTAGCAGGAACTCGGCGCTGTAGAGACTTGTGTGGTTTGTTCTTCGCGGATTCGTCACCGGGATGTCCGTCTCCGGGTCCCAGGTTATCCGCACCGCGCCGTCCTCCAGCGTCATTGCCATTAGCGGCCGGATGTCCTGGGGTATGTCGCTGGTTTGGAATAGCTTTTGCTGCGTCGAGGGATCCACGCAGTGCGCGCAGGCGCAGGCGTCCCGCAGGAAGATGTTGTCGAAGGCGTAGGGCATGCCATTTAGCGTCAGGTTTACACGTTTGGGGTTGGTGAGTTGTGCGCCTCTGGCTTTCGGATCGCGGACGATTGTGGTGGAGAGTTTGGGCTTTTTGGGTTTGCTAATGTTTTCGTAGGCGCTTGTTCTGCCGCCAGTGGTGCTAGTGGTGGTGGTGGGGGTGGGGGTGGATGTTGAGTATTGGCGGCTCGAGAGGAGGGAGGAGGTTGGTGGGGTAATTGCGGTGATGATGCTTGGTGGGGGGAGGAATTGCGGGGTATGGCCTAGTTGGCGGGGTAGAAGTGACCATGGTACTCGCCTAAAGGGGTTCATAGTTTTTTGTTTACCCGAGGAGGGGGGGTATTGGTGAAATGGGAGGTTGGGATAGGGTGGTATTGGGTGGAATTCCTATTCAATATGCTTTTTTCGTTCCCTGGGGTTGTGTGAATGGGGAACACCTCTCTAGACTAGGTCAATGAGGGACAGGGTGCGCTTGGCCTTTTTGGGGGGAAACGAGGGTTCTGTCTTGGCAATTGGGGAGTAAAACGTCCCTAGTGTTGCGGTCAATTGCTAAACTGGAGAGAATACGAGAAAGTAACTTAAGGCATCATACTGTGCCCGTATCACTGGTCTCTAGTCACTTGTCTCCAGTCGCTCTGTGACCAACTGGCAACGCACAATACCAGGTCCAACCGCGATCGACTATCAAGTCACATCGCAGAGAACATCTCAGTAGGACACAGAATAGTTTCTTGCAATGCCATACCATACTGACGTTTTCACAACGACCCTCATATGAGCACCGGTAGCTGATAATTGCCCGGCTAACCGGGCAGTTACTCCGATCCCAATTAGAGGGAAGTTTTTCCCAGAAGAGCCAACATTGTGATACACAAGAAGCAGCGAACCGCCATACAGCAACGTCCTACTGTAACTGCCAGCCTGGAGATTCCTTGTTCCTGGGCTACTGGGAATTAATTGAATAGACGGGCTCACATGGACAGTTGAAGCAATCAATCAACCATCACAGTGACAGCTGAGGGCATATATGCAATACATGGTGTTACAACGGGTTCACCTCATCCCAATGGCCAAGCCCATCTGACACTGTTTCAATGCTGCATCTAAAGGAAAATCCCTGCGTCCATTAAAAAACCCTACACACAAAGGCCTTGGGCCTAAAAAAAAAATAAGTTAAGGATGTGTGATACGGTAGGTATCATAGCCCAAGTGATTTCGCCCTTGTCCGTAACCTTAGGCTTACACCATCAATCAATCCCCAAATCTTCGTCAGCATCAAAAAAGGTCATTAGGGGAGAGAGAGAGAGAGATAGGGAGAGAGAGAAAAGTGAGAAATCCCCTAATTTAGATAATATTACTCGTAGTGGGCACCTATGGTGATTAGTTCGCCACTGCAGTGCAGTGTGTGTTTGAAGCAGCGGCAACAAATATCGTGCCTGCGCAATTTTCCTCTTCTCCCTCTCTCCTCTTTCAAACTGTTCTCTTCCGGACCTCACGGTTAATCCACTCCCTGAACCTCTCCCGGCTTGGGCTACTACGGTCATCATGGCAAGAGTTGGGGGAACCGATGGTGTGAGTTACCCTTTCACTTGGTTTTGGCTGATACCTTGCTAGCTAGCTTCCCTCGTCCTCTCCTCTCCTTCCCTTCCCTTCCCTCCCCTCCCCTTCCCTTCTTGTCCCTCAACTCTCCCCACATTCTCGCTACTACATTGCTTTCATGTTCTCTTCCCCGAGGAAGAGAAAGAGGAGATAATTCCCATCTGACAAACATGCGATTACACAGGAAGATCCCGCTTCTGCGAAGCGCGTGATGATTGCTGGAGCCTTTGCTGGTCTTGTATCACGGTTCTTTCCCCTCTCCTCCTTCCCCTCAAACAGATAAACTAATTCCAACTCCACGACCCTCAGGTTTGTCATAGCTCCCCTAGACGTCATAAAGATTCGCCTCCAGCTCCAGCCAATCCCAACCTTCACCCCAACCATCCAAACCACCGCCTCCTCCTCCTCCTCCACCCTCAGATCATTACCGCCGCCACTACCACCCCTCTACCGCGGCGTCCTTCCCACCCTCCTCCGCATCCTCCGCGAAGAAACGGTAACCGGCCTATGGAAGGGCAACATCCCCGCAGAGCTCCTCTACATAACCTATGGCGCCGCCCAATTCCTCACATACCGACACTTGACCACGGCCCTCGACTCGCCCTTCCGCACCCTCCCTCCGTCGCTCAAATTCTTCATCTCCGGTGGCCTCGCCGGTGCCGCCGCAACCACACTGTCATACCCCTTTGACCTCCTGCGCACGCGCTTCGCCGCTCAAGCCAACGGCGACCGTAGAATATACACCTCCATCCTCCACTCCATCCGCCAGATCCGCCGGAGCGAGGGCTACGTCGGCTTCTTCCGCGGCTGGGGTGCCGGGGTGACGCAGATTGTGCCGTACATGGGATTGGTCTTCATGACACACGAGGCCACCAAGAAGTTCCTCGGCGACAAGCTCGGTTCGAACTCTAAAGCCCTGGACGCGGTCTCGGGAGGGTTCGCCGGGGTCGTTGCGAAGACGGGTACGTTTCCGTTGGATCTTATCAGGAAGCGACTGCAGGTTCAGGGTCCCACGAGGACCAGGTATGTCCTTGGCGACCGGCTGCCGGTTTACACTGGGGTTTGGAGGACCGCCAGGGACGTGCTCAGGGTTGAGGGTGTGCGGGGATTGTACAGAGGACTCGTGGTCTCGCTGATGAAAGCGGCGCCGTTGTCCGCGGCTACGATGTGGAGTTTTGAGGTTAGCATGAGGGTTTTGAAGGGGCTGGATGAACATGAGGACTAGCTATCATAGTCTTTGAGTTGGGGGGGGTTGTAGATTTCCAGATACCATTCTTTTCTCTTCTTTACGTCTCTATATTCATATAATACCCATGAAACCATACATTCTTCCCCTTCCCTTCCCTTCCCTTCCCATCCCTTTCCCTCCCTCCTCTCCTTTCCCTAATTATAAAACCACCACATCGAAACATAATCACATAGTATCACTCGGAGTCTCGTTTCCGGATTGTGCTTACGAGCACTGTACACACCCATCATCACCATAACCATAACCAGCGAAAAAACAAGTTCTTACAATACCGGAGGAAATTACATCCGCACCTCTTACGGAACACGTAACCGGCAAACGTGGCCTTGGGTTTTCTCCTAATCCGAACCATGAGGTCCCAAAGTTCCGATAGCAGGGAGCGGAAACACGACAGGAGGTGCCACTATTAATTGGTTAACAGGAATGACCGAATCTCAGACCCCTCCAATGGGGGGCCTCGGATTTTAATTAGAAATTTGCCGTGAAAAATGTATCCAGAAACGAATGGATGGGTCTAATCGGTCGTCGGTCCCATGATTTAAATTGAGCGTTTTCCGTACTGATGAGAGGGGCTGTTGTGGGAGTGAGGTGGGAATGAAAAATGGGAATGAACGGTTGGGCCAAGTCAACAAATCCTCTAGCGAATCGAGGGAGAAGAGATGAAGAATAAGAGACATAACTATACGATAGAAAGCGGTGACAAGCGATTGGAAGGAAGGCGCAGTCAGTGTGCATACATATATCCATACCATATCATGCCATAGCTCGCCTCGCTGAGAGGATATAGGCTTAGTTGACTGATGAATGGTTGAACGAGGAAAATGAAAACGAAAACTAAGGAAAAGAGAAAAAAAAGCCAACGCCCAATCCCACCTCCCAAGTACTTTCCATTCCAGAGCCTTTGGCTGGAAAGGGAAATAATGATACCAGACTAGCAGGCAAAGTCTGATGAAGCCAGTAAGAGGAGAGGAGAAGAAATAAAAATAGAGTAAAATAGAGCAGTACCGATTGATGAAAGAAGAAAAAGGAAAAAGAGGGAAGGAATGAATCAACTCCATTTTATATCCATTACACTGATCGCCACCATGAATGATTCTCGGGAAATATTATGAGAGATCGGGAAAGAGAAAGCAGTGGGAGAAAACAGACAAGTATGGGAGGCGCGAAAAAGAAAAGAGTGGAGGATATGTGAGTAAGCAATAAAACAATCAAGTAATATAGCAGTTGCACCATATCATTCACATCCGTTTAGCCCTCCATCGATCTCTGGACGGATCTAAAAGTGGGATGAATGGTTAGAAACGTTGTTCGAGTTCTCGGTTTTTGGGCGAAACATACCTTCTTAACTTCTTGTTATACTCCCTTTTGTCCTCCTTAGATCCCCAGTAAAGCTTGGACGCTTCCTGATTCACCTGAGTGCGGGGATCATAAGGGGGGCTTTCTTCCTCTATGAGTTGAACGATGGCATCGATGTGATGACGGCCCTCATCATATCTTTGGGGGATATAACATGGAATGCCATCAGCTAGTATTGGTGAACATTTAGCCAAATGGTTGTCGAGAAGGTAAAGAAAATCAATCAGGGGGTAATCATACTAGTTATTTGATGGTGGTACAGTGGAGTCATGAATTTGGCCCTCGGTTGTTCGTCCGGAAAGCGAGGGCTAAAAGCGAGGTGTATATTAAAAAGTCCTCCGTCTAGGTTGGTCATCGGCCTCCCAAAGTAAGCCTGTACCGTCGTCAGCATCTGTCATCATCCGGGGTAATAGGATCAACCTCACCACACGCCAGAGAAATGGGTTGTCATCCACCAGCTCTATGTCTATAGTCACGGAATCCTGCTTCTTATAGTGCTCCACAGTCTGCTCAAATTGACGTTGCAAGTTGGCCGCGACTCCGCTCTCCTTGCCTTGCAGTATCAAGCCTTCGGCTGCCCAGCTAGCGGTCTCATGGTCCAGTCTCGCCTTTACGAACTTAAGACGCCTTTCTAGCTCTGAATACAGAAACTTTCCCTCCATAGAATTCCCAGCATGCTCGAATGGCATCTTGGTAAATTGCGCACCTTCGGTGACCTTTCCACTCTCAACCTTGATGGAGGCAATATAGGTATCATAATACCAAAGGAATCGGCGTTTACAAAGATCTTTGAAAGGCTCAAAAACTGCAGAGGTTTCCGAATCCATCATGCTCGAGTCATCATCATAGATATCCTGTTCCGGAATGGCCGGTGGTGGTTGGACGGTTCCATCAGGATTGATACCCAGATAATCTTCCAGCCTAGATATAATGGAGACACGGAGAGTTTCGTGACGAATCTAGGTTGAAGAATGGTTAGATAAAAAAAACAAATAAGTCAAAACGCAGATGCCAACGACTGGCATACTTTGAGAACATAAGCTTTCTGATTATCTTTATCGTGTGGTTGGTTTGCGTTCTCAAATCCGGGCTCATTCTCGTAAGGATTAGAGGACATGAGGCTCTGAATTGAAATCAAGATTGATTCCAACCCTTGCGCGGAAGACCATTCTTCGCCACGGTCACCTCTCCAAGTACTAAATCGAAGCTGTAAGCGTCCAATATAACCCGTAAAGATCGATCGGACAGCACGCCTTACCCGAGGATCGATCTAAAAGGCCAGAGGAGACAAACAAGTCAGAGAAGTTCTTCAGATGTGTACAGGTTGAGGGTGGATAGTGACGTACAGACAAACTTTGCCAACGGCGTATATATTTGGATTGAATCGGCACCTTCCGGAGTTGGTGGTGAGCGCAGTGACAGTTGGGGCTTTGGTAGGGTAGTCTGCAGTGAAAGTAAGTTTGACAGTCAACGGTTAACAGAATCTGAACTTGTAGATTCAAGTTCAGTAGGAGATTAACCTCTGCTGAATTTCAATGCAAACTACGAGTTAGGGAGAATGCCGTCAGTTACACATATGCAACAAAGCTGGTGACCGGCCAACACTTGTGAGTGGATCCACTCGCACTATTAACTAACCTCAAAAAACCCAAATTCATAAGGAGTATCTGGTGGTCCTAATATGGTAGCCTTGACATTGCGAACATCAGACTCTCTACAAGCCACAGCAATGGCTGATAGAAATCTTGTGTTAGCACAAGCCGAGGAGAAAGCTGCGGTCAGGATTTTAGAGCTCACATAGATCGTTCGATTTTCTGATCTCGTTGAGCTCCTGTGAAGTGGGGTTAATGAGGGGTTCGTCCTGAAAGTTTGGAGCTCTGATTGCAACTGACCCTAGTCAATCGGATAACGGATTGATTCATGGCTGCGATGGCGGATGCACAAGCGAAACCGGGAGTAGAGAGAGAGAATAAGAGGCAGAGGCCGGGTGGAGGGGGAGCGATGGGCGATGTCGTAGATGGTGTAGAGGGGAGGGAGTGCGAGACGGTAGAGTGGAAGACCCGGTCTAGGTAAGGTAGGGTAGTGGGTTTGAAGGGTGGGGGAGGCACGGCAGCAAAGAAGCTGGAGAGGACGCACGCGAGCTCAAATGTAACCAGGGTGAGGTGAAAAGGTGAAAGGGCAGTTGGGAAGAGACGACGAGGCGGGCACCGTTTGCAGATGGATGTAGGCAGGTTTAGGGTGCAAGATTGAGAGGAGCAGAGGGAGACTGTACTCGTACCCTACCGTACAATACAACGGCAGCAGGAGATATCATACCGTACGTGCTTTCAGTGAGAGCAACAGAGGCCACGGGAACAGCATCACAAAAAATGAAGGCAGGAGAGATTTGCCGGGGCTAGCTCCCAGGCGGTCTTGAAATTCACATAATAGGCGAGAATGGGCGAGGCTTCAACGAATACGATCAACACGAGCTTTCGCGTTCCAGTCCTGATCACTGAATGGCTACAAGGACAATAGCGGTACCGGTGGATTGAAGTGTAGTAAGAGCACACGCTCCCGATAGACGGACAGTAGGGTACTCGGACGGAACCTATTCTTCCTGTTCGCTCGTTTTGCTCGTCCCGTCCGTGGTTGCGGCTGCAATCCCACAGGACAGGGATGACAACCTCTTGGCGCATGACAAAGACAACAATACCTTCCCTTTATTATTACCTGACTGCAGAATCTCTCTGCCAAGTTTGGGGAAGAGTGGAGAGGTCCCTGCTGCCTGGCCCTCCAAAAGCAAAGATGATTGTGAAAAATTCGCTGCGATGGGCGCGGCACTCTCCCCAGCACGCCGGTAGTCCTTTGCCAGGATAGTATTTTCCTATGACAAGACATCTCGAGTACCGGTACTCGAGTAGACTATGGAGCCCCCGGTGTCTGGCCGGCAGCCCACTCTCTCTTGAGCCCTGAACTTATTCCTGGCCATGTCAACCCGGGCGTGGGGAAGTTTGAAATCATCACCAAACTTTGCCCGTGTAAAAATTATAGGCACGAGGAAAGGCCATGCATGGTCTTTATGATTTGGATACCGGCAGGGCAGGTCCAACTGTGTGTGGCTCCGGACACTGCAAACCAAAACTGGTGTTAATTCAGATTCGCTTAGTAAGCGGATAATAGCTTCCTCATCTGGCGATGAAATTGGTCTTGACTCCCTAATTTGGAAGAACAATGTGAAGATATCACTTGTTACAGTTAGCCTCATGTCTGTTAATTCATTCACCTCCTAGTCAATCTTAAAATCCTGCTGCTGCTCAGCTCAATGATTTTAAAATGATCTCTGTGAATTTCTGGAGTGGTAAGTTGAGCATATTTACAGAGGTTCTCCTGTGTGGAGGTTGTGGCTGTCGGGCTGCACGGGCTTGAAGCTGTGATGTCCACTGTTTGGTCGGGTGTTAATTTGCTGTTCCTGGAACCATGCCGGTTCTCAATAGTGCTTGAGGGAGTCGGTTGAGAAACCGACCATTTTTATCCGCCATATATGGGGTTAGTTTTACCGTGTTAATATAACCGACACTAATATAGGTAATTTCCCACGGCTTGTCGACCAGATGCAGATATGTTCATCCTCTGTTGCCGATGAGTTCTCTTCTCCTGGCCTTGGTGGTTCCTGTCTGCAGCAGGCTAACTTTATCATATCGAGCGCGATCTCATACCGATACTGTTCCATGCTCAAATACCCTACCGTAGGCCTCATAAGGAGGTTATTGACAAATTGGTGTCGCATCATGTATAAAAGAACAGCTATCTGGTATTTATCTGGACTCTGGAACGATACCCAGAATTCTACGTGAACCCCGCCTGATGAATTCCAAGGCCGTGTCACTTTAATGCGATAATGAACATAATAATATGATATTATGTGCGCGTGTCTGTTTGTGTGCGTGTGTGTCGTCTGCAGAATTTGGACCCTCGCCGAGCTTTGAAGGAAAGGTTTTTTTATTTTTTATTTTTTTCATCTGCCCTCACAGTTGCTATTGTAGGAAGATTGAGATTGATTGAGATTGGACCTTACCGGAAAGCTTACATACGAGTGCCTTCACTCTCTTCAACTTGCCCAGAAACAGGATAAAGGTGGGAGTGTTCAATGGTCATCATATCATAGATTGATGCCATGCTTGCCTGTAGATATTTTTGGTTTCTCCCCTGCACGAGCGCATCACTGTCTCTATAGTCTACTTTTGCGTGGACTGGGCATTACTTGTGCAGAATCTTCTCTCCCCTCACCCTCGCTGAGCGTCAGGTCTGTTAGCTCAGGGTCTCATACACATACAACTTGCCCTCCACTCCCACCTCCACCTCCCAGCGGGTACAGTAACAGCTGCCGCACCTGTCGTGGAGCGCTGCCCCTAACATAGCGCCCTGGTTGTCCCCTCTGTCCCTTTTTTTCGTGCCTGCCTCGACTCGCGGGCTCGCTGTCTTGCTTTGCTTGTGCCCTGTAAAGACAACCCAACCCCCCCCCCCGAAAGCCAGAAGAGCCACCTCAACCACACTCCTTCACGGTCCTTTCACCTCCACCCACTCCCGCTCCACCAGTAAGAACGGTA
>Ga0307510_10011501_pt1 | contig 10515 bp, 9 predicted proteins | sample 12_EM_MG_FD_207224 | JGI IMG/M metagenome (GOLD analysis project Ga0307510, IMG submission 207224) | Populus trichocarpa ectomycorrhiza microbial communities from riparian zone in the Pacific Northwest, United States - 12_EM | ecosystem: Host-associated > Plants > Roots > Unclassified | place...
TAATCATTTCCTGGGCTAGTAAAATGCAGTCTGTGTCATTCTTATCAATTTCTATTGTTTTGCAGGCCAAGCAGTGGCTAAGTTCTGTGCTAAATATCTTCACGAACAAGTGCTCAAACATGAAAGTTATCTGTCTGGTGATTTAGGCACTTCTTTACAGAAAGCTTTTCTCAGGTTATTTCACTTGTTTACTATCTACTTTGTTTAACATGCTGATATATGTAATTATTCCCTTGCTATCAGTTTTGGTTGTGCCTTTGAGTTGTACGTTATTGACCTAGACTCATATTTGAACTGTGTTACGGATATGTTAATGCTCTCTTTGGTATGATGTCTTACTTTATTATCACAGTAGCTTATAGAAGGTTTAGCTCATTAAAAATAGAACGGAGGAAAAGGATCCCATTTATAACCAAGCCCAATAGTTCGCGACCAAGGCTTGCATGAGCTGTTCTTTGATAGTGGTCTAATTTGACAGTGGTGATGCCATTTATATGTTATTAGTGTATCGATTTTATCAGAGTGAAAAAATTGTACCCATATTAAATCATTGCTACCATGATGATGGTGAATGCAATAGTATGCAGTAATGGTTTTGGTCAGTTTATAAGATAACTGTATTGGTTTTTGTCATAGTTGACATAAGTTTCTAATCCTTTCAAAACCATGCAATGGTAAGTTTTATGTATCCTAACTGTATTGTTGATGCAGAATGGATGAGATGATGCGTGGGCAGAGGGGATGGAGAGAACTATCTAGATTGGGTGATAACATGGAAAAGGTTTCTGGTATGATAGAAGGATTGATATGGTCACCTAGAAGTGGTCAAGTCAATGGCCATTTTGATGATTGGCTTGATGAGGAGGTTCTCCATCGTGTTTATATAATGTTTTTTCAATTGCTTGTAGCTAATGGCAGAATAATATTTCCTTGCTATGCTAATTGCCATTGTCAATTAATGCAACCCTGGAGCAACCAACACTGAAGTGCACTAGTATACTCATATTGAACAGGAGTGTGTGTAAACAGGGCAGTGGTTTTGGCTGTTTGGTATCTTCTTGATTACTGTTGGAGGGATATTTGTTTTGGAGAATTTCAGCTTACATTTAGCTTCAAAGGTCTAATTTAGGCTTGATATTTTAGTTGTTATGGAGTTGAAATTTTAGAGTTTTAAGACCCCTGAAAGTTCTCGATTGCTTAATGCATATCCCACTAGTTTTCTTTAGCTTATTCCTTTTATTATTTTTTACAAAGGAAAGGCTAAAATCCAAGACCTCTCGGGAAGATGAGGGAAATGGGTGCTAGTTGCAAGACAAACTCAATGGCAGTTAATTCCTATTTAAACTACCTTTTTATTTGTTTTTGATGGTGGTTTTCTTTCTTTGGCCGTTCAGATTTAGAAATTTGCTCTTGCAATTTCAATATAACTAGTGGGAAATTCCCTTTTATAGAAATGGCTATTCCCTTTATAGAAACGACTATTTAATTCAATTATTCACGTGCAGCTAGTTGTATAATTAACCATGTTTAGGACAGGTGTTTGTGTTGTTTCAGTGATCATATAAACTCCCACCCTTAAATATTGATTATCACTTGACTTGTCAATAACTTTTGCATACTGGCTGTTGTTAATATTACTAGTTTTGAAATGGTATGCTAATAACATTTTAATAAGTTTAGGAAAAGTAAATCTTATTATGCAAAAACTCAGGGGCCTCATTCTGGCTTTGATGGACCGAATTGTGGAAGCACTGCATGCGTTGCAATTATTCGAAACAACCAACTTGTTGTTGCAAATGCTGGTGATTCTCGTTGTGTTATATCCAGGAAGGGTCAGGTATTCTTGTTCCCTCTTGTTTAATAAGCTTTCAGATTTCTTCTTTCCCCTATATTTGGTAAAAGGAATTGATTGTTTGTTCCTTGATGTTTCCCAACCGATGAATAGAAAATGATCTTGGTGTTCGGTGTGTGTGTGTGTGTATGCTTCCTTGCCTGTTATGGGTCTGTGCGTATATATTACTGGAGCAAACATGCACCTTATTTTGTTCTGTTTGGAGTCCCATAAATCGATGGAGTGGCATCATCATTTGTCTCACTGTTACTGGAGTCCCATAAATTGATGGGTGGCATCATCATCACCCTTGACTAAATATCAAACTCTTGATGGGAGAAGAAAGAAGTAAATATTGCAGATTTGTATTGTTAAGCTTCCTTTTCTCAGGGGTGACAGTCTTGCCTCTTAGAGCTATTAAATGAAGAATGGGAAAAGCCAAGAATCCTTTAACCCTCTTCCCTAAACTAGCCGTGAGGAAGGGTGTTAGTTGTCTAAAAAGGGGCGGACCCTGCTAGCATACCCAATCAAGAATGTTACCCTTCCCCTATGGTGCTTTATTTTGCCTAAGTGAATTGATGAATTTAAATCAGGACCCAAATGATAAGCTGATACATCCTTTTATTTTAACCTTATGAGCTTAGATCTTTATCCACCTCCTACTGTCATACCCAAGTCCATGTAACATTTGGTAAGACAATAAGTGAATGGGTCTTTCATGGAATTATGCCTCTTTAATGAATGAATAGCATATCTTTTGCAAGATTTTACATGTGAAGTGTCTTATGCAAGTCCTTTCTTGCAGGCATATGACATGTCTAAAGATCACAAGCCCGGTCTTGAGGTTGAGAGAGAAAGGATTCGTAATGCCGGTGGTTTTATAGTAGTTGGACGTGTTAATGGAACTTTAAACTTGTCTAGGGCAATCGGTACTTGACACCCCCCCCTCCCCCATAATTCCAAGACAAGGAGGCTCGAGGCTTCATAATTTTACCTGTCTGGGCCAATTACATCTTATGCTGTTGATCTCTTTGTTGCAGGAGACACGGAGTTCAAGCAGAACAAAAAACTGCCCGCTGAGCAGCAAATTGTTACTGCCAATCCAGACATAAAGACTGTAAGTGGTGTTGGTGCATTTGCATTATTCCAGAATGCTTGTTGCTGTCAATCTTTCTTTCCTCAGTGTTTTATTTTTTTGAGAGCACTTGTGGTAAATAGTTTTACATGGGCTACTAGATGTTAAATTTGAATACTTTATGACACCCAAAAAAAAAAAAAAATGGTAACTGCTGGTATTGTATAAGTTCAGTTACTTTAACACCCATCCATATTCAAGTGTGTAGATTATCCATTTATGAATTGTCTACCTGTAGGATTTAAGACTGCCTTTGCCAGTATCACATGATTGCTATATGTTACTGTTATGCATTTATTTTTCTTTTATGGGATTCTGGTATAATTTGTCATTGCACTTGAACAGGTTGATCTCTGTGACGATGATGAGTTTCTTGTTCTTGCTTGTGACGGAATTTGGTGAGTTAGTTTCCTTTTCTCTTAAAATAAGTATGTGCTCATTTCCATGAAAGAACTTCTTATGCACAACTGTTTTTCTCCACTTTTCCTTTCCTCTTGAAATGTAATATAGATTTTCTATGGATACCTTCAACAAGTTGAACTTACATGCTACTGGGAATTCTAGGCTCTAAAACAAGGAAATATGATTGGAAAGTATCTTTTAAAGTTGTCTGCATTAGTTGACACAACTTCATAACTGAACCACGTCTTCACCTCAAGCAACTTCAAAAAAACTCTAGTTTCTTGGGAACTCAACTATCTTTTGAGATGGAAGTGGCCTTAGTGTCAACTTGTGTTGGAAATTAGTCAATCGGGTCTAACAACAATGGGATGATAAATAATTTGTATAGTCTTAAGATGATGTGAAGACTGGTGTGATTTAGAAGTCCTGCACCTTTTCTTTTGGCTAAAATAACTCAGTTTGATCCAAGTGCACAACTAGTATTTGCATGCTACTCACTCCAAGATGCAAGGTAACCTGAAAGCAACACTTTTATATGAGCTCTTCATGGAGGATGATATTTTCCATTCACATATGAGTTAGAGCCTTTAGAGGAAGCACATTTATTTTGTAACATATACACTGGAAACTTAAGTGGTGCTCGGTTGTATTTCTATTTCTGGTTTTCCTCTTCACCCCTTTGATCACTCCTGGTGAGCCTGAAAGCATTTGTTTGGGTCTCTCATTTGTTTTGATTTTGGAATTTACTATTTCTGATAAATTCCCACGTATTCCATAGGGATTGCATGTCAAGTCAACAGCTAGTGGACTATGTGCATGAACAGTTAAACACTGTAAGTTCTGTAGACTTTTGGTTAAAGTTCTGAATCTGAATACATGCAAACATGTAGGCAACGATATTTCTGTCCAAATCTATGCAGGAAACCAAGCTTTCAGTGATATGCGAGAGAGTTTTCAACAGGTGTTTGGCACCCAATACCAATGGTGGTGAGGGATGTGACAACATGAGCATGATCTTGGTGCAATTCAAAAGGCCTGGTCAAGCAGGTCCCTCTGCAGAGCAGCAGCCAACATCTTCTCGTCAATCGATGGAGGTTGACAGAAATAATATGGAAAAGTGAAGACCGAGTCCAGAAAGAAGAGTAGCAGAACAGTGTGCCACAATTTTAACAATTATAACAATTAGGATCTAAATTCTTGTGATTGTAAATGATCAAGTTATTTTTTTTCATCATTTCACCTTTTTTGTTGTGAGTTCTGTACATGTTCTGTTCTTTTTTTCTTTCATTTCTGCAGGTTTATATAGAATTCTAGCAACTTATAGGGAGAAGATATCCTGCACAGGTCACAAGTTCAATTGGCCGAAACAATGAAACCAATAATCATGGGGAATGTGCTCTTGACTTTTTACTGTGAGTTGATCCCTGTATAGGTAGTTTCTAAATTTTCCTCATCAGGAGGCTTCGCTGGGGCTGCTTCACCTTGAAAAGAACAGGGCAAAAATCTGTTTCAGCATTTGTGGTCTCCATCTCCTGCCTAACCACCGTGTAGGTGTATATTATTTTCTTCTTCACAAGCTTCAGACTCCTAATGCAATCGTAATTGTTCTTTCCACTGTCCCTCTCAAGGCCGCTGATGCTGGAAACGTGACAGACAAACCGAAACATGGTGTTGATGGAAGGAAATGAAGATATAAGCGCAAATGTTCTTATTATTTTTATCAGAGAAATACTTATTTATTTTTTTAAATTTATTGGTGCATTCATACTCTTGGTTGAGGGTTATTTCAAATTTGTTTTTTTTTTTTTAATTTTAAAAAAAGACACATTGATTACTCTATTCAATTGTCTATTTTCAAGTTCTCTTTATATAAATGAAATTTGAAATCTCTACAATTAAATTAAAAGAAAAAGACGAGTGAAGAGGACAATGGATGCTCCATGTTTAGCTCTAATCCTTAAAATGTCTTGATTTTGAACACCACCACCTCCTACGTTAATGGATGGATATCTTACAGCTAAATTCTGTAAATTGATGCGCGTGCAGCACACGTGTAAACCAGATAAATCCTCTTATCCATCCATTCAAAGAAGAAGAAGAGAAGAATTGTCTGATTATCAAAATCAAGAAGGAAAAAGCAAGACATTATCCAATTTAAATCTGTTAATAAAAAAAACTAATATTTTGTTTCCTTGATTCACGGGGTCATTGTCAGGGGAAGTTATCCACAAACTGTTGGGCTTGCTGGGCTGTTGTGCTGTCCTTCTCTCTCACCACATGAAAAATGCACACTTGTCCACAACCCATTTCACCAGCCGCCCCATGCCCTCGGATAACATGGTTTTTGCACTTTGGGAGGTATTTTTTAAAACAAAATATTATTATTTTTGCTCTGAATTATTTTTTATATATTTTTTAATAATCTTAATGTGTAGATATTAAAAATAAATTTTAAAACATAAAAAACATTACATTAATATATTTTTAAGCGAAAAACATTTTTACTATGCTCGCAAACATTTCAATAACTTTCTAATGCTATTTCATCGAGATATAATAAATTGAGAACGAAAAACCTTTAAATTAATGTATTTTTTACAAGAACACCAAATAAAATAATAGCCAGCAAGTGTATTTTTTTCAATCTTAATATAATTTATCTCCATATTCATGCTATCTTTTGACTTCACAACTCGTCTTGTATTTGACTAATTAAACAAAATAAATGGGATTAAACAGGAGATAGATGCATCCTTTTCGTGCCTTGATTTTTTCTCGATCCAAGTCTCAGTACATAACCAATTCAAACGCATGGGAAGTGATGCGAAGAGCCCTCTGTTTTCGCCACAGAAGAACACAAGTTGAAGATTACCATCAAGATATAGCACCCTGTAATGGCATTAGAATAATAGAGATGGCTATGGCGTGCCAACCCTGCCTCCTTCGAAATTAACAAGAACACTCTCTCGGTGACCCCTCCCCCTCGAGGGGAGCCAAGACAAGACTCTCTTTTTTTACAGAATTAATTTTTTGAAATAAAATATTATTTTGATTAAAAAAATGGTTTTTAACATGAAATATAACACAAATCAAGCTTTAACTTAACATGAAACTTTACCCGAGTTAGGTTTTGATTCAATGATTAACTAGATTGACCTGCTGATTAAACTAGATTTTATGTGTGTTTTTTAACTGAATTTTTGATTTAAAAATATATTAAAATAATTTTTTTTATTTTTATAAAACAAAACAAAGACAACCTGTTTATAGCGATGCTAAAAAACCTTAAAAAAAAATCTGGGAGAGTAAATAAGATTATTAGATTTCTGAAGTGGAATATTCCCAGAAGAAACCCTAGATATATATAAAAGAAAGAGTGGATGTTCCAATTCTGACAACGACCAGGATAAGCACAAAACACAATTCATCAAATACACGTCACCTCACTGACCCTTTTGGATAAGGACCCCACTGTAAATCACCCCTCATAATGCTATTTATATTCCCTATATATATAAATATAAATATTCACCCTCTCCTTATTTAAACAATCCCTCCATGTCCTGATTTCAAAGCTATAACAGCCTTCACACCATAGTAAAAAACTATCCTTTAACAAAACAACGTTCAGCCTCTGCCCATAGTGTTTCCCCCCCCTCTTGTTTGCTTATAAAGGGAGATTCTTGGACTGTGTTTGTGGGTGGGTTTGAGAGAATGGCAAGTGCAGCAGCTGTTGGGATGGTGGGAGGAAATGGGTGTGCGGGGTCTTCAGCTTCTTGGTTTCAGATCAAGAATAGGAGAAAGAAGAATAGTAATGATAAGATGGGGAGAGATGGAGTCAGGTTTTTTACTGCTGCTTCCTATTCTTCTCCTTCTGTCATGGACCCTTACAAGACTCTTAGGATCCAACCTGATGCTTCTGAATCTGAGGTCAAGAAAGCTTTTAGACAGCTTGCTTTGCAGGTATAATATATTGTTCTTGTTTAAAGCTCAATTATTTTCTTTGGTTTCTTGGTGGGTTTTAATTCCTTTTATTCAATTCATCGTTTTAGATGTATTTTTTTAGGGATTTTTGCTTATTTATTCCTTCCTGTTCTGTTTCAGTATCATCCAGATGTCTGCAGAGGAAGCAATTGTGGTGTGCAGTTTAGCCTGATCAATGAAGCCTATGATGTATGTAGTCATCTCCTTATCGTTCTTTTTTTTTTTCCTTTTAAATTATTTTTATGTGCGTTCCTTTTCTCTTCTTTGGCGGGGTTCATGTCGGATTTGGTAAAGGATGACTATTCTCCAGGCATAGAAAATAAAGATAGGAATCGAAAGTATTCAACCTAAATAATTGAGGACAGGACCCATCTATTAAATCCGAAGACTTATAGGATACCTTGAAAATGGTATGAAGACTTAAATATACGAATTCAACCACTACAATTTACACAAAAAGGACAGAATTCAACCAAAATAAATACTGATAACTTGTCAAGTGAAGATTGGAGGAATGATCAAACTCTTCAATTAGAGGCTTCTTTAGAGTATATGCTTCCAAATTGGGATTTATCCAATTCTGTTTCAGCAGTAGGATGAAATTTGAATGGTTTTGTTCAAAAGGGATGTGGCTAAATCAACCATCCTGATAGGACATGACACCCTTATCATGTTATCATAGACACGGGCGAATTTAGGCTGCAAGCTCTTGGAGGACTCTTTTGGCTATGTTGGTTTCGATGGAGTGTCTTTTCATGCCTAGAACTTGTCTCCTAGAGCCATCACTATCATTTTGCTGTTGTTGGGATGCAATTTACGTGTTACACTTTTCTATGCTTTTGAGCTTTAGCTCAAGGGACAATTTTTTTCTAACAGTATGCTTTCTTTTTTCCCTTCAGACTGTGATGAGTAATTTGAGGGAAGAACCAGATGAATCATCACAAATGTACATGTCTTATGAGCCGTCGGAACAGGGAATTGATGAGCCCATGAGAGGAATGAACGACACAGATTGGGATATGTGGGAGGAATGGATGGGATGGGAAGGGGCTGGAATTCGTGACTACTCATCCCATGTTAATCCTTACATTTAAAGATAAAGAAAAATAATATATAAGCAATTTTAATGGTGGTCTAAGGCTCCAAGATCGCCGCCCCATCTCTCAACCAAGATTACATGGTTGCTTCTGGTGTACATAATTAGACGTGGGACTTCTCTTGATCTCACCTTTTTTCTTTTTTAATGTAAAGTTGCTGAGCGCATCTATCATGTATGCTAATGAGAAGTATCCCTGGAATAATTTTATCACCATTGTTGCCTATCTCTTCTTGTTGATCGAGTATTTTTCTGATAGTGTTATTACCACCACTGATGCCGATAGGTTTTACCAGACGCGAGTATCGATCGGGCAGGATCCCATGTCTCAGGCAGAGATTTAACAGGGTTGATTCAAATTAATTAAAAAAAAACTATTTGCATATATTAATATTGCAGGTTACTGTAACTAAATGTATTGTTTTTTTAAAGGAGAGAAGACTGGTAGCAACCCACTTGACAATGACCTAAGTTTTTCCACTTGCAAACCAAACCAATCCAAACTCAAATAAATAAGCAGCAAAAGGGCAACAAAATGATAAATTCCAGGTTCGTTGTGCAAGCCAGTCATCTCTGAACTTCCTTTTTCAGTTCTTCACTTGTTTCTCTCTCTTTACTGCGGAAACGGTGGTGACGGTAGAGGAATTAGTGGTTAACACAAAACTTTCACCACCAAATTCTCATTTTAAGGCGGCGCTTTTAACAGACTACACGACGGCCACCGCCTCTTCCTCAATGACCAGATCTTGTTTGAGTTTTTGAAGGAAACGATTTTTTGACGGTTTTGAAAAAGAAAAGGTTAATGGGTGTTCTTTGGTTCAAGGGAAAACCGGATGTGCGGGGGAGAAGGGGTTAGGTTTTCTTTGCAGATGACGTGGCTGGTGTCTCTTGAAGAAGGGGTTTTTACCCCTAATTGAAAACCACGACGCTTTGCAAGGAGTAAAAGATGGCAGTTTACAGTATGCAGTTGGGCTGGCAAAAGGCCCACCTGTCGGTCCATTATATGGATTTATGAGCTGGGCTCTTGTGTTCTATGAAAACCTTTTTGTGGCTTGGAGCTGATTCCTCGGCCTAGCGCGTGCTTAGGCCTATGGGCCTGCTTTAAGATCGCAAAACTTCGCCATGGAGTCTTATTTATCATAGTTGCTAATACCTGCTAATAATTTCCTCACACAAATTCACTTGCATCAATTTGTCATGGACCAACATCATATTATTTTCTAAATCAAAACAAATATTATCGTGAATAATTCATCTAGTGATATAGTGATATGGTAGATGACTAGATTTGACAGTCGAGTGATGTTACACGCTCTACCTAAAAAGCATGAACATCGCTCATCCATTGATATGTTTGGAACACTGCCAACAAATTCATGAATACAAAATTGAAAGAAAACTCGAAAAATACCAAAACACACCCTCAAACCTGTTAATCACAGGGGATACTGGTGTGAAAATATCAAAATACCCTCAAAACAAAAATTATTATTTTTATATCTTTTCTGAGGTTAAAAACATGCTTTCACCGTATATGAATTATGAAAAAAAAACTGGAGTAAAATAATTTAAAAAATAGCCACTACTCCACTCTTCAATATCTCTTTAATAATCTAGATTTTTAACCGGGTCAGACCCGGGCCTGTTTGATAAGCACGAGTAAAATGACGAATTTACAGCATGTAGTCGTCCCTCCCCTCTATACGCACGTGCCTTGTTAAAAACATGGGTAAACTTGAAAATACAGTAGTGATGAGTACGTGGGTATTCCCCTACGTAGTTGAATAGGCATCGAGTCAATTCTCAATACCCCGCCAACTCACAGAAGACCCATCTTTATAGCAGTGGTATGCTTTAAGCTTTTTGAACTAAGAACAAACAAAACTCGTGTATTTTCCCTTTATTGTATCCTAATCTTACTGGATTCTCCATTAAGGTTCTTGCCTGATTCCCTTCTCTATCAAGCCTTAGCCCTCAACAAAGCCCACCCCTTTCTCTCTCCATTTCACCCTTTCTAACCACCAACCCGTCAAAGCACCGTTAGGTAATGTGCTTATCTGATTCTTA
>Ga0307510_10011503_pt1 | contig 10511 bp, 7 predicted proteins | sample 12_EM_MG_FD_207224 | JGI IMG/M metagenome (GOLD analysis project Ga0307510, IMG submission 207224) | Populus trichocarpa ectomycorrhiza microbial communities from riparian zone in the Pacific Northwest, United States - 12_EM | ecosystem: Host-associated > Plants > Roots > Unclassified | place...
GGGCCCCCTAGTTTTAGCAGTTTTCGTGTTTTTCCTTCTTATTTTTGAATTTCCTGCTTCTTTCCTTTGTAATTTTAGATTTTTGTTTTTGTTTTTTAGTTGAGATAATGTTTCCGACCTATTTAAGACTTTGTATCCTTCTAAGATATCGAACTTCAATACTACTATTTTAAGAGAATAAACCAATGAATTTGAGGTTCACATATGCAACTCCTTTAACTAATAAAAAATTATGTGTTCCTAGTTTGTTGTTGTCTTTAACCTTCCGTCTGCACCACTAATGAGAAGGATTTTTAAAGTACATTATTTATTTCCTTGGTTATTTTTATTTCTATTTAGTTTAGAAAAATATTTTTTATAGTGTTAATATTCTTCGTATTCAGTTTAGGAGTTTTATTTTATTTTCTTATTCAATGTAGGCCCAGGACTATTATAAACAGGTTGTTTAGTTTGTATTTGAATAAACTGCTTGAAGAAAAAATATTCGGTAATAAAACTTCAAATCAAGGTTTCCACATGATCCCATTTTGATATAATTTTGTGTTTTTGTAACTGTTATTTTTTTGTGCTATTTCCCTTTGCATCACATAAATATGGAAAAACCTTACTCATTCTAACCCTTTATCCAATCTAAAGAGTTGTCTTGATGGATGAGTGGAAACCATGCAAACTAAAATACTTTTTTAAAAAATATTTAATATTCAATATATAGAAAAAAATAATTCCAAAATTTGAAAAAAATTGATTAAAAAATTGATTAAAAGAGTAAACATATATGCTTATCGCTTGCCTATGTAAAAAGTCTAATTGAGAATGTGGTTGTGGTTGCTTTTCAAAATACTTTTTATTTTTTTATATTTTTTAGAAATTATTTTTAACATTAGCACATCAAAATGATTTAAAAACATCAAAAAAATATTAATTTAAAGCAAATAAAAAAATAAAATAAAAATTAATTTTTTTCAAAAATACTTTAAAACAGGTTAATGTGTTGTCAAAATTGGTCTAAGGTCTGGCATAACTAAAGGCTCGAGTTATTGACTCGCACAGTAACCTGAGTCAATAATAAAATAACAATGTTTCGTTAAATGTACAGTAGAAAAGACTGATTTATCAAAATTTGAATAGGTGGAGGATTTGATTGAGATAATCGATAGTGTAGGATCCAGTTGTAACATGCGTGATTGTTTGGGCGACAAACATATCCTTTTCCTAAGTCCAGGGTTATGTACATGTAAAAATGGTGATGATACTTGCAGTTGATTTTTGGAGGGCAAAGCATACTGACGTATTCCGATAGCGAAAGCGTTATGGCTCAAGCAAGTATCGAAATCATTACTTTTCTTCTTTCAAGGTATTTATCTATCTATCTAACCTTTCCTAGTTTATGCGTTTCCGCTAAAAAATATGTTTTTTTGTTTTTGTTTTTGAGTTTCTAATTGAGTTAGAACTTTGAAATTATCTGATGTAAAACATTAAACAAGAAAGAAATGACATCCGGGCTTGCTTTTATATCATCTCACCTGGTATATTGTTTTTGCTGGAGGTTTTTTATATCGTTCACCAGCTGTTCGATAGAATGCCTCTAAGGAATCGTTTTGAAAAACTCTTTAGAGTTGTAAAAGCATACCTGCTGGATGTTTTAAATTATGCAGATACAAAATGCTTAGTGTTGGAACCAATGTGCCAAACTTGTTTCAAGTTGGTCCTTGTTGGCTCATTGAAGTCATAGTTTAGTGCATAAAGGTTTTATTTTGGTGTGTAGTTAACATTGCCGGAGTTTAGCAATATTTATTGGTTTCGAAATGAGACATATGGGAGCTCAACCTTTCCCAACAAAACAAAATGAGGCCTTAAATGAAGGTGCATTGCTTTTTAGTTTTTTTTGCACGAGTGGAATCGCTATTAATTTTTTTTTTCTTTAGCTGGTTTCTTGCAATCATAACTAGAAAATTTTCTTATGGTAATGATTATTGGAAAAGTTATTGTTACAGTTTCTCAAAACACCAAATAGTATTAACTCATCCCAGATTGTTTGTTTTAAGTTGTGGTTGATAGTTACTAATTTGCAGGTGATGGAGTGATGAACACTCTTTGTCCTGCTTTTTCCACATGGAGGGGAGCCAAGGTACTGTCACCTACAGATTTTCAAATTTTACTGTAATGGGTTTCTCTGATAGACATGAGGAGGTGTGCCGTTATTTTCTTGGGATATTCTTTTCCTCACTTTTCTTGTCATGCCTGCTTGGGTTTCTCTCCGATTCGTTTACCGTTCCTTGTTGGAAGATATTTGAGCCAAAGTCTTCATTCTTCATCCAATACCAGACCTTTTCCCAATTATTCTCCAAAAAAGCCCACCATTTTAGACGCTCAACTTGTTCATCAAATCTCAAATGCAATAAAGTTGCGTCACTCTGAGCCCCTCCGGCACATTCTAAAACCGTATGAGTCCAAGTTTAGGTCTGACCACCTAATTTGGGTTCTCATGAACATCAGACATGATTATAAATTGGCTTTAGATTTCTTTGACTGGGCATGTCTGCGCAGAGACCCAAACCTTGAAGCCCGTTGCATAATTGTTCAAATTGCTGTGGCTTCAAAGGATCTTAAATTGGCTCATGATCTTATTTGTGATTTTTGGGCAAAACCCAATTTGGATTTTGATGTTTCATTCACTCATTTTGTTGACCGGTTAATATACACTTACAAGGAATGGGGTTCAGACCCCCATGTATTCGATATTTTCTTTCAAGTCCTGATTGAAGTTGGGATGCTTGATGAAGCAAGAAGTTTTTTTGACAAGTTATTGAATTATGGAGTGGTTATCTCTACAGATTCTTGTAACTTATATCTCACACGCCTATCAGACAATTTTGATAGGCTTCGGATTTCTATAAAGGTATTCAATGAATTTCCTCAGGTTGGTGTCTGTTGGAATACTGCATCATGCAACATCATTATTAATTCTCTTTGTCGGTTAGGAAGAGTTAAAGAAGCCCACTGTTTGCTCATGCAAATGAAGTTTAGAGGCGATGCTCCTGATGTTGTAAGTTATAGTACTGTAATCAATGGGTATTGCCTTGGTGGGGAGCTGCAAAAGGTGCTGAAGCTCATCCAAGAAATGCAAATGAAGGGATTGAAGCCAAACTTATATATCTACAACAGCATTATCCTTCTTCTGTGTAAGAGTGGTAAAGTTGATGATGCTGAAAGGGTCTTGAGGGAGATGATAAACCAAGGAATAGTTCCCGACACCGTGGTCTACACAACTCTAATTGATGGTTTCTGCAAGTTAGGGAATATCCAAGCTGCTTACAAGTTGTTTGATGAAATGGAGAAGCAGAGAATTGTTCCTGATTTTATAGCATATACTGCTGTTATTTGTGGGCTTTGTAGATGTGGAAAGATGATGGAAGCAGATAAGGTCTTTAACAAAATGTTTAGCAGAGGAGTGGAACCAGATGAAGTTACATATACAACACTTATTGATGGCTATTGTAAGTCAGGGGAGATGGAAAAGGCCTTTTCCCTTCACAACCAGATGGTCCAAAGTGGGCTGACTCCAAATGTTGTCACATACACCGCACTTGCTGATGGCCTTTGTAAGCTTGGGCAGGTAGATACAGCAAACGAGCTCCTTCATGAAATGTGCGGAAAGGGTCTTCAATTGAATATCTGCACTTATAACTCACTTGTTAATGGCCTTTGTAAATCAGGAAATATCAGGCAAGCAGTAAAGTTGATGGAAGAAATGGAGGTGGCCGGGATGTATCCTGATACCATTACTTTTACCACTTTAATGGATGCTTATTGTAAGACGGGGGAGATGGTTAAGGCTCATGAGCTTCTGCGGGAAATGCTGGATAGAGGACTTCAACCCACAGTTGTTACATTCAATGTGCTCATGAATGGGTTTTGTATGTCAGGAATGCTGGAAGATGGTGAGAGGCTACTAGCATGGATGTTGGAGAAGGGTATAATGCCAAATACCACCACCTACAATTCTCTTATGAAGCAGTACTGCATTAGAAATAATATGCGTGGCACGACAGAGATTTATAAGGGAATGTGTGCACGGGGAGTAATGCCTGATAGCAACACCTATAATATTTTGATAAAAGGGCATTGTAAAGCAAGGAATATGAAAGAAGCATGGTTTTTGCACAAAGAAATGGCTGAGAAGGGGTTTAATCTCACAGCTAGTTCTTACAACTCCATCATCAAGGGTTTTTTCAAGAAGAAAAAGATTTCAGAGGCTAGAGAACTATTTGAAGAGATGAGAAGAGAAGGGATGGCTGCTGATGCAGAAATATACAACCTTTTTGTGGATATAAGCTACGGAGAAGGGAACATGGAAACTGCACTTGAGCTCTGTGATGAAGCAATAGAGAATTGTTTTTTGAACAGAATCAAGAAAGAAAAGCAATAGTTTTGCTTTGCATTTTATGCAAGATTTTTTAGATCAACATAGACAGTCATTACTCCTTACCAAGTCGGCTGGAGATTGTTCAAGATCAACGATTTTGATTGTAACCAAACTTGACTTCCGCTGGTTGTGGACACATTGCTTTGTGAATTGTGGCACCAGCACCCCCACCACCAATCTCTTTTTTTTTTTTTTTTCTCTTTTGCTATGCTGCCAAAATCTCAACTCAGTTATATCATATAGTTGGAGCTTTGTACGTGGTAAATTACAAAGATTATTTAACCATGTCATGAAACGTGTTGTTTGCTTATATATAATATATATTATTTTTCAGTTATACTGCACATCCAGTTTGCTTATATGTATACATAGTCAATATAGCCAATATGACCACTTTTTCCGGATTATCTAGTCAAAAACCACGCCGTTTTTCCTAGAGTTTTCATTTTTCCAGGCTATGATTTGCAGCAGAGCACTACTGCTCATATATTTGACCACGTCTCTATGATTATTTATTTGGAATTTCCAGTAGAGCAGTAGTATTATTTATTTGCAATCCCTTTTTCTTTTTTTACATATAAGCAGCCTGAGTGTTTTTCTTTAGGCTGTCAATTAAATTTGATTTTTTATATATGTTAATTAATTCAAATCTTTAATTCTTGAATAGATTAACTAAATCAAGCACCTTCAAAACTTGGTCAACACAACAACATAAAATATTCTTAAGAACTTACTATTTAAATTACATAATAGGAATTGTAAAGGGAAATCATATGTTTTCATCCAAAAATTTTTATGTTCACATGCACTGCAATGTATAAGAATCTTCTCTATGTTCTTTAGATGTGTTTGAGCAAAATTTTTATTTGTGTAATTTTGATGTTTCGAGTCCTTGTTTTCTTACATTTCACTTTTATAGAAAAATGACAAGACAAGAGGTGGACCTTTTGCTTTAGCAAAACAACATCAAATTGGAACATATAAAAATGTTGTAGCATGTGGCATGTAAAAAATGTCCTCTTCTCTTGAAGTAAATGAGGAGTTGAAAGCTTACATGAAAGAAAAAAAGACACAAAAGGTTGCATCGTGTGGTCGCCCACTTGAAATTGGTGAAGTTGAAGCTCTTGGGGATGATGCTGATGAGGATGAGATAGCATAAGAGATGGGTTCGCCTTTTCTTGGTAAAAGAGTATGCGAAGGAAGTGGCCGACAAGATAGTGGAAAGAAAGCAAAGGGTAAGGGATCAAAGAATTTGTTTTTTTTTTATCCCGAAACAAAAATAAGAAGTCAAGTTGAGACAAACAAGCGTAAACGATGCTTATCACAAAGAAGCAAGAGCTAGAACAATTCAATATATAGCTCGCTTCTTTTATCGGGCAGGGATTGCATTCAATATTGCTCATTTGAAAAGCTTTCAGAAATGGTTGAAGCTATTGGAAGATATTGACCAAATTTGAACCTAGAAACCTCCTAGTTATCATGAACTTTGAGCTTCACACTTTAGAAAAGAGTTGGAGTATACTGCTGAGGATTTGTTGAAAGGGCATAGAGAAGAATGGGTAAACATGGTTATTCCATTATATCAGATGGATGGACACATACAAGGAATAAAAGCATAATTAATTTTATGGTTAACTACTATTTAGGCTCCATGTTTATTGAGTCTATTGATGAATCATCTTTTGCAAAATCTAATGAGAAGACATTTGAGTTACTTGATAGATTTATAGAGCAAATTAGAGAGAACAATGTTGTCCAAGTAATCACCAACAATGGAAACAATTATGTGTTAGTCGGCAAGTAGTTATTAATTAATTTTTTAATTTACATGTAGTAATTTGGATTTTCTTTCAAGTATTTGATTAAATATGTTATATTTTTTAAAAAATTATGTTTGGATTTTTTTTTATTACAATTAGGTAAGTTGTTAGAGGTCAAGAGGATGCATTTGTATTGGGCTCCATGTCAACTCATTATGTGTATCTTATGTTGGAAGATATTGGAAAAAATCCTAAGTCAATAAAAATTTAGAAAAAGTTATTTTTGTTATTGGCTTTCTTTATGACCACCATGATGCATTGAATATGATAAGGGAATTTACAAAAAAGAGAGAGTTAGTGAAGCATGGAGTTACTCGATTTGCAACAAGTTTTCTTTGCAACGAGTACACAAGCGAAAACATAATCTTATAAACATGTTTACATCAGAAAAGTGGGCAATGAGTAAATGGGCAAAGGAAGCTAACGGGAAAAGAGCAATTGAAATCATTTTAATGTCAACCTTTTGGAATCATATGGTTTATATCCTTAAAGTGATAGGTCCTCTTGTAAGAGTTCTTTGGCTTTAAGACAATGAGAAAAAGCCAGCAATGGGATACATTTATGAGGTTATGGATAGCACTAAAGAAACAATCCAAAACTCTTTCAATAATAATGAAGAGAAATATAGACAAATATTTGATATCATGGATAAAAGATGGGAATGTCAACTTCATCATCCATTGCATGCAGTAGCCATTACTTGAATCCTGTATTCTTTTATAGTGATTCATCTAGTGAAATTGATCAAGAAGTGGTCAATGAGTTGTATCAATGAATTGAAAAATTGGTTCCTAGTAGTGATGTTCAAGATATAACAAGTGAGTTAAAGGACTTTTTGGCAATCTAATAGCAATTCGATAAAGAAACACAAAGTCTCCAGGTAATATTTATTAATTTCTTTTTAAAAAATAAAATTATTGCATTCAGCCCTTAAAAATTTAAATTATTTGCTCATAATTTTTACAGCTGAATGGTGAAGCATGTTTGAAAGTTCCACTCCAAATTGACAAAAAATAGGTATCAAAATCTTGAGCTTCACTTGTAGTGCAACAAATGAACGTAATTGGAGTGTGTTTGAACATGTAAGCACTTTGACTTTTTTTCCTTATTTTTCTGTTATCATAAAGAAATGAATTGATCTTAACTCTATTATACATTGGAATTCTACAGATTCACACAGAGAAAAAATATTTGACTAGAGCATAAAAGATTACAAGATTTAGTGTATGTTAAATACAATTAAGCACTTAAAGCTCGTCATGATTTTAGGAATGTTATTGATCCTATTTCCTTGCAAGACATTGATGATTGCAATGAGTGGTTGGTAAGGACGATAGGTGTCAATATAGAGGATAATATTGTAGTAGAAGATGAATTGGTGTTTGATGGAGACACTAACATGGGATGATGTGGCAAGGGCAACTAGAGCTGAATAACCAATACTAGACAACAAACGAAGTTGAGAAGTATATGAACATCAAGTGCTAGAATTATACATGAAAAGGGATCAAGTTCTAGTTTTAAACAAGTGCAATATGTTTTTAAAGATGAAGACTTGGATTGTAATCATGAAATAGAGGATACGGAGGACTCAAGTGAAGGAGACGAAAGCATAGATGAAGATGTTTTTTTTAAGATTAATGAAAAATGATGATGATATTTAAGTTTGTGTTTTAATTTATTTGGCTACTTACTACTTTAAATTATTTTGTTTTGTTTTAAGGGTGAAAAATATAACTTTATATTACTATATTATGATATTTTATATTTTTCTTTTGATTTTCTAATGATCTAATCTTAATTGGTATATATTTTATATTCATATATCATAATATTATATTATATTATATTTAAGTTTTTCTGTCATACAGGTTGAGTGCCTTGGTTCATTCGGGCGAGCGCCTAGAGCCTCAAGCATTTTCAAGGTTCGGCATTTTTTAGCGGCTTTCACTTTTGATAATAATGTTTCAATTACAATTTTTCCTTATATTAAAAAAAATCAAAAAACTAGTCTTGAAAGGTAAAAGATTATTTTCATAGGGCCATTTAGCATTCTAACAACTAGAGGAGAGTGATCATGAATTTCTGATTAGTTTTGAAAACATGTTTTAGAGGCATGAATAAAGAAGACAACTTTTTAATTGGGACGAGTTTTTGCGATCCCATTTATGATGGGATAGTTATGGATTGATGTTCTCTATCATAACCAATTTTTAGGTTATTCTCCAAATTCAACTGTTTTTTTCTCTTTTCAAAATAAAAATCAAAAAAATAAAATAATAATAGTAAGAAGACTGATATTTTGGCAAAAGCAAATTGAGAGAATTTTAATATAAAAAAAATCAAGCTGCAATTCTCGATAGAATCGGGAGCATAATTGTACCCCTATTATATCCAAAACTGAAAAGATAATGTAGATTCAAGGTCAAATTAAATCATTATTGGACGAATCTACATAAAAATTAAATCCAAGAACATAATTAGATTTTTAATAGGCCAATTTGATTTAATCATGGGCCAAATTAAAGTTTAATTATATTTAAGAATTAATTTGGGTCCAATTAAAGGATTTAATTATGTGCAAGGACTTAATCGTACTTTAAATGGATCAAATTAATTTTATTAGGGGCTTAATTGGTGAAACATTAAGTTTGGGGGCTTAATTTGGGCTTAATTGCGAATATTGAAATTTTAGGAGACTAAATTTAATTTTTACCAAGTCAAATGGTTCAAATCAGGGGTAAAATTGCAAGAAAATAAAAGTTTTAAGGTCAATTAAGAGCTAAATTGAAGAAAATCATAGCAAAGGACTAGTTTGCAAAAGGCAGCAAACTTTGAGAACTCAATTGATTGAAATTAGGGATGAAATCGAAGAGAATTGAAAGTTTAATTGTCAATTGAGGGTTAAATTGCATAAATCCAAGACCAATGACATAAATGAAAGAGGCATTGAAATTCGGGGTTGACATTAAAGTTCGGCAAGGGTAAAATTGTATAAAATTGAAAGTTTAGGGTCAATTAGGGGTGTAATTGAAAGAAATCAAAAGTCGGATGACCACATTAACATCTGACTAAATTTCTAAATTAAAACCCTAAATCCCAAAAAGGGCGTCGTTTTACAGAAAAAAAAAATAGGGGGCCAGACGATGCGTCGTCTGGTGACTATTCATCTTCTTCTACATTTAAGTCAAAAAAAGCTACTCGAATAGCCTCTTTCTCAAGTCATTTAATGTCTTATCTCTCCACCAAATTTGACAAAACTTGCATTCAAACGATGGCCTAACATTTGACTACACCCTAGTGTGGTCCTTCCTGGCCGATTGACGCCACAATGGTTGTGGCACCGCCCTAAAATGGCTAACCCGACAAACCCCTTTTGCATTAACTTTTCAAGTCGTTATGATAACTTTGAGCCAACGGTTAAGATCTTTCCGAGTCGAATAAAGGGCCAATATTTGGCACCATTAAAGATAAAATATCCCTCTTCCACCACCCGTAAATATGGGTGGATTTCATGGTCTGAGAGGGAAGAAATCTAAAGCCAAAGTTTGAAAAACAACCAGCCCTTACCCCTATTTTTCCAGCCTCGTTCTTCTCTCTCACCACCGTTGATCTCAGTCGCTCCTCCTCCTTCTCCATTGTTGTGTCCTCACCAACCATGACCTCAGAACAACTGCGAGTCGCCAGCATGACCACCACCCAGCCACCTCACGTCAGGAGCAGCCACCGCGAGCTTCCCTCTCCTTTGCAAGCTTCTGCTTCTTCCTTCCACAACTAACATCGGCCACCATTTCTTCCACCAATGCCTCTTGAGCCACCGGTTGGACCTCTTCACCATGGCCACGACCCCCACATCAGGCAACCTTCCTCCCTTCTTTTTCTTCTTCTTCTTCCCTTGTGGTTGCTGCATTCAGAATTCATTTGTGCATGCAGCGACTAATTAATTAAAGCAGTCACTGGACTGGGCTAGTGACAACATGGGTTGATTAATACTTAAAAGTGCATTTTTATCAAGCTTTTATATTATCATTTTGCACTTGAAGTATCAATAACTCCTTAACTAAAACATGTTTTATAATAACAAGTCTGGTACCATAAGATACCTTTAATTTATGGTAAATATTCATCTTAAATGCAGGCCTATCACATAAATGAAAGGATTGATTGATGAGTTTAAGTACTGAAATTGAAAGGACAAAGAGAGGAACAAACTTAGAAAAGAGATGCTAGTTCAATCCAAACTGGAAGACTGTGCGGTCATCGGG